>Ga0316208_1000963_pt1 | contig 29835 bp, 25 predicted proteins | sample 3monopyrite_MG_FD_204944 | JGI IMG/M metagenome (GOLD analysis project Ga0316208, IMG submission 204944) | Microbial mat bacterial communities from mineral coupon in-situ incubated in ocean water Damariscotta River, Maine, United States -... | ecosystem: Environmental > Aquatic > Marine >... | reverse complement strand
TGCAATCAACGATCAGACGTATTAAGCCAAATACATTAGAGCAAGTTCATCATATCCTATCGGCCGACTGGCTCAAAAAAAGGCATATTTCACTGGAGAAATTACGTATTGATAGCACAGTGGTTGCTGATGGTGGTTACGCCAGCAAGGATAACGTATCAAAGGGAAGAAGTCTTGGAATTAAACGTGTGGTATTTCATAAACGGGTCGGAATATCATTTCATATGATGGGCGTAAAAATAAAAACATTTAAACGTTTACGAAACTTCCGAGCGGGCATAGAAGGTAATATTTCAGAGTTAAAGCGAACGTTTGGTGCGAGTAAAGCCAAATGGAAAGGACATGATGGTTTTAAAGCGTTTGTCTGGTCACCCGTCATCAGTTACAACTTAATGCGTTTAGCTCGACTTGAATCTGGATAGCCTAATTAGACGTCATGAAAAAGCAACCGCCTTTATGTGTTTTACCTATTGGAACGATACTTAATGCAAAAAAATACGGAAAATAGGCAAAAAAAAGTAAAAAATAACATAAAATATCCGGCTAAACTCCGGCTCTTTTAAAAAGCGCTGGGTTAACTTTGACCGGGACTATATTTTTAAAAAAAGTGCTGTTTCTGGATGGGCACTAACTAATAGTAACTTGTGGGAAAAAACTTATTTTATATCTTAGCCAGCATAAATAACTGGTGACTTGAAAGCATAACCCAACAAATATTAGTCATTATAACCAATCAGGCTGGCAAGGAATTTTGTGAAAGGAATAATATCCTGATTAACACTGGCCATTTCTAGCGCGTTCATATATTCATCTCGTCTTTCAACGGGAATAACAACCCAAGAATATCCACCTGTCGCTAGCATGGCGTTCATTAAGAATCTTCCAGTTCGGCCATTGCCATCAATATAGGGATGGATATAGACAAATATAAAATGGCCTAAGGCAATTCGTACGGCGGGATTTTTTTCATTTTGTAATAACTCAAAAAATGCAGGCATTAAATCTCGTACCGCTCTATAATTTGGTGGGGTATACATGGATTTACGAATGTAAACTGGACGGTTTCTATAACCAGCAAGGTCAGCAGGTTGAATAATGCCCGCAGCTACGCTCGCCCCAAATAATTCTCGATACCATTTACCGTGATCTTCATCGGCAACTATACCCGCATTATTCCCGCCCAGTATTTTTTGGATGCTTTCTTTTACTGCCTGAAAAGCTTGCCAATATCCTCTTGCTGCTAAAGCGTTCCTATGCTCTTTGTCTTTTTCTATATTATCTGGATTCCAATTACCTAAACGAACGCGCTCGATAAGCTCTTTGCTAACACGATACCCTTCAATGGATAGCGAATGATAGGCATCGGTGACGTATATATCATCTATCTGTTTCATATAATTATCTATGTCGATAATCTCTTTGGGTGAAGCTGGAAAATTATTTGCGATAGGCTCCCTAAAGCTTTCCCACATCATACGAAGGCGATTCACATAAGGTGAAGTTTCATTGTTATTGAAAGTGAATGTAGACTTGTTTTCGAATGGATCTACTTCGTTGATTGTATATCCGGCAGATCTCATTGTATCGATGATGGTGTCAGCCACTTTATTGCGACCAATGTTTCTAAATGCACCGGCCAATCGTCCGGCCACTTTGCTGTGATTTCCTTCCAGAAGTTTTCTAAGCAAATCTGAAGCATCCGATATCATGGAGAGGGCAGCGCGCATTTCTATTGGTCTGGCAGAAAACTGATTAGGTGAACAAGCAACTAAGGCAGAGCTGATATTCATCACCTTCATGCCGTCAATTGTTGATATATCTTCTTGAGCCAGAATGTCGAGCCTTAGATCAAGTATGGAGGTGTTGTGAAGCAATCCTGTTGGTTTGTTACCACCTTTTGGCGAGCGCACAAGCAATTGGGTTGGAACCGTTCTATCTCCGATATGGAGGCTAATTGATTGTTCAGGTGATAGGCACCAATCATCACCAAATCGAGTGGTTAGGTAGTCGCTGCAAAAGCCCCAGAAAGAGGCGTACCAAGCTGTACTTTCGCCAGTTGGTTTGTCAGGTCGGGAAGGGATGTACCACCCTTTCATAACTTCTTGGATGAATCCGTTTTTAAGTAGGCGTTCTCTGTGTGTTCGGCTCAACTCTCCTGTTCGGATAGCGATAATTCCACTATCTTGTAATTTTTTCAGTTCAGCCAGAGACTGTGTTAATTTATCCGATGGTGTTTTCATGTCTATCCATTATTCGGTCATCGTGTCATCCCATATTTAGGTTATTAAGTATTACGGTATTTAGGTTATTGTGTCAACTTGTTTTTAGGTTATAATGTTGTGTATTACATTTAATGTCTTGGTCAGCTATTGTTAAAGCAATACTTCTTGAGCCAAGAGTAGTTTGAATATTGTGTACATATTTGTGTGCATATTAAAGGAATTGATTATATGACAAGTGGCCAATTGGCTGATGAAGTAAGGCGTAGAAGAACGTTTGCTATCATCTCGCACCCCGACGCAGGTAAAACCACCATCACCGAAAAGCTCTTATTATTCGGTGGTGCGATTCAGCTTGCCGGTACGGTAAAAGGCCGTAAAGCGGCACGCCATGCGACATCTGACTGGATGGCGATGGAGCAGGAGCGTGGTATTTCGGTGACATCATCGGTGATGCAGTTTCCTTACGGCGATGCCATGATTAACTTGCTTGATACCCCCGGCCATGAAGACTTTTCGGAAGATACTTATCGCACATTAACCGCGGTTGATTCGGCGCTAATGGTCATTGATACCGCGAAGGGTGTTGAGCAGCGTACCATTAAATTAATGGAGGTTTGCCGCCTGCGGACCACGCCGATTATCAGCTTTATTAACAAGCTTGATCGTGAAGGCCGAGACCCGATTGAATTGCTTGATGAAATTGAAGACGTATTAAAAATTCAGTGCGCGCCGATGACCTGGCCGATTGGCATGGGTAAAAATTTTAAAGGTGTATTTCATCTTTACAATAATGTGGTGCATTTGTTCAGTGCGACGCACGGCGGAAAAATCCAGGAAGGTGAAATCGTTGAGGGTTTAGATAACCCGCGATTAGATGAGCTGTTCGGCGAATTGATTGAAGAGTTTCGTGAAGAGATTGAGTTAGTTCGTGGTGCCAGCCATGAATATGACCATGCTGCTTATTTGCGGGGTGAATTGAGTCCGGTTTATTTTGGTTCGGCGATTAATAATTTTGGTGTTAAAGAGTTGCTTGATGCCATATCGGCGTTTGCACCACCACCACAGCCTCGTGAGGCTGAAACCCGAACAGTTGAACCGCAAGAAGAGAAGTTTTCCGGTTTTGTATTTAAAATCCAGGCCAATATGGATCCTAAGCATCGGGATCGTGTCGCTTTTTTACGTGTTTGCTCCGGTAAGTATGAGCAGAGCAAAAAAGTCTATCAGGCCCGCCTTGGAAAAAACGTGCAAATATCCAATGCGATTACCTTTATGGCGCAGGAGCGGGAGCATGTTGAAGAAGCCTTTCCCGGTGATATTATCGGGTTACATAATCACGGGACGATTCAAATTGGTGATACCTTTACCGCTGGCGAAAAATTGAAATTCACCGGTATTCCTCACTTTGCACCAGAGCTTTTTCGTCGCGCGCGCCTGCGTGACCCTTTAAAAAGCAAGCAGTTGATTAAAGGGTTGGAGCAGTTAAGTGAAGAAGGCGCAACACAGCTGTTTAAACCATTAAATAATAACGACCTTATTCTGGGTGCCGTTGGTGTATTGCAGTTTGATGTCGTTGCAGAGCGCCTTAAAACCGAATACAAAGTTGATTGTCTATTTGAGCCGGTAAACGTAGCAACTGCACGCTGGGTTTATTGTGATGACGACAAAAAACTGGATGAGCTTAAACGCAAGGCATCAGAAAATCTCGCGATTGATGGCGGCGGTGATTTAACCTACATCGCGCCGACAAGGGTCAATCTTAATTTGACCATTGAGCGTTTTCCGGATGTCGAGTTTAAAGCGACGCGTGAGCATTAAAAATGACAGGCATAACTCAAGACAATGAAAGTCGTCTTGAGTTAGTCGATTCTCATTGTCATCTTGATTTTCCGCTGTTTGATGATGTTAGAGAATCATTAATTAGTACGTGTTTTCAATCAGGCATAAAAAAATTTATTGTACCGGGCATTACGGCTGCGACGTGGCCTCGGTTACAATTCGTTTCAAAAATACACCCTTCTATTTATCCCGCCTACGGGTTACATCCTTATTTTTTACACGAGCACAGGCTTGATCATGTTGTAAAACTAAAAACGTTTCTTAGTGAAAACTCAGCGGTTGCAGTAGGTGAAATTGGACTGGATTATTATCTGGATAACCCGGATAAGCAACTTCAACAAGCGATTTTTTCTGCTCAGCTGGAAGTAGCCCGAGAATTGAAATTGCCTGTTATTTTGCATGTGAGAAAAGCCCACGATGATGTTTTATTTTTTCTTAAAAAGCATAATGTAATTGGTGGGGTTGTACACGCCTTTAATGGCAGCTTTCAGCAGGCTACACGTTATATTGACCTTGGTTTTAAGCTGGGATTTGGCGGCGCGCTCACCTTTGACAGGGCCAGGAATTTAAGAAAACTTGCATCGCAATTACCGCTTGATGTGATTTTGCTGGAAACAGATTCACCCGATATGCTGCCGGCAAATTATTCAGAAAAATACAATACCCCCCTCACGACTTTGACTGCGTTGCAGAAAATGTCTGAAGTTCGGACTGAGTCTATTGTCGAAATTGCTAATCAGACAACACAAAATTGCTATTCTATTTTTTCGATATCCGATTAATTCACAAAAAATCGTTTTGTTTTTTCGTTTTTTTATTTCTATTCCAAGTCTAAATCCTCCCCAATTTTTCAGTATAGGTTGCTTAATAAATTGTTATTGGTCATTTCTCAAAATAAAATTTGAGACATTCGTCACAGTTCCGCGTGTTTTTCGTAAAAATAATTTTTAGTCTTTTTTTTTATAAAAAAATGCAGTTCTTTAATTTCAGGCGCTTACAAAATATTAAATAAAAAATATGTGCCCAAAACTGCATATTAGAAAGCCGTCATAATATACTTATCTCAACTCATTGATATTTAACAAAGGTTTTCCGTTAAAGTTCTTTTCCTTTTAACCGTTATGACAGTTGATAACATCCGTGGCTGGTTTGTTTTACGTTGCTTGTTTGTTGCTTCTTCGTAATTCCCACTTAGCCGGGCACCTGGAATAGATCTAATTATTTTAAGGGCGATTTGTTTCAAATGTTGGGTGAGATTGGCTTTATATAATTAATTAGGAGAGGCATTAATGTTCAAACATCGATATAGGCTACTAATAGGCGGCATCATTTCTGTGATGCTCGTACTATCCGGTTGCTCGGGCGATGGTGGTGGTGATGGTGCAGCAAATACTGCAACAGCGGCGACAACGTCTGTTTCAGGTAAAGTCACACTATCTTCTGTCGTTTCTGGCGGTAATAACATTGGGTTTAAAGCAAGACTAAAAGCGGTTTACCCACCGATGGCGAAAGCCCTGCCGGGTCGCCCGTTAGGTAAAGTTGCAAAAGGCACGCAGCAATCGCATGCGAGAAAGCTGAATAAGCTCGTGACGGAAGTTGCTAATCGCCGTGAGAAAGCAATTTCAGGTATTAGCGTTCAGATGTTTGACGCAGATAAACCGGAATGGTTGTATCCGATTGCGGCAGCGACCAGTACAGGTGCAGAAGGTGCGTTTAAATTGGATACATTGGTCAACGGCGCTGACAATGGCACGACGGAAAGTCCGGCATACAAAGATGGTGTTGCTGTTCCATCAGGTAAATATACCATTGTTGCCGTTGGTCAGGATTGCAGTGATAAATCTGCCACGGATGAAACCTTTCCTTTTCCAGATCCAACCGATACGGTTTGTGATGGTAATTCCTATCGAATCGTTGTTGGTATTCAAGCTGTTGTGAAAGAATTCGCCGGTGACATTACCGGTAATGATCTCTCTGTTCAGTCTAGCTCAGGCCGACCACAAGTGGTTTCAATCGTAGGTAAGCGCACAAATGACCTTGATCCTGAGTCGGATGGTTCTTATCTTCTGACAGGCATTAAGGCAAACGGCAATATACAAATCGTGTTTAATGCGGCGATGAAGCGCTCTAAAACACCAACCGCAATAAAGTTGATGGTTGATGCAACGGAAATTTCAGGTGTGTGGAAAATGTCACCTGACTTAACGATTGCCACATTTTATCCTGATGCAGACCTGGTTGAAGGAACAACTTACACATTAACTGTGGACAGTAATAATGCGTCAAACTATTACGGTAATAGTCTGTCTTCCGATTTTGTTGCGACATTTGCAGCTGAAGCGAAAGATGTGTTCGCGCCAAATGCTGACAATGTTAAACCTAATCATGCGTCCACAGATGTTGATTTGGTTGAAACCATTGCGATTCAATTTAATGAGCCAATTGATATCTCGAATCTTCTTGTGACAAGTTCAGCCGCAAAAGATGGCGTGACTACATTAAATGGTTTAGGAGCACGCCCGGCTGTTCGTCCTTTAGGTGACAACTGGTATCAAATCATTCCGGCTAATCCTCTTCAGCTTGATGCGTTTTATGAACTAACCGTATCGGGTGTGACAGATTTGGCTGGTAATTCGATGATCGATAAAACCTGGCAGTTTACAACAATTGCACAATCACAAGGTGTATTACCAATTGATGAAAACTCGACACCAGAAGACATTGCACAGGCCACAACACAGTCAGAGGTGAAAAGTATTATTGCTAACTGGGTGAGTGCAATTAATAACAGTGACCAGGGAATGTTTGGTTCATTATTGGCGGCAGACTTTGTCATGGAATATAATCAGGATGGCGTATGCTCTCGTCAGCCAAGTGATGTTTGTACACATGATGCCGACCGCTCTAACAATCTGGACTTTGATGAATTTATGAATTTTATCGATGCCTGGTTTTCACAAAATGATCAGATGGACGGTTGGACAGGTGATGAAGCAGGTCTTCATATCGTGGGTAATGTGCCTGCAAGTGAAGATGCCGCATTAATTGGTCAGGAAATTAAGGTTGATATTGCAGCTGGTTCAGCGGCGTTTGAATTTAATCTTGATTATGAAAAAGCTGACGGTACGTCAGCATCCCCAGCCGGTGAAGGTACTATTAAGTTATTCCTGGCACTTAAGAGCATTAATGGTGCCTGGGTAATTACCACAATTGGTGACCGTGAGATCGGGCCAGAGCGTGACGCTAGCAGTATTAGTGAATTACAAACTGCTACATTGGATGGCGCACCAGTAGGGCCTCTAGCAGAAGCAACACGTAACATCACATTTGATTTTGTGCCCGTTGCTGGCGCAAGCAGTTATGCGGTTATTTTGAATGATCTTAATGATCCTTCAGGATCTACTGGCTGGATTGCTGTGGTCGATGCGGGTTCATTAACAATGAATGGTGCAAGTGCGACAGTGAACTACTCTACCATAGCGGATGTTGACCCTGCTGATGGCGCATTAGTGATATTAGGCGGAAACAACGGACCGTTTGAACGTGAAGTTGGTCAGCTGCAGGATGGTGGAAGTTACGGTTGGACGGTTGTGGCATTCAGCACAATTACGGCAACAGACTTTGTTAACATGACTAAAGATCCTGAGTCTGATATCACCGCGTGGAGTTCGTTTAATGAGTTCTCTATTGGCGGGCAGCTAGTACAGGATTTAACGGTGACATTAACCGATGGTACTTCGCCTCTGGCATTCGACACTAACAGTGATGCATTTACTGCCGGCGAAGTTGATACGATCACTATCGATATCTCTTCCACGGGTAAAACAGAAGGTAAAATCTTTGTTTACGGGCAATACTACGGTGAAAAATCATTTACATTTGATTCAAGTGGTTTGGCGACGGTAGAAGTTGGTGTATATGAAGGTTATAACTGGATCGATATTACTGACGGTGTTAACTGGTGGTATGCAAGCAGTGGTAGCAACAATGTTTATGTTGCCAATGGTGGTGGTATTCAGCCTACGGCGATGGTTGTAACCGGTGTTGCTACGACAGATGGTACAACTGAAACAGCGGTTGTCCGCGCGGATGGGCAATATAGAGTAGATGGCGACAAGCTGATTGTGGAAGGTACTGCAACAGCGGGTGCAAATGTTTACGCTTATGCGAACGGTATTGCTGCGGATGGCAAAGATGTCTGGGGTAACTACTCTACAACGGCAGATACGACTACTGGCACCTTTACATTTGAACTACCGATTTACAAAGGCTGGAACTGGATCAGTGTTTATGATGATTTCGGTAACTGGGCGAATGTAGATGTGTTTAATAGTGGTGCAGGTGCAACTTATGTGGATCCATTTAGTGGTGTAGCTGTAACAACAACTGATGACTCTGCTGTGAGCCCTTTCCCAGCGGGTACTGTAATCACCGGTGCAGGTGCACCATATGATGGCATGGTATTTAACGATAGAGATGTGTTTGTCGTGGATACCCCTGCAACTGTCAATATTACCGGTGCAACCGTGGAAACGCGTGACGGCTGGTGGTATATGAATAACGCTGATTTCGGGGCTTATTTTGACGGCATCATGTTTGTGAACGATAGTGGATTATTCAACTTTCCATTACAGGTTTATTCTGGTGAAAACTGGATTGATTTGAATGATGCAAACTGGAACTGGAAAGGTATTACGGTAATTAATCTGAATACGGCTGTGAAAGCACCGCATGAAATTACCGGTGTACTTGACTCAGACGGTACTACTCTGGGCGATATCGGTAAAAACGACTGGGGAGATCGTGAAGTCGACGCAGCTACATCCTGTGCTGTGACGATTGAAGGTTCTTCACCCGCTTCTGCTAACCGCACAATTTATGGTGATGTCTGGACGAATGACCCAGCAACGGGTGTTTCTTCCAGCTCGATCTTTGAAACAACGGCAGACGCAGATGGTAACTACTCCGCGACCATCGATATTTATCGCGGTGAAAACTGGGTAAACGTCAACGATGCGAACTGGATTTGGCAGAACGTGTTGGTTAAATCAAACTGTGATAACGAACCAGTTGGTCTTGATGTAACCGGTGTGTTTGAGGGTTTCTCAACAACTTTAGTCACTAAAGTGCTAGAGTTTCCCGACGACCCTTACTCTTACGAGTATTATACTACCATGGGTTCATCAGTCACTATCGACGGTTTTGCTAAACCGGATGCTACGGTGAGAGTTAACGTTAACGGAGTTGGTTTTCGTCAAGTTTCAACGACGGCGGATGCTGAAGGCGCATTTAGTGTTGAAGTGATTTTATTGCCTGATACCAACTGGATCGATGTTGAAGACGGCGGTAATTGGCGTTTCCTCGAGATCAGAACAATGGGTGGCTTAGATTGCAGTGATGCTGCGCCATGTAATGATCAGTTTGCACCACCACCGGGTGAATGTTTTGACTGTGGTCCGATTGCAGGGGCAATGCCTCCAGGGTCAACGGTGGTTAATATCATATCTCCGTTTGATGGTGATGCCGATGTTGGTGTAACAATGTTGACAGCGACCATTGATACAATGCAGTTTCCACTAGTAGATGCGAATACTGTGGTTCGTGTTGCCTGGATGGAACCCGGGATGTCTCAGCCGACGATGGTCTGGTCAAACAATGCTAGTGATGTGTATGCGATGGACACCACAAGTTTGACGGTAGATGTCGATGGCAATGTTTCATTACCAATGGATCTGGCTTCGATGGCGTCAACCGTCTTTGTTGGCGTATGGGATAACGTGGCAGATAATCCAGAGTTTATGGATCCTGCTCATGCTTATGCGATATTGCTAAATGGCATGGTAAGTGGCGGCGATGGTATGGCAAGTGGCGGCGATGGCCCAATGTTGGGTGCCAACCCTCCCGGTGACACTAACGTGATGATATCGTCACCTGTTACTGGTGAAGTTAGCCTTGGCGCTGGAACCGTTGTTACCGGTACCATGACACCATTGGCAATGGGTCAGGTGGCTCGATTGGTTGTGTTTGACCCTGTTTTACCTGACGGTGGACCGATCATGTTTGTATCATCGATGGCGGGTGATCCATTGTTTACTGAAATGAGGGCACCAGAGACACTGTTTACTGTGGATGCCGCTGGTAATTTCAGTATTCAAGTGGTTCTTGATCCGGCCATGAAGGCGCAAATTGGTATTTTCGTTTGGGCTGACAGCATGCTGCTGACAAGTCCTGATGGATTGGGGGCGGAACCTGGTGAGCCTATGTATGGTTACATGATCGAGGTTAACTGATTGTTGTAACTTTTTGTTGTAACTTTGATATAGAAACGGTGCGTGCGTTGCGAAACGTGCAAACTGTAAAAAACGAAAAAGGGGTGGCATTTGCCACCCCTTTTTTTTGTGCAAGTTAAGCAGCTTACTGAAAACTCGCCAAAACATTATCAGTTTTTTTATCCACGTCATTTTTATCCATTTTTTCGACTGTTTCTTTGAGCTCTGGCTGTTTGCTTTTGCGAAATTTAACAATGGCAAATGAAACTCGGTTTAGGGAAAAAAGTATGACGGTAAGGATGATTGCGATGATGGTTTCAATGATAAAAAAAATGGGTGGCGCTTTGTCTACCAGTGAGGCGAAGGAAAAGAAAAATATGATCAGAAAAATACCAATAATGGAGCCGATAGTTATTTTGGTGTTTCGCTGAGAGTCTTGAATTTTTTTTATCGTTTCTAGGCTTATTTCTGACATGTGTTATTTCCTCTTTTTGTAATAATTGACCGAATTTTATGTTCGGATTCCGATGCCCTTATTGAGTAATACCATGCTCCACCAGAATAAGCTGACGATGAATAAAATAATAATAAAAAATGCCGGTAGAATATTAATATCGCTGATGCCAATAATGCCATAACGAAACGTGTTTACCATATAGAGTATCGGGTTTATCATTGAGATGTTTTGCCATAACCCCGGCAGCATCGTTATTGAGTAAAAAACACCGCCCAGATACGTGAGCGGGGTAAGAATAAAGGTCGGCACAATTGAAATATCATCAAAACTTTTTGCATACACACCGTTAATAAAACCGGCTAAAGAAAATAAAATCGCGGTAAGAAAAACAACAATGCTGGTGACAAAAACATGTTCGATATGTAAATCAGTAAAAAACAGCGATACCAGCGTCACGACGCCGCCAACGATAATACCCCGGGCAACGCCGCCGGAGATAAAACCCAGTAAAATAATGTAATTCGGCATGGGTGAAATTAACATTTCTTCAATGTTGTGTTGAAACTTCGAACCATAAAATGAGCTCACCACATTGGCGTATGAATTGGTAATAATGGCCATCAGGATCAGCCCGGGAACGATGTATTCCATATAACTGAAGCCATCTATATCGGCAATCTGTGAGCCGATTAACTCGCCGAAGATGATAAAATAAAGTGTTGTTGTGATCGCCGGTGGTAATATGGTTTGTACCCAGATGCGACTAAAACGCAAAATCTCTTTGATGAGTATGGTCTTATAAGCAACATATTGCAGTTTAGGATGCATGCTGATCCCCGCGGGCTTGTGCTTGTGTTTGGCTTGAGACCTGATTTTCTTGATTTTGCAATAGTTCCATGAATAGCTCTTCAAGGCGGTTAACTTTATTGCGCATGCTAAGCACCTCAATGTTGTGTTCATCTAAATATTTAAAAAGCGCATTGATATTTTGTTCTTTTTTGATTTTCACCTCAAGCTGAACACCGTCAATGCACTGTATTTCATAACCTTCAATGGCTGGTGCGCTGTGTAACGGTTCTGCAAGATCAAACACAAAGGTTTCGACATTGAGTTTTCCCAGCAGTGTTTTCATGCTGGTATTTTCAATGATTTTTCCATTTTCAATAATGGCAATATTTTTACAGAGGTTTTCTGCTTCTTCCAGGTAGTGTGTGGTGAGAATAATAGTTGTACCTGAGGCATTTATTTCTTTCAGAAATTGCCACATGGTGTGGCGAATTTCAATATCAACCCCGGCGGTGGGTTCGTCCAGAATCAGCAGCTGTGGATTATGCACCAGAGACCGGGCAATCATCAGGCGTCTTTTCATGCCGCCGGAGAGGTTTCTGGCCATCTCTTTGCGTTTATCCCAAAGTGAAAGTTGTTTGAGTAGCTTTTTGGTGCGCTTGACGGCTTCGGCTCTTGCAATACCGTAATAACCGGCCTGATTGATGATGATTTCTTCAATTGGCTCAAACACATTAAAGTTAAATTCCTGTGGTACCAGGCCAATATGCGCTTTCGCGAGTGTGAGTTCGCGGTCAATGTCTTTGCCGTATATTTTCACGCTACCGGCGGTTTTATTCACCAGTGAACTGACAATACCAATGATGGTTGATTTGCCTGCGCCATTAGGCCCGAGCAGTGCGAAAAAATCGCCGTGCTCGATGTTCAAGTCAATACCTTTGAGCGCGACAAAGTTGTTGTCGTAGGTTTTGGTCAGGTTTTGGATAGAAAGTGCTGTCGTCATGCAGGATTAAACCGAAATACACCAGTGCTGGAAAAGGCGCATTATAACCGTTTATTAAGCTTGCTGAATAGGGATATTTAGCAGGCCTCGGATTAAGGCCGGGCGGACTTTAGTCAACGGTGGCGCGAGCGCAGACCCAGACATCCACCCGTCTTACACCTGCTTTTATCAGGGTGTTTGTGATTTCCCAGACAGTACCGCCTGTTGTCATCACATCATCCACAATTGCCACGTGCCGGGCGTTTAAAAGCGGGGAAATTTCAAACGCATTTTTGATATTGTGCGCGCGCTCTGATGCGGGTAAATCAAATTGGGGGGCGGTGGATTTTGTGCGCTGGCAGTGGTTTAAATTAAGCGGTATGCCCAACTCTTTACTGATTCGTCGCCCGACTTCAATGGCCTGGTTATAGCCTCGCTGTTGTAAGCGATTGATGTGCAGGGGTACGGGAATGATTTGTTCTGGCCGCGAGCCAATATGAGTTTGTTGTTGCGTGATTTTCTTCGCCATCAGCTCACCCATTAGCGAGGCAATGGCGAGTTGATTGTGGTATTTCATCTGTTTGATCAGGTAGTCGACGGGTGGATGGTAGTGTAACAGGCTGATGCAGTGCTCAACCGGCGGCGGTAATGACAGGCAGGCACCACAATGTGCCTCGGTTTCGGCTGGTGTTAATGGTAGCCCGCAACTCACGCAGGCATTTTCAATAAACGGCAGCTCCTGCTGGCAGGCGTTGCACATGCAGCTGTTATTTTGGCCGCTGTCGCCGCAAAGTATGCAGGGCTGGGATATCGCAAAAGCGGGTTTTTTATGAGTGCAATTGAATATCGACATTGCGTGATTATCTCATGGCTGTTTAATCCTGGAAAAATCAGTTGATCCACGAGCCAGAGCGCAACTACTTGATTCGCTTGGCTATATGATAAAGATTTGATTCGCCAACCAGGTGAACGCAAACTTTTTCATTACGCCAATCAAACCAATTACTTGCACGCTATTCTCGCGTCCAACTGATCTTTCCAGGTTAATATAACCAGTTTTTGCGGGAAAATGGTAAATATCCCGCATTGAGTTACAATACCGCGCTATGAAAAGCATCGCCCTGTCACTACAACATTGCCATAATCAAAACCGTTATCGCCGTCGTGAGGTCATGAACTCACCCCAGGGCGTCCATGTTTTACTGGAAAATACGCCTTATTTATCCTTTTGCAGTAATGATTATCTTGGCTTGGCGAATGATGAGCGGGTCAAAAACGCGTTAATTGAAGGTGTGTCACAATATGGCGTTGGCAGTGGCGCCGCGCATTTGATTACCGGGCATTTTGAACCGCATCATCAGTTAGAGCAGGCGTTAGCAAAACACACCGGCCGCAGCCGCGCTTTGTTATTTTCAACCGGCTACATGGCCAACCTGGGCGTGATTGATGCGTTATCAAGCCGTGGCGGTTTGGTGCTGGAAGACAGGCTAAATCACGCATCGCTGATTGATGCGGGTTTATCCAGCCGAGCCGATTTTAAGCGCTACAAACACACCGACCTGTATGATCTTGAAACACAATTAAAAAATGCAACGCAGGATTCGCCACTCATTGTCACCGACGGTGTTTTTAGCATGGACGGTGATATCGCACCGTTAAATGAAATGTCTGTCCTCGCTGAAAAATACGGCGCGAGACTGCTGGTGGACGACGCGCACGGTTTAGGCGTGTTAGGCGCAAGCGGCGGCGGTGTTTGTGAAATGTTAAACCTGAATGAAAATGATAAGCCTATTATTATGGGTACGCTGGGCAAAGCCTTTGGTTCTTTCGGCGCTTTTATTGCCGGCAGTGGCGAATTGATTGAATGGTTAATTCAACGCGCCAGAACGTATGTGTTTACCACGGCACTACCACCGGCAGTGGCGATGGCATCGCTGGCGAGTTTGAAGATCATTCAAACTGAACCTCAGCGTCGTGAACATTTGCAGTTTTTGATTAAAAAATTTCGCGAAGGGGTGAGCGAGCTGGGCCTGGAACTGATGTCATCACAAACCCCGATTCAGCCGATTGTCGTCGGTGATGAAAAACAGGCCTTAGCCTGGAGTGAGGCATTACGAAAAAATGGCGTCCTGGTAAAAGCGATTCGCCCGCCAACCGTGCCTGAAGGCACATCACGATTACGGGTGACGCTTTCAGCCGGACACAGTATTGAAGACGTAGATAAGTTGTTACATGAGTTGAGAAAACTCGCATGACATTACCTGCATTAAACGTTGATGTATTAGGCGCAGGCCCTGATCTTGTGTTTTTTCACGGTTGGGGTATGAATGCTGAAGTCTGGTATGAAACGGCGCAGATTTTATCAAAAGAATATCGAGTCACCCTGATTGATTTTCCCGGTTTTGGAAAAAATAATCAGGTGAAATGTGATTATCACTTAGACGCACTCAGCGAATGTGTTTTTCCACACATACCAAAAGGGGCGACATTAATCGGCTGGTCAATGGGTGGTCTGGTGGCAATAAATATTGTGTTAAATCAGCCGGATCATGTTTGTCAATTAGTCCTGGTTGCCAGCAACGCACAGTTTGCTGTTTCAGATAACTGGCCGGCGGGAATGAAAGCCGATGTGTTAACGGGATTTGAACAAAATCTCAGTGAAAATTTTAAGTTAACATTGCAGCGTTTTTTAATGTTGCAGGCACGTGGTGGTGATAATGCCAAAGACACGATTCGGGCATTAAAACAAAGATTGTATCGACATGGTGAACCCGATAAAAATGCACTGCAGGGTGGTTTGCAATTATTGAAAAATGTCAGCCTGGTTGAACGCCTGAGTGAAATTAATCTGCCCGTGTTGCTGATGTTTGGAAAGCTTGATGCGCTGGTGCCGTTTGCTGCGGCAAAAAAAATGCGGGCATGCTTGCCTCAATCAACGTTGGTTGTTTTTGAAAAAGCCGCGCACGCGCCTTTTATTTCCCATTTTAATGATTTTATCACAGAATTAAATCACTTTTTGAACGATAGAGAATTCGATAAAGAGCTTGATAGAAATAATGAGTGACAGTAAAAAAAATCAGTCAGCGCTAGCTGCCGACCTCGCCAATACCGCCGTATACGATATTGACAAACAATGGATCGAAAAAAGTTTTAGTAACGCCGCTGAAACCTATGATGAAGTTGCCGTTTTGCAAAAAGAAGTGGCGAATCGATTAGTCGAGCGTCTTGAGCTGGTTCAGTTAAAGCCTGATGTCATTCTTGATGTGGGATCCGGCACCGGTTTTTGTAGTCAATTATTAGCGCAGCGATATAAAAAAGCCTCGCTTGTCTCCCTGGATTTGTCTTATAAAATGCTGTTTCAGACGCGAAAAAAAGAAGGTTTTTTTAAACGACTTAAAAGCCCGCACACGTACGTGTGTGCTGATGCCGAACGCTTACCATTAGCTGATGAAAGCACCGACATGATTGTCTCCAGCCTTGCTTTACAATGGTGTGATTTAGAATCCGTTTTTGCCGGATTTCGACACACATTAAAACCCGGTGGTTTATTGATGTTTTCAACCATGGGGCCGGACACATTAAAAGAATTACGTTATGCCTGGTCAAAAGCCGATGGTCACGCGCACGTTAGCGCCTTTATTGATATGCATGACGTAGGCGACGCCTTAATGCGTGCCGGGTTTTCTGATCCGGTAATGGATGTGGAAACAATCACGGTAACTTATCCCACGGTAAAAAAACTCATGCAGGATTTAAAAGCCATCGGCTCTCGAAATGCCTTAGTCGGCCGAGCAAAAGGTTTAACCGGTAAACAGCGTTTAACAAAAATGATAGAAGCTTATGAGCAACTGCGAAAAGATGGTGTGTTGCCGGCAACTTATGAAGTGGTTTACGGCCATGCATGGGTGCCGGACAAAGGCGTGGCACCGTCAAATATTGACGGTGGATTTCCCATTCCGGTACGCCGGAAATGAAAACATTATTTGTTACCGGCACGGATACCGGTGTTGGAAAAACCCTAATTTCAAAAGCACTCATTGATTATTTTGTTTCACAAGGTGAACTCGTTGCACCGATGAAGCCGGTTGCAAGTGGTGCGTTTATTCAGCACGATAAGTTGGTGAATGACGACGCCTTAATATTAATCGATGCGGCAAACGCAAGGTTTGATTACGCAACGGTAAATCCCTATGTTTTTGAAGAGCCTATCGCGCCACACATTGCAGCGGCCAGAAACGAAGTCGAAATTGATATTCAGCAATTAAATCGGACGCACCAAAAGCTTGTGCAAGGTGCTGATCGGATCATCGTCGAAGGTGCTGGCGGCTGGCAGGTACCACTCACAACAGAGGTATCAATGGCCGACTGGGTCAGTAAAAATCGATGGCCGGTAGTCCTGGTTATTGGCTTGCGATTGGGTTGTATTAATCACGCGCGTTTGACTTATCTTGATCTGCTGGCAAAACAGAGTCACCTGGCCGGCTGGGTAATCAATAAAATTGACCCCGACGTTTTGGTGACCGAGGAAGTCATAGAAGATTTAAAGGGATACATAAAAGCACCGTTGTTGGGTGTTGTTCCGTGGCTGGCGTCAGAGGCTAAACAGGCGCAAGCGCCAGACGTGGCTCAATATCTGGACTTTTCCTTGTTGGGGCTTTAATCAGGTTTAACCAGGTTTAACCAGCTGGCACCGGAAACTGTGCGCTAACTCGCAGTTTTTTCTGTCTAATTTTTTTTTCCGCTTTCGATAACTATAGGTATATGTAAGGTATATGCAGGGTGTATCTGTTGGGTAAGTCAGGGAAAAAATAATGCGAACACAAAGTGGTGTTTCATCGGTGGAAATAGCAATGATGTTTGTTGTGGTTTCAATTGTGGCTGTGGTGGCCTTGCCAACCATTGTGCCGGTGAAAAGTCCGGCTCAGGCGCAGGTGAAAAATAAAGTTAACCCTGCGCAAAAAGTAAAATCAGCCTACGCGATTGTGATTGCCAAAACGGGTGATTATCCAAGGCTGAGTGAGGTTGTCGAATACGTTGATGCTGATTTTGCCTCAGAAAGAAACGATTTGTCCGGCATTCTTTTTCGCGATGGCCGTTTTCGCTTAACCGTTAAGACCTTTAGTGACATTAACTGTAAGCAATTGACAAATAATAAAGAGCCTGGCGTCACTGATATTGTCAGGTGTATCTAACGTTTATCTCAACTTGCTTCGTTGCAAAAACAGAAAGTTCAGGCTTTTTTTAATATCTGGTTTCCCTGAATATATTGCTCGGCGTTTCTCAATGTTTCTTCTGTCCAGACATCAATGCCACTATCTTCTCTAAAATACGCATCAACAAAGTTTCTGCTGAACGCATCCGGGTCGGCTTCCTGATCTTCATTCTGTGCTTGCTCAATATACAAATGCCATTGATACAGGATGGCAATATCAATTGTATCGGATAAATGTAAAACCTCCTTTACAGCATCACGCCAGGCGGATGAACGGGTATTAAATATTTCCTGCAAATTAATATCTTCTAATATCTCCCGCTTGTCGTCAGCTAAGTAACCGACTATATTCAGAATATATTTTTCAAAAAACAAATAAACAGGCGTATCCTGATACCGGGGATCTTGTAATAAATCCATTTTTTAACCTCGCAATGGGGTAATGTTCATTAGCAACAATGGGTTATATTGATAACCATTTTAAATTAAGCAATATATAAGCCGGAAAGCCTGAGAGGGGGGAGTTGAAAATATGAAATTAATCAGCGTAATTGTTGTGGCCTGGCTGCTGACGGCCTGCGGGAGTGACGAAGCCTTGTCTGCGAAGGATCAGTTACAGGGTGAGCTTTTTAAAGTGGCTCGTATGAACGGTTGTATCGAGTGCCACAGTATTTCAGCCACGGTGGTCGGGCCGTCGTGGAAAGCGGTTGCCGAGCGCTACAAAGATGCAGATCTTGATGATGCCAGAAACCTGCTGATTGAAAGCGTCAAAAAAGGCAGCCAGGGTAAATATTATACCTGGAAAGGCGGTGATGGAATGCCACCCTTAGAAAAGCGTGTTTCGGAAGAAGTAATCGTACAACTGGTTGATTTTATACTCGCGTTGAAATAACGCCATCGTATCCAGTGTCATTTTTGCACTTGATTTTTTGCACTTAAACTTAACTTAAGCTTAACTTAAACTTAACTTAAATTTAAGTAGTTCAATGGAAAGGCCGATAGTAAGTGTAGGTGCTTAGTAGGCATTAAACCCATGCGGCTTTTGCTTTTCGCTCATTGATTTTTTATCGAGTTAGCGTTCATTGGATATTCTTGAATGACATCAGATGTTTTGTTACAAAAAATAATTGACGCATTTCCCAGCGAAGTGATGATTGTTGATGCTAACGCAACAATTAAGCTGGTGAGCCGGGCAATGTCTCAGAACATGTTGTTCGACGCTGTTAAAGGGCGTTCACTGTTTGATATTATCGATGATAAACAATTCGGCTCGGTCAAACAGTCGATGCTCAACTATTTTCAACTCAAAAGCCCGCCAACCGAAGACAAATTTTTCAAAATTGTGCTGTTAAACGGGGAGAGCAGGCCGCCTGCGTATTCACTGGTGATTAATCCCATCACTAAAACTGAAAACACCGATTTACCCTGTTTTTCAATTACGTTTGCGACCTCTGGGACTGAAAGTATTATCACCAGCCCCGGCTCTTATTTGCATAGCCAGTATCTCGAAATGATTTTCGAGAATACCAGCGACGCCATCTTTCTTTCGCCGATTTCTTCGGACGGTGTTGCCGGTAACTTTATTGAAGCCAATAATGAAGCCTGTAGGCGTCTAGGTTACTCAAAAGAAGAATTATTTCATCACAACGCGCGCAGCATTAACCCGGTGGCTAATCTTAATCGAGTCGAAATGTATGGCACGATGCTGATGACCGAAGGCTCTGCGATTTTTGAAGCCATTCATGTTGCTAAAAATGGTGACCAAATTCCCGTCAGAGTGCATGCTACGCTTATTCGTGAGGGGATTCAAAATTACGTCTTGTCAGTAGTAAAAGACCTGCGTGTATCAAAGAAAACAGAAAGTTCGCAAGCCTTATTTGGCCGCTTGATGGACTATTCGTGGAATGAAATTTACGTTATTGACAGTCAAAATCTTGAAATAAAAATGGCAAATGAAGGTGCGCTTAACAACCTGGGAATGAAGAGAGCAGAATTAAAAAATTATAAGTTTTCAGATTTATTAATTGACACCACCGCGGATCAATTTAAAGAATTTTCTCAGGAATTATTTAGCGGTGAGGCGAGTCAGCTGGTTTATGAAAGCAGCCTAAGACGATTAAATGGCTCGGAATATCCCGTTGAGGTCAGGTTGCAGCTTTCTCAAAGCGAGATCCCACCATTATTATTTGCCAATGTACAGGATATTACTGCCCGAAAAAAAATCGAGCGGCGCTTAACTTATCTCGCCAGCTATGACTCGTTAACGGGTCTGCCGAACAGGGCACTTTATATGGATCGTTTAAACGTGGCTATGGAGGCCGTTAAGCGACAGGATAAATTGATCGCGGTGATGTTTATTGATCTTGACGGCTTCAAGCAGGTTAATGATACCCATGGTCATGAAGTAGGTGATTTGCTTGTGCGGGAAGTGGCAAAGCGACTGGTTAACAGCACCCGAAAATCAGATACCGTGGCGCGATTTGGTGGTGACGAGTTTACGATTATTTTAAATAACATCAGCAACATTGAAGGCGTTGAGATTGTTGTTGATAAAATAATGAAAAACATCACTGAGCCTTTTATGCTGGACGGAAAAGAAATATTAACATCACCGAGCATTGGTATAACCCTGTACCCGTTCAACGAAACTGACACGGCAACCGAGTTATTGCGGCAGGCCGATATTGCTATGTACCACGTTAAAGGTTTAGGTAAACGAAATTCATTTTTTTATTCTTCAGCACTGTCAAAAAAAGAGGCGCGTAGAACAGCGGTTGAGTCTGCGGTTCGTTACGCGCTAAAGCGAAATGAACTTGAACTTTATTTTCAGCCGCGGGTTCAATTGAGTGATGGTTCTATTGTGGGTGCTGAAGTTTTATTGCGCTGGCAAAAATCGACACTGGGTTTTGTGTCGCCGGTTGAGTTTATTCCTTTAATGGAAAAAACGGGTGTTATGGCAGAAGTTGGTGAGTGGGTTTTGCGGCAATCCTGTTTGCAGTTAAAAGAGTGGATGAATCAGGGGCACGATTTTCGAATTTCGGTTAACGTATCGGCTAAACAGTTTGATGACGGTCGTTTGCATGAAATGGTGAGCAGCGTACTGGACGAAACAAAGATCCCCGGTGATCGCCTGGAAATTGAAATCACCGAAGGACTGCTGATAGACCAAAGTGATGAAGCGATCAATTCGCTCGAAAAACTCAGTGAACAAGGCGTGTTGATTTCGCTTGATGATTTTGGCACGGGTTATTCGTCGCTGAGTTACTTAAAACAATTTCCGATTGATATATTGAAAATTGATCGTTCGTTTATCATGGATTTGCAGCAAAATAAAGACAGTCTGGTGATTGTTGAAGCAATTATTGGTTTGGCAAAATCGCTGGGCATTTCGGTAACCGCCGAAGGCATCGAAGAAAAATGGCATGCAGATTTTCTGGCGGCGCGTGACTGTGATGAAGGCCAGGGATATTTTTTCGCAAAGCCAATGCCCAAAGATGAGATGAAAAAAATATTGGAAGAAGGTAAGAGTCGGTGCTTGCCTATCCTGCAGGATAAAGCAGGATAGTTACTATGCGGTGCAAATATCTTTGTGAATAAAAAAGCCCCGACTTCTAAAAAAACGGGGCTTTTTTATTTGGATTGTGCGTAAAACTTATGCCGCAAGTGACATTTTTAGTTTTTTCATTGCATTTTTTTCCAGTTGGCGAATGCGCTCGGCAGATACGTCATATTGATTTGCCAGCGCCTGCAAGGTTGATTTGTCTTCATTTAACCAGCGTTGCGTTAATATGTCTTGACTACGTTCATCAAGGCTTGATAATGCACTTGTCAGGTTGTCTACGCTTTTTTCGCGCCAGTCTGAGTGTTCAAGCATTAACGATGGATCCGCAGCTTCGTCTTTTAAGTAGCTTTCAGGTGCAAGGTGATCAGATTCGTCATCCTGTTCACCGCTTGCATTAAACGACGCGTCAACATTCGTTAAACGTGATTCCATCTCGCGCACCACGTTAGGCTCAACCCCTAAATCATGTGCAACGGCTTCAACTTCGTCATTACTGAACCAGCCCAAACGCTTTTTTGATTTACGCAGGTTGAAAAATAATTTACGTTGCGCTTTTGTGGTTGCTACCTTAACAATTTTCCAGTTTCGCAGAATGAACTCATGCATTTCTGCTTTTATCCAATGCACAGCAAAAGAAACCAGTCTCACCTCTTTTGCCGGGTCAAAACGTTTAACGGCTTTCATCAAACCGATGTTGCCTTCCTGAATCAGGTCGGCCTGCGGTAGGCCGTAACCGGCGTAACCTCTGGCAACATGAACCACAAAACGCAACTGAGACAAAACCAGCTGCCGGGCGGCGTCGAGGTCATTATTTTCTTGAAGACGAATGGCCAATGCCTTTTCTTCTTCGGCAGTTAATATAGGGATTTGTTTGACGTGGTGAATATACGCCTCAATATTCGCCTGAGGTGCTGAAATATCCAATGCAGTTAGATTGCTAGTCAATTTTCTCTCCGAAATTAGTCTGTTTTCTATTAAGTAAGGCTAATATTAGCACTCAAATCTTGATTCTGCCAACATTTAACCATCAACAGATTCGAGTCTTAAAACCCTTTTTAGTTCAGTTAGCAACCATCCTGAACAGTTACTATATTGATAATTAAAGGGATAATCGGTTAATAATCCGGTTGGACGCCACCCACGCACCACCCAGCCCTAGGATAATACCGATGACAATTAATGAAAAACTATCATTAAGCCCCGGGCCGGTGATGTTGATATTGGTGTCATATAAGGCCGCTAGCGTGTTCACATGTGGTGTCACCCACAAAATGCCAATAAAAACAAAAGTTAAGCCGAAAATGCTGCCAAGTAGACCATAAAATAAACCGCTATAAAGAAAAATTCGGCGTACATACGCATCGGTTGCGCCGACTAATTTACTGATAGCGATTTCTTCCTGAAAGCGCTGCCCCAGGTTTCTGATGGTATTACCAATAATAATCAGCACTGCAAACACCAGAAAAATTGAAACACCAATGGCAAAGTGTTTTGCCAGCTCAATGATTGAAAAAAGTTTTTTAATCCAGCCTACATCAATTTGAGCAATATCAATCGCTTCAAGCGCCTGATAATCGCCGAGTAAAAACTCAATATCATTTATTGTCAGTTTTTGGGTGTCAGGCGTGATGACGACGGATGCCGGTAAGGGGTTGTTTTTTAAAGCACTTAAGGTGTTTCCCAGGTTAGAGGACTGTTGGAAATCTTTTAAAGCCTGTTCGGCAGAAATGAAGCGAACCTCTAGCAGTGAATCATTGGTGCTTAACTGTTGCGTAAGCGCGTTAATGTCGGCTTCGGAGGTGCCTATTTTTAAAAATAAGGTGATTTTTGCCTGTTCATTAATACTGGTCTGGCTGGATTCCAGATTTTTAATCATAACCTGAAGTGCCGACGGCAGCGAAAGTGCAATCGCCACCACAAAAATGGTGAGCAAGCTGGACAAAGGCGTACTTATCAGGTGCTTTATGGCATTTTTGCAGGCAGCCTGATGTTGTTTAAACCAGATACTAATTAGATTGACCGTGTTGTTTTTCGGCTTTTTTTCCGCTATGGCCTTCTCAGCCGGATTATTTTCTTTTAATGGCTGCGTCATGCGTTTTGAGTCTTGAGCACTTTGCCATCATGTAGCTGGATTTGACGAAAGTTTAAGGGGGAAATTAAGGCCAGATCATGAGTTGCAATAACCAGCGTAATGCCCACCTGATTTAGGCGAACAAACAAATTCATGATGTCTTTTGAAAGCTCAGGGTCTAAATTGCCCGTGGGTTCATCCGCGAGAATAATATCAGGGCGGCACACAATCGCACGGGCAATGCCGACTCTTTGCTGCTCACCACCGGATAAGGCCAGCGGTAATTGAGCCTGTTTTTTCAGTAAATCGACCAGCGCTAATGATGCATGGATGCGACTGCGGGTTTCGGCTTCAGAAAAACCGGCAATACGCAGTGGCAGCGCCAGGTTTTCAAATACTGAGCGGTCATTTAATAAGGTGGGGTTTTGAAAAATCATGCCGACTTTTCGGCGATAAAAGGGGATTTCTCTACTGTTAAGGTTGTTAATTTCCATTTCGTTAACGGTAATGCTGCCGGAACTGGGTCTTTCTAACAGGCCTAGCAGTTTTAGTAGTGTGCTTTTGCCGGCACCTGATTGACCCGTGAGAAAAATTAACTCGCCCTGTTCAATCGTCAGGTTAATACCGCGTATGGCATCATGCCCATTGGAGTAGCGCTTACGCAGGTTTTTGAGAGTGATCATTAATCGAAATTCGTAAAAAACTGTTCGCAGTAAGCTATGCGTCTGACTCTGCTCGATCAAGCAGCGCCGTCACATAATCGTCAGCGTTAAATTCTCTTAGGTCTTCGATGCCTTCACCGATGCCGATAAAACGCACTGGAATGCCCAGCCGTTTCGCAATGGCAAAAATAATACCACCTTTGGCTGTACCATCAAGTTTGGTGAGTGTGATGCCGGTAACGGTCATTGCTTCATTAAATTGTTGCGCCTGGGTTAGTGCATTCTGGCCGGTGCCGGCATCCAGTACCAACATCACTTCGTGAGGCGTATCTTCATCGACTTTGGCCATGACACGACGAATTTTTTTCAGTTCTTCCATTAAGTTGGTTTGAGTATGCAGGCGGCCGGCAGTATCGGCAATTAAGACATCAACGTTTCGCGCTTTGGCAGCTTGCAATGCGTCAAAAATCACAGCGGCGGAGTCCGAGCCATTTTTCTGTGAAATAACGGGTACATTATTGCGTCTTCCCCAGGATTGTAATTGCTCAACCGCGGCAGCGCGAAAGGTATCGCCGGCAGCAAGCATCACGGATTTGCCCTCCTGTTGATATTTTTGTGCAAGTTTGCCGATGGTGGTGGTTTTGCCGACCCCATTAATGCCTACCATTAAAATGACATAAGGTGTTTTGCTTGCATCAATCACCAGCGGTTTGTTGCTTGGCTGAAGTAGTTGCAGCATGTCTTCGTGTAACGCATCAAACAGGGTATTACCGTCAGACAGTTCTTTGCGTGCCAGCCGTTGGGTGAGGTTGTCTATAATTTCCTGGGTTGCTTCAATGCCCACGTCAGAGGTGAGCAATAAAGTTTCCAGCTCCTCAAGCAAGTCGTCATCAATTGTTTTATGACCACGTAGTAGGCTCGTTAGTCCTTCGGTGAAGTTAGTGCGTGTGCGTGACAGGCCACTTTTCAGGCGGCTAAAAAGGCCCTGTTTTTGTGGGATATCGGTGCGTTTATCTGAAGAGTCGCTGGAAGAGTCTTCAGTTGTTTTTTTGTTTTTGCCAAAGCCGAACATATTGTTAAGGTAATCCTGATCTACTGGGTTGTTTTTGATTTTGTTCCGGCACGATTATTTCGTGCAAAACGGCTGAATGTTGTTATGCTGCCAGTTTTTGGTTATTTTGCCGGTTACCCCTTCTGTTTTCTATCGTTGCCTCTCCTATTTCTTCTACATAAGGGGCAAATGGGGGAACAAGCAGTGGCTTATAAGGTCGTAACGCTAATCGTAACATTGTACCAGTTACGATTGTACCAGTTACGATAGAAGTGTGAAAAATTTGAAGTCTTGCGGGATTTTGCAGGGCAGAGTTAGAGTAAAAATTAATTACACAAAATAAAACAGGACTTATTGAATGAAAATTGTTCGACTTTTAGTGTGTATCGCGGCGGTATCGCTGACAGGCTGCGGCATCACCGCCGTCATACCAGACAAATCAGAACCGGTTAAACGTTATGCCGATTATAATGTACATGAAAAAACACTGAAAAATGGCCTTAAAGTCATCGTTAAAGAAGACCACCGTGCACCGATCATGGTTTCACAGGTCTGGTACAAAGTCGGCAGCAGTTATGAGCACCTGGGCATAACCGGTGTGTCCCACGTGCTTGAGCACATGATGTTCAAGGGGACAAAAAAACACCCGCCGGGCGAATTCTCGCGTATTATTGCCGCCAATGGTGGGCAGGAAAACGCCTTCACCGGCAGAGATTACACCGCCTATTTTCAGACCATGGAAAAACGCCGCCTGCCAACCAGCTTCGAGATGGAGGCCGACCGCATGCGAAACGTGGTGTTACTCGAAGAAGAGTTTAAAAAAGAAATCAAGGTCGTCATGGAAGAGCGCCGCATGCGCACCGAAGACAACCCCCACGCCACAACCTATGAGCAATTCACCGCAACGGCCTATGTTAACAGTCCTTATCATTGGCCGATTATTGGCTGGATGAATGATCTCGAAAACATGAACGTTGACGACCTCGCGAAGTGGTACAAACTTTGGTACGCACCGAACAACGCCATTGTGGTGGTCGCCGGTGACGTTAACGCCGATGACGTTTTTGCACAGGCAGAAGCGTATTTTGGCGGTATCAAACCCAGCGAAATTCCCAAAGTGAAACCCCGTGTCGAAATAAAACAAAAAGGCATTAAACGCATCAACGTAAAAGCACGTGCACAGGTGCCTTATTTGATTATGGGATATCAGACCCCATCGGTGGTGGATAACGAAGCCGAGTGGGAACCCTATGCCTTAGAGATGTTAGCCGCCGTACTTGACGGTGGCATTAGTGCACGGCTTGAAAGCCAGCTGATAAGAAAGCAGCGGGTCGCTGCCAGTATCGGTACCAGTTACGATGCGTTCACCCCAGGGCGGGAGTTATTGATTTTTAGCGGCACACCGGCACAGGGCAAAACCGTTGTCGATCTTGAAAAGGCGGTGAAAGAACAGCTAACAATTATTCAAAATGAATTAGTCACCGATAAAGAGCTGAGCAGAGTCAAAGCCCAGGTCGCCGCCGGCAAAATTTATCAGAAAGATTCGATTTTTTATCAGGCCATGTCCATCGGCATGTTAGAAACAACCAATCTTGGCTGGCAACTGGGTGAGCAGTTTGTTGACCGTATTAATAAAATAACCAAAGAGCAAATACAGGCAGTGGCTAAAAAATATTTGATAGACGATAACTTAACCGTCGCAACACTTGATCCTCAGGCAATTGAGCCGTCAAAACCGCAGAAAGCCAATGCAGGAGGACGTCATGGAAGATAATAAAATGAAATTACGACGATTCTTTTTGATAGTGAGTCTGTTTTTTGTCAGTGTAAGTGTCAGCACGGCATATGCTGCGCCCAAAATTCAGCACTGGGTAACGGATAACGGTGTGAGGGTTTACTTTTTTCCGGCGCCGGAGTTACCCATGATGGATTTGCGCGTCGTCTTTGATGCAGGTTCGGCGCGCGATGACAGCAAACAAGGTCTTGCTTTGTTAACCAACGGCATGCTCGCCGAAGGTGCAGGTGGGCTTGATACCACCGCCATTGCAGAACGGTTTGACAGCGTTGGCGCATCATTTGGCAATAGCTCTCACCGTGATATGTCAGTTGTGTCGCTTCGCAGCTTAACCGATGAAAAGTTATTAAGCGTTGCGTTAAATACCTTTAAAACCGTGCTCAATCAACCCGATTTTCCGAAAGATGCTTTCGAGCGTGAGCGTAGCCGATTATTGGTCGGGCTTGAAGCCGAAAAACAGTCACCAAAATCCATATCAAGTCTGGCCTTTTTTAAAGCCTTATACGGTGATCACGTTTATGCCAACAAATCGAATGGCACGGTTGAAACCATAAATGCTATAACCATCGCCGACATGCAGGCTTTTTATCAAAAATACTTCGTGGCAAAAAATGCAGTGGTGGCACTGGTGGGTGATTTAAGTCGTCAGCAGGCCGAAGTGTTGGTGAAAAAAGTCACTGGCGATTTACCTTCGGGCAGTGCGGCCCCGGCTATTGCGCCGGTCAAGGCATTAAGCCAGTCTGTCGAAAAACGTATTCAGTTTCCGTCCAAACAAAGCCATCTTCTGGTCGGTCAGCCGGGCATGAAACGTGGCGACCCCGATTATTTTCCTTTGTATGTGGGAAATCATGTGTTGGGTGGCAGCGGTTTAGTGTCGATCCTCGCCGAAGAAATTCGTGAAAAGCGCGGCCTGGCCTACAGCGCTTATAGTTATTTTTCACCCATGCGTGAAAACGGCCCGTTCACCATGGGGCTGCAAACCAAAAACGCCTCGGTGGATGAAGCACTAACCGTGTTAAAAGCCACGCTTGCAAAATTTATCAACGAGGGGCCGTCAGTTAAAGAGTTTGAAGCCACGAAAAAGAATCTGGTCGGTGGTTTTGCTTTGCGTATTTCCAGTAACAGTAAAATAGTCGAAAACCTCGCCTCCATTGGATTTTATGGCTTGCCGCTGGACTATCTTGATAAATACATTTCAAAAGTTGAGGCCGTCACACTGGGGCAGGTAAAAGATGCATTCCGGCGCCGTTTAAACGTCAATAAAATGGTAACGGTGGTGGTTGGTGACGCGAGTTAACCGAAACCAGAGTAATCAACTCCGAAACCAGAGTAATCAACTTCGAATCATTGCCGGGCAGTGGCGGGGACGAAAACTCAGTTTTCCTGACCTGCCCGGCCTTCGCCCCACCTCCGACCGTATTCGCGAAACCCTTTTTAACTGGCTGCAGGCCGATGTGCGGGGTGCCCGTTGTCTGGATTTGTTTGCCGGCAGTGGCGCACTGGGTTTTGAGGCTTTATCCCGTGGTGCAGCCGATGTTGTTTTTGTCGAAAACTCTCAGGCCATTATCAGTCAGTTAAAACAAAACCTCGTCGCGCTAAAAGATGAGCGCGGGCAGATGTGTCGCAGCGATGCTTTGCTATTTGTTGCACGCGATGACGTCGCCCCGTTTGATGTTGTTTTTCTTGACCCGCCGTTTAAAAAAGGCCTGTTGGAAAAAAGCATAAGCGCACTGCAAGCAAGCGGGTGTTTAAAAACAGGCTCGCTGATTTACATTGAAAGTGAAAAAACGCTGGATATTCGTACTCCTGAAAACTGGCAAAACTTAAAAGAGAAAAAAGCGGGGCAGGTTAAATATGGGTTGTATGAGGTTGCGGGTTAGCTCTTGTTCTGTTTATTGCCAGTGTGGACAGGGCGAAACATAACAGAAGGGGTACAAAGTAAAAATATAACGGAAGTGTTATATTTGCAATATATAACGAAAGTGTTATATTTTATATGTGACCAGCATACACGAGCAAGCTACTATGATACCTATAACCTCATCTGAAACACTGGGAAAAGTGCTTCGCCGCCGCAGAAAAGACTTAGGTCTATCCCAAACAGCGGCGGGTGAAAAATTTAATATTCCTCAAAAAACGGTTTCTACCATCGAGTCAGGTAGTTCGTCCGTGAATCTCAGTACTTTGTTTAAATATATGTCCGCACTAGGTCTTGAAATGCAGCTGGAGCCCAGAGCAAAGGCGGCTAGTGATGAGGCGCTTTGGTAGTGGCTTCACTGTTTGTTTATATGAATGGCTATGAGGTTGGTGAATATATTCAGCGACGCAGTGGTATACAGGAGTTTGTGTATAGCCCTGATTGGTTAGCGCGTAACGAAGCGGCAATTCCGCTTTCTCTCTCGTTACCGTTGACGGACAAAGTACACAAAGGCGATGTTGTTTATAATTATTTTGATAATTTGTTACCTGATAACAAAGATGTTCGAAATCGTATTCAGGCAAAATTTGCGGCAAAGACCAGTCAGCCATTTGATTTGCTCAGTGATGTAGGCCGAGATTGCGTTGGCGCTATTCAGTTGTTGAACGGGCGCAATGACGTTAACGTAAAAAGAATTGAAGGTACTCCACTGAGCGAGTATGAAATTGCGCGTGAGTTACTAAACTACAAAAATCGGCCTTTAGGTATGTCCCATGATCAAGACTTTCGTATTTCTCTTGCGGGCGCGCAGGAAAAAACGGCATTACTTTGGTATGACGAGCAATGGCAGCGACCTTTAGGCGTAACGCCAACAACGCATATTTTTACCTGATTAGCCATAAAGCTCCGCCAGTTTCAAGAGTCTCCTAGGCATAGGCGGCGTCCTCATTGCAACAGATAAGAATCGTGGCATCATTTGTCTTAAATCAAACCTTCTATTGAAACGATAACA
>Ga0316208_1000962_pt1 | contig 29837 bp, 23 predicted proteins | sample 3monopyrite_MG_FD_204944 | JGI IMG/M metagenome (GOLD analysis project Ga0316208, IMG submission 204944) | Microbial mat bacterial communities from mineral coupon in-situ incubated in ocean water Damariscotta River, Maine, United States -... | ecosystem: Environmental > Aquatic > Marine >... | reverse complement strand
GGAAGAAGGTGCGGAAGAAGGTGCGTAGGAGGGCGTCTCGCATCCGACTCCCCAAAAGAGCAGGATCGCGCCGAGCACGAGCCCCCATTTGCCCAGTCCACTACGTACGGTCATGAAAGCGCGGCCCCCCTGGCCGCGAGTCTATCGACCCTGGGCATGCGTTTGCTAGGGAATGGCTCGAAGAGTTGTTTCAATTTTGAAATGGAGGCGTGTCGTGCGAGCGGTGGTGGTCGATCGGTTCATGAAGCCCGAGGAACTTGCGGTGGTTGAGACTCCGCGACCGATCCTGGGGCCCGGTGATGCTCGAATCTCAGTTCGGGCGGCCGGATGCAACTTCTCCGACATCCTCATGTTGAAGGGCGAGTACCAGGTGAAGCCCCCCTTTCCCTTCATTCCGGGCGGTGAAGTGGGTGGGGTCGTCGACGAGATTGGAGCCAATGTTGTTGGAGTCGCGGTCGGCGATCGCGTGATGGCACGCTGCGCACTCGGAGGATATGCGGAGGAAGTCGTCACGGATGCCGCGTCGGTCTATCGGCTTCCCGCGAACCTGTCTTTTGAGGCTGGGGCAGCGCTCCCGACGGTCTACCCCACGTCCTATGCCGCGCTCTTGTGGCGCGCTCCTGTCGTTGCGGGGGAGACCGTTCTCGTGCATGCGGCGGCCGGTGGCGTCGGACTGTCCGCGGTTCAAATCTCCAAGGCGCTCGGCGCACGGGTCATCGCGACCGCCGGTGGCCCCGAGAAGCTCGCAATTGCTGAACAGGCCGGGGCGGACGTGCTGATCGACTACCGGCAGGAAGACTTCGTTCCGCGGGTGCTCGAAGAGACCGAGGGGCGCGGGGCGGACGTGATCTATGACTCGGTGGGTGGCGATACGACGGATCGGTCGCTCAAGTGCATCAACTGGAACGGTCGCTTGCTGGTGATCGGGTTTGCCAGCGGCGACATCTCGAGCATTGCGATGAACCGGGTGCTGCTCAAGAACATCTCGCTGGTCGGCCTGCATTGGAGCGCCTATCCGGAGCGGGAACCCGAGCGGATCGACGAGTGCATCGAAGGACTCTTCGCGATGGCCGCGGAGGGCAAGATCGATCCTTTGATCTCGGCGGTCTATCCCCTCGACAAGGCCGGCGACGCCCTGCGCGCCCTCGGTTCACGGAAGACCACTGGGAAGATCGTGCTCGCGCCCTAGCGATGTCTGTAGCTGAAATGAAAACGGGCCGGCGATCCTCTCGGAAAGCCGGCCCGTCTGCTTTTTCGTAGTGGTTCACTGTTAGTTGGCGGACACAGCCTCGTCGCCATGCTCGCCCGTTCGAATTCGGACAGCGTCTTCGACGGGGAGGACGAAGATCTTTCCGTCGCCGATCTTTCCGGTCTGGCAGGACTCTTGGAGCGCGAGAACAACCTTCTCCGCCTGATCGTCGGCGACCACGATCTCGAGCTTCAGCTTGGGAAGGAAGTCGACGACGTATTCCGCGCCTCGGTAGAGCTCGGTATGACCTTTCTGGCGGCCGAAGCCTTTGACTTCGCTGACTGTGAGCCCCTGGATGCCGGCCTTCGCCAGGCCTTCCTTGGCATCGTCGAGTTTGAAGGGCTTGATGATGGCTTCAATCTTCTTCATGACAGTTTTCTCCGGGGATCGATCCGGGGGATGCGCATCGAAGCGATCCCCCGGATCTCGGGGTGGTGAGGGGCCGCGTTAGTTCTCGCTCGCCGCGAGCTTCTTGGGAGCGAAGGCGCCGGTGCTGAACCCCGACTGGCCCTCTTCCATGAAGCCCGGGGATCCCGAGAGGTCGTAGGCGTGCATGCCGTGTTCGCCGAGGTCGAGTCCCTCGAGTTCTTCCTCTTCTGAGACACGGAGTCCGAGCGTGGCCTTGAGTCCGAGGAAGAGTGCCGAGGCGCAGACCACGGTGAACAGCGCATAACAGAGGACGCCGTAGGCCTGGGTGAGCAGCGAGTGCTCCGGGTTCGTCGAGAAGAGGCCGACCGCGAGGGTGCCCCAGATGCCGCAGGTGAGGTGGACCGAGATCGCACCGACCGGATCGTCGATCTTGATCTTGTCGAAGAACATGACCGAGGCGACCACGAGCATGCCCGCGACGAGACCCACGAGAATGGCGAAGTTAGGGTTGATTACGTCCGCGCCTGCTGTGATACCGACGAGGCCGGCCAGGATGCCATTAAGGGCCATAGAGAGGTCCGGCTTCGAGCTGATGAAGGTGTAAGCGATCATCGCGCCGATACCACCGGCCGCTGCCGCGAGGCAGGTCGTGACGAGGGTGAAGGAGGTGAGCGTCGGGTCCGCCGAGAGGACGGAGCCGCCGTTGAACCCGAACCATCCGAGCCACAACAAGAAGACACCTACCGTCGTGAGGGGCATCGAGCTGCCGGGGATCGGCATGATCTTGCCTTCCTTCGTGTACTTGCCGATGCGCGGGCCGAGAACCAGCGCGCCGACGAGAGCGCCCCAGCCGCCGACGGAGTGTACGAGGGTCGAGCCGGCGAAGTCATAGAAGCCCGCGGCGTCGAGGAATCCGCCGCCCCACTTCCAGGAGCCCGCGATCGGGTAGACGAAGGCGACGAAGATCGCCGAGAAGATCATGAAGGAGCCGAGCTTGATGCGCTCGGCGACCGCGCCGGAGACGATCGTCGCCGCGGTGGCTGCGAACATCGCCTGGAAGAGGAAGTCGGTCCAGTACGTGTAGCCGCCGTCGGCATAGCCCGGCGTGTTCGCACCTTCCGCGAAGCCCGCGCTCAGGCCGAATCCGGCGAAGCCAAGGAATCCGCCAAAGTCGCCGGGGTACATCAGGTTAAAGCCAACGACGAAGTAGGTGAGGATGCCGCAGCAAATGATGAACGTGTTCTTGAAGAGAATATTCGTTGTGTTCTTTGCGCGGGTGAGGCCGGACTCGACCATCGCGAACCCGAGATGCATGACGAAGACCAGGGCGGCGGCCATCATCATCCAGACGTTATTCGCAGTAAACAAGGCCGTTGAGGCGGTCGAGGCGTCGTCTGCCATCGCGACCGTTGGTGCGAGAGCGAGCGCGGCGATCAGCGCGGGCGAGGTGAGGAGTCGTTTCCGGGACATGTGTTCAAGCTCCAGTCGGGTTGTGCGAGAGGGGTGATCATTTTGAGGTTCGACTCGCGCGGGCTCCCCGTGCCCGGTTGCGCGATTCACTCGATGTCGAACCTTCTTGATCACTGACTAGAGCAATGAACGTGCCAAGACGTTTGAGCGCCTCCTTTTCGAGCAAACCTCGAAACTGGGCATAGAACGGCTCATGCACGCAACCCAGCGTTGCGCGTCCGGGCGCGGGTTTGCTTACTCGCACGGCATTCCTGCCCAAAGTCCGTGCACAGGTGCGCCCCGACGGCGCGGGCTACTTCCGGAGACGGAAGAGACCTTCCTGCACGACGGAGGCGACGAGGGTTCCGTCGCGGCGATAGAAGAGGCCATTCGTGAGGCCGCGGGCCCCGGACATCGACGGACTTTCCTGGGTGTAGAGCAGCCATTCGTCGGCACGCAGGGGTCGATGAAACCACATCGCATGATCGAGACTCGCGCTCTCGATTTGATCCCCGAGCAATTCGATCGGATGGGGCCGCGCCGCGGTGTCGATCAGGGTCATGTCCGATGCGTAGGCCACGATGCATTGATGAAGGAGCAGATCGTCGGGGAGGGTTCCGTTCGCGCGCACCCAGATGTCATGCGTGGGCGGTTGCACGCCGCCGAAATAGTCCATCGGCTCGACGTGCCGACTCTCGATCGCACGCGGTCGCTCGACCCACTCCGCGAGATTTTGATGTGCCTTGCGATCATCGAGCTTCGCCACGACCCGGCGCATGTTGGTCTGCCAATCCTCGAGGTCTTCCGGTGGCGGCATATTCGGCATGGTCTTCTGATGGTCGTAGCTCGCTTCCGCGACATGGAACGAGGCGCTCAAGGTGAAGATCGGTCGGCCGTGCTGGATTGCGGTGACGCGTCGCGTGGCGAAACTTCGACCGTCCCGGGTTCGCTCGACCTGGTAGATGATTGGGATCTTGGGATCGCCGGGGCGAAGAAAGTACGCGTGCAGCGAATGCAGATCACGATCCTCGATCGTGCGCCCCGCGGCGACGAGCGCCTGTGCCGCAACCTGACCGCCGAAGACGCGCTGGCGTTCCTCGTCGGGCTGCTGGCCGCGAAAGAGGTTCAGCTCGAGGGGTTCGAGGTCAAGGGTTCCGAGTAGGGCTTCAAGGGCGGTGGGCATTTCGGTCAGCGTTTCCGTCGTCATGGTTGGGGGCTCGTTTCACCGGGCATGGCGCGCGGGGACGATAGGCGATCAAGCGCGCGCGTCCCTATGACCCCTTTGGGCGCGCGGTCGGCAAGGGGGCGGCAGCCGACGCGCAGCCGACCGGGGATTCGTCAAGCACAGTCCCGGCCGATCCGAAGAGTTTGCCGGAGACGCCCTCCGGAGATCCCTTGATCGACTTCGTTTTCATTCCGCTGCTCGCGATCCTCGTGTCCGCTGCATTTGGCTCGGTCTCGATCGTATGGGATTCCGAGCGGCGAGCGACGCGGTCGATGTGTGCGCTCTTTGTGTGCACCGGGGGGTGGGCATTCGTCGATCTGCTCACGTACATGGAGGCGGATCCGGCCCGCGCGCTCGAATGGATGCGCTGGTCACATCTCTCTCCGATGATGGTTGGGCCGACGTTGCTTTGGGTTGTGGCGCAGATGCTGCCGCAGTCGCGGAGGCGACTCGAAGGGCACGCGCGCACGGGTGCGGTCGTTTCCTTCGTCATCGGAGTCGGCGCCGCGTTCATCCCCGGGATCACCCTCGACATGATCCCGAATGGTTTCGGCGGATACATGCCGGTCTACGGACCGGTGGCGCTGGTCCTGATTCCGATGGGCACGATTCTTCCGCTCTACGCGGCGATCGAAGCGACGCGCATCGAGGCGCGCGCCGACCATCGTTATACGGACGAGCGCCGTTCATTCGGACTTCGTGTGAGCGTGCTGCTCGCGATGGGGGTCGCGATTCCGAGCGAATTCGTCCTCCCCCTGCTCGAGATTCCGGTGCCTCGCTTGGGCGCGTTCGGTTCATCTTTCGCGGCGGCCATCGTCTGGCTCGCCATCCTAGCGGACACCGAAGACCTTATGGTGACCCCGAGCGGCGTTGCGCGAACACTCCTCGCGGACCTTCACGACGGGATCGCCTTGGTCGCCCTCGATGGCATGATCCTTTCAAGCAATCTCCGTTTCGCCGAGATGACGGGTCGCCCCGGGAGCACGCTCCTGGGAACGAAGCTCGGCACCGTATTCGATGCGCCGATGACGGCATTGCAAGCCGGTCTCGAAGATCGGGAAACGATGCTTCACGTGGCCGATGGCGGAACCATCCCGGTCTCCCTGTCTTCGTCGATCGCAACGAGCCGTACGGGCCAGGCGATCGGCATCGTGGTCATCGTAAGGGATCGGCGCGACATCGATGCACTGCGCGCGCAGCTGCTTCGTTCCGGGCGTCTGGCCGCAATCGGTGAACTCGCTGCCGGCATTGCCCATGAGGTGAACAACCCGGTCGCGTTTATTCGTGCGGACCTGAACCTCCTCGAGGATCGACTCGGCGAAATCCGCGAACGCATCGCCGCGAATCCGGTCGGTGGGGACAGCGTCGCCGTTGTTGATCGCGCAAGCGGGCGCGTCTCCCGGGCGCTCAAAGGAATCGAACATGTCGCGCAGGTGGTCGTCGACGTTCGCGAATTCGCGCACGTTGGCGGTGCGGGGCAGGGCGGAAGCGATCCCGAATCCGTCGTCGAAGGCGCGCTGCGGCTGGCTCGGATGGAGCGGGGCGACGACGTCGATCTTCGGATTACAAATATCATGGGCGGCGAACGCATCGAGTCGGGACAGGAACTCAAGCAGGTCCTACTCGCACTGATCCGCGCGCTGGCTGCGAATACCGAGAAGGGTGGGCGCGTCGAAGTCGAGCTTCGCGCGGATCCCGGGAGCACCACGGTTGGGCTGGCCGCGATGCCGCTCAAGGCGGACCGGGCGGCGGTACGGGCACGCTTCGAATCGTTTGGCACGGAGCCGGGTGAGCCGATCGCTGCGGAGATCGGACTGGCGAGTGCTGCCGAGTTGCTCGAGCAGTTGGGCGGGCAGCTCTATCTCGACGACGAGGGGGCCGCGGGTTTGCGCGTTGAGATCTCGGTCCCCCGAAGCGAGCTTGGAGTGGAGGCATAATGGCCTTCGTTCTCTTGAAACTCGCCTCGGCCGTAGTCTCAGTCAGTCTTGCGGCCGGCATGCTCGCACGGGATCACGAGCTGAAGGCGAACCGACTCCTCGCCGCCTTCTTGCTTTGCAATGCCTACTGGGCGGTCGGCGAGTTCTTCCTCTATCAGACGAAGGATCCAGAGGTGGCGGTCGCGCTCTATCGCGCGATGACCCTGGGTTGGGTTCCGCTCGGCCTGCTCTGCGCTCACGCATCCGTCACGCTTTCCGCGATGGACCGGCATCCGGTCACCCGATTGTTGCCCCTATGTTATGTCGGGACCGCCTTCGTGCTCCCCATCGCATTCTTTACGGATTGGGTGATTCGGGACGCCGAGCCGATTTCGATGGGCTGGCGAGTGGTCTTTGGTCCGGGGATGATTGTTGCGTACGCGCTGATGGCAACGCCGCTCTTGGGCGTGCTGGGGAGCTGGCGAAGCATGCTTCGGCTTGCGGATTCAGGGGGCCAGCTCTTGCTTGCCCGGGTCGTGTTCTTCGGCGTGAGTGGAGCACTCATTTGCGGAACAGCGACGGCGATCATCCTACCCGTGTTCAAGATCGAGACTGTTGGGCTGACAACGACGCTTGTCGCGGCGGTTGGGCTCGCCGTTGCGTGGACGCTCCGGCGCTTCGGTCACTCCCTGATCTCGGCGGAATCGTTCTCTCGCGAGATTCTCGATACGCTGGAGGACGGGGTCGTGCTGGTCGACGAAGAGGGGCGGCTTCGTGATGCGAACCGCGCCTTCTTGCGGATGATCGGTGAGCGTGAATCGGTGGCGATCGGTCAGCCGGTCACGCGGTGGCTGCCCGGGCTCGTCAAAGCTTCGCAGACGACCGAGCCTCGAAGTCTGGCGCCGACCTTTCTGGAGCTCGTGACCCGGGTCGGTGAGAACGTGCCGCTCGTCGCATCCGCGCCGGTGGCGTGCATGAACGGTCGTCGCTCCGTGGGCCATGCCTACTTGCTTCGCGACCGTCGCGAGATCGTCAGTCTCCAGCGACGGCTGATTGTGTCGGCCCGCTTGGCCGCGGTCGGCGATCTCTCGAAGGCGATTTCGGCCTCGATCAATGAACCGGTCGCGCAAATCCGGGAGGAGTTCGAGGGGCTCGCAGTCGATTGGGAAACGATCGGGGATCTGCTCGAATGGGTCGAACTCGAGGACGATTGCCGCGAAGCCGCGGATGAGGGGAAGGAACTGATCGAAGAGTGTGTCGAGGGCGTCGACCGGATCTTCTCGATCGTGCGCGAAGTGGCGGGTTTCTCGGGAGAGGGTGAACAGGAACCCTTTGCATCCCATTCCCTCGATCAAATTGTCCGCCGGGCGATTCGCGTGGCCCAGGTGCAGGCGCCCGCCGGCCTCGAGATCGATGCCCGCCTTGATCCCGACGTGAAGATCCTCTGTCACTTCGCGGAGATCGAGCGGGTGGTGACGAATCTCCTCGTAAATGCGATTCATGCCCTCGAATCGCGGCCGCGCGGTAGGGCCCATGTCGTCGTTGCGGTTGCCGCGCAGGATGGGCGGGCCTTGCTGCATGTTGAAGACGACGGTTGTGGCATCGACGCGAGCGCAATCGAGCGCATCTTCGATCCCTTCTTCACGACGAAGCCGGTTGGCAAGGGGACGGGGCTCGGCCTCGCGATCTCGTACCACACGGTCAAGGCCCACGGCGGCGAGATCCGTGTTTCCTCGATTCCCAATCAGGGGACGAGTGTCGCGGTCGAGCTGCCGCGCGCTCCCCTCGAAGCGAGTTAACGCGGGCTAACACGAGCTGAAGCGAGCGAAAGCGGAGCGCGTCCTCGAGTCCCCCCAACGTTGATCGACGGGGCGGGCTAAGGTGTCGACCCCGGACGGATCCGCGCTTGCGATCGCCGGATTCGAGAGGAACACCGATGAGCCCCGACGCCGAGAACACGAACCGATTGAGCGGTCCCCGCGCGACGCAGCCGGACAAACTGCGCGGGCTACTCGCCCAGGACAAGTTGCACATCACGCCTTCCTGTTTTGATGCGCTCTCCGCACGCATGATCGAGCGTGCCGGATTTGATTTGGCGTTCATGAGTGGCTTCGCCGTTTCGGCGGCCCGACTCGCGTCGCCAGATACGGGGCTGATCTCTTTCGGCGAGATGCTCGACACGGGTCGCTCAGTCTGTGAGGCCGTGGCGCTGCCCGTGATCGGAGACGGGGACACGGGCTATGGCAATCCGATGAACGTGCGGCGCACGGTCAAGGGGTATGCGCGCGCCGGCTTCGCCGCCGCGATGATCGAGGATCAGGTCGCACCGAAGCGCTGTGGGCACACGCGGGGGAAAGAAGTCGTCGATCGGGAGAGCGCCTATCAAAGGATTCGCGCGGCCGTCGATGCACGAGAAGCCGGTTCCGACATACTGATTATGGCCCGGACGGACGCGCGATTCGGTCACGGTCTCAAGGAGGCGATCGAACGATGTCGCGCCTTTGCCGATCTCGGGGCGGATATCCTCTTTCTCGAAGCGCCCCAGAGCGAGGCCGAGATGGAGCAGCTGTGTCGGGAGCTTCCGTCGTTGCCCAAAATGGCGAACATCGTCGAGGATGGGGATACGCCGCCTCTTCCGCCCGCTCGGCTCGAAGAGATCGGCTTTCAGATCGCGGCGTATCCGCTCACGCTGCTCTCGAGTGCCGTGCGTGCGATGGAGGGTGCGCTTGCCGCGCTCGCCGCCGGCAAGCCTGCGCCCTCCTTGCTGCCCTTCGCGGATCTGCAGGCCGTCGTCGGGTTCCCGGAATACGACGAGGCACTCGCCGGATACGCAACGGACGCCTTGGACGAGGGGGCGTCGTAGCCCGGGGACGCCTCAGGAGCCGCGGCGAACGCGCGGTCGCCCGCGCGCTCAAGATCCCGTCGCCAGGGGCCGATCGGAGAAGAGCGCCTGCTTCTCGGCGCGCGGAGAATCCCGATGCCTTCGACCGATCTCAGCGGCCTGCTCGTCCAGCCTCTCGCCCAACGCATCAAGGATTGGTGCGCTTCGGGGAAGCTCGATGAAGAGGATCTGGATCGCACGCTTTCTGAGGATGCGCGTGCCTGGGTCGACCACTCGATCGCGGAGTGTGACTGGGCTCCGCTCCGCGATGTCGAGGGGCTCGTCTCGATCGCGGCGGCCCAGCTCGGGGGAGAGACCGGGCTCGTCGAATGGGCGCCGGATCTCGTCGACGGTTGGCGCGGCGACGATTCGATCGAATCGGTTCTGTCGAACGCGCGTGCGCTGGTCGATGGCTCAGGCTTCGTGGTGAGCCAGCTGAGCGAGCGCCTTGTGCGTCGCATCGATTGGCAATACGAGGGAGGTCGGACGGGCTTCCAGGTTCGGCTGCGGGGACTCGAGGCGATGAGCCCGGGGCTCAAGGCTTTGATCGGCGCCAGCCTGGCTCGGCTCGCGGATGCCGCGGACGCGCGCGACGTGGATGCGCGCTTCGAAGGTGTGGACGACGAAGAGCTCGTAATTTTCGGGGCTTCCGATGAAGAGCTCGAAGAGGGCGCAACGAGTCGTCTTCATCGCGCGGCGCTCGTTGGGTAGGACCCGCTCGCGGAGCGGCTCGCTCAACTTTCGTTAGGCGCGCAGTTCGACCATCTGGATCATCGGTCCCGCCGGCATGCGCGCTTCTTCGAGCTTGACCCGGGCGACGATGACCCCGGCGCCTTCCCCTTCTTCGTCGATCAGCGTCTGAACGAGATCGTATTCGAGCTCTGACCTCGCTTCGATCTGAGTCCAATGACCGAGTCGGGCTTCCGGGTCGACGCGCAGACCGCCTTGATTCTCCAAGATCGGCGCGAGTTCGCGTTCGAAGCGTGCGGGGTCCCATTTGTCAGTCGCGTCGTTGTCCTCTGTTAGGTCCGCAAGACAAGCGACGGCGCCTTCAAAATCTTCGCGGGCGAGCGCCCGAAGCAATTGGTGGAGCTCCGCCCGCACTCGGGCATCGAAGGTCTTGCGGTCGAGTCGACGCGGGGCTCGGTCCGGGACCACTTCGGTCTCCGCGGGCAGGACCTCACCGAGATTCACGAGATTCTCCCACTCTTCGACGAGGCTCGAGTCGATGCGAGCGAGCAAGGCGCGGAGAAAGGCGATGACCTCGAGGACTTCTTCGTTTCGTGCGGTCTCGGGCAGGTTTCGCGCGAGCGTGGTGTGGACCTGGGAGAGGTAGCGGAGGAGGACGCCCTCCATGCGAGCGATGCCATAGCGCTTGACGTAATCCTCGAAGGCGAGGAAGCCCTCCCACATCTCGCGTGCGATCGACTTGGGCGAGATCGAGTCATCGCCCACCCAGGGATGATGCTCGCGGAAGACGTTGAACGTGCCGTACAGGAAGTCCGCGTTCGGCTTGTCCCAGGTGACCTCTTCGAGCTTTTCCATGCGCTCTTCGTAGGGGACGCGTTCGGCCTTCAGTTGGTTGATCAAGTCCGTCTTGCGCTGCCGAACCTGGGCCTGCAGGAGCGCCCGCGGGTTCTCGAGGATCGCTTCGACACAGCTGAGAACGTCGAGCGCGTAGTCGGGATCGTTCGGATCAAGGGCCGTCACCGCGTCGACGAGATAGAGCGAGAGCGTGTGGTGAAGATTGAAGTCCGCTTGTAACTCGGTATCGACGATCGCGATCGCTGGATGGCCACGTTCCACGCGCACGATCTCGGCGACGCGCAGCGATCGAAAGAGAACCGCCGCCTCTCGGCGCAGCCGTTTCTTTCGCACGGGCGATTCAAAGCTGTCATTGATCAGCGCGATCAATTCTCGATAGCCCGACCCCGGGAGCCCCTGATCGGTCCCTCTCTGCAACAGGGCGACGATTGTGGCGTGATTCAGGCTGAACTGAGAACGAAGCGTCTCCGGTGGTTTGGTCGCGAGCTGTTCGAAGGTTTCCGCGCTCCAGCTGACGAAGCCCTTTGGCGGCGGCTTCTTCTTGTCCTTCTTTTTGCTCTTGCCGCTCGCGGCGTTCTTGGCGGCCTGGCGCAGATTGTCGATGACGTGTTCCGGAGCCTGGCACACAACACTGCCCGCGGTATCGAAACCGCGCCGGCCTGCGCGGCCCGCGATCTGTCGGAAGTTCCGAACGGAGAGGAGGCCGACCTTCTCGCCGTCGAATTTTGAGAGCTTCGTGAACAGGACCGTGCGGATCGGCACATTGACGCCGACGCCTAACGTGTCGGTTCCGCAGATGACCTTGAGCAGACCGCGCTGAGCGAGCTGCTCGACGAGGAGTCGGTATTTCGGGAGGAGTCCGGCATGGTGAAGGCCGATCCCGAATTTGAGAAAGCGCTGGATGTCTTTGCCGTAGGGCGAGTCAAAGCGGAAGCCGCCGATCGCTTCGGCGAGAGCGCGCTTTTCTTCCTTGTTGGTGAATTGTCCGCTCGTGAGTCCCTGCGCCTGTTCGGCGGCGTCTCTTTGGGTGAAGTGCACCATGTAGATCGGTTGACGATCCGAGGCGATCAAGGTCTCTACCGTTTCGAGGATGGGGGTCTCGCGATAGCTGAAGTCGAGGGGAACCGGGCGGTCGTCACTGTGGACGTGGGCGACTTCGCGTCCCGTGATCTCCGTGATGCGTTCTTCGATCGGTGCGGTATTGCCGAGGGTCGCCGACATCAGGAGGAAGCGGCTCTTTTCAAGGATCAGGAGGGGGACTTGCCAGGCCCATCCACGGTCTCGTTCTGCAAAATAGTGGAACTCGTCCATGACCACGTAGGGCGCGTCAGTCTCGTTCCCCTGGCGAAGAGCCATATTGGCGAGAACTTCTGCCGTGCAGCAGATAATCGGCGCGGCCCAATTGATCGCGGCATCGCCGGTGAGCATGCCGACGTTTTCCGGGCCGAATTTCGCGCAGAGGTCGAAGAATTTTTCGCTGACCAGGGCCTTAATGGGGGCTGTGTAGAAGGAGCGCTTGCCCTCGCATAACGCCTTGAAGTGGAGGCCGAGGGCGACGAGTGATTTGCCGGAGCCCGTCGGTGTGCTGAGCACGACGTGGTGGTTCGTCATCAACTCAAGCAGTGCTTCTTCTTGCGCGTCGTAGAGCTCAAGCCCTGAATCCGCGGCCCATTTCCCGAATCGATCGAGGATCGCGTCGGCGTTGCCAAGTCCGCCTTCAGGCACCCAATCGATCAGGGGACGCGGATCACTCATTAGGCGTCATTTTCGGAGGAATCCCTATCAGGCGCGGAGGCGTCTCCGAGATCCGGGTCGCCTCGCCGAGTGAAGACCGATCGCGTCGACTCGAAGAGGCGGTTCGCCGCCCCGCGCAGCCCATCGACGGGCATGGGCTCCGGCACATTGGCGATCACGCAGGTCACGTTGTCCGTCCCCCCGGCGGCATTGGCCGCTTCGACGAGCCGAGCCACGACGGGCTCGGGGCGAGTCGAGCGCTTCGCGAGCTCGAGGATCTCGTCATCGTCGAGCATGCCGTGCAGACCGTCGGAGCAGAGCAGGTAGCTGTCGCCGGGCTGGAGTTCGATCGGCGCGACGTCGATCTCCAGATCCCCCCGCACGCCAAGGGCGCGAAGAATCTGATTGCGCCGGGGATCCGTCCGAGCGTCGTCTTCCGAGATTACGCCCTCGCGAACGAGCGTGGCGACGAGGGAATGATCTTCGGTCATCGCTTCGATTCGACCCGCGCGGAGGCGGTAGAGACGGCTGTCGCCGACGTGGGCAACGTACGAGCGATCGCCCTCGACGAGCAGAATGCACACGACCGTTGTGCCCATGCCATCGAGCATGGGATCTTCACGCGCGGCGAGCAGGACTGCGTCGTTCGCACTCGCGATTCCGTTGCGGAGTCGCGTCGGCGGGTCGCTGTCGCCCTCAAAGACGTTCACCCCGAGCAGGTCGACGGCCATTCGACTCGCGACCTCTCCGCCGCGATGTCCCCCGAGTCCGTCCGCCACGACAACGAAGATCTCGCCGCGGTCCGGGTCATCGAATCGCCCGAAGGCATCCTGATTGATTTTGCGGACGACGCCTACGTCGGTTGCGCCGGCGATCCGCGGTTCACCGCGGGTCCAGGCCGGTGCCGGGAACTCGCTCTGTTCCGACGGGTCGGAGGATTCGTTCGGCGCCGAGCTCTTTGCTTTGCTTTCGTCGCCGGTCGACAAGATCGTCCCATGAGGCCGAGTGACGGGGGCCGGAAGCGGCGCGCGAGGACTCGGGCTGGTCCCTAGAGTAGTCGCTCCCGGCGCCGACTCAATCGCGGTTGAGTATCTTCGCGTTCCTGCTCCTTGAACGGAGGAGGAATCGGCTCGGACGAGGCGAAAAATTAATGGGTAGAGCGATGGGGCGGGTTGAATGACACGGGCGGAAAAAGCCGAGCGGATTCTCAAAATGCTCGATGAACTCTATCCGGATCCGCCGATCCCCCTCGATCATGACGATCCGTTTACGCTGCTCGTTGCGGTGGCGCTTTCGGCGCAGACCACGGACGAGCGGGTGAATCTCGTGACCCCGGGCCTCTTTGCGAAAGCGCGCACGCCGGCGGCGATGGCGAAGCTTTCTGTCGAAGAAATCCTGGCGGAGATCCGTTCCTGCGGGCTGGCGCCGGGCAAGGCAAAGAACATCAAAGCGCTCTCCGAGATCCTGGTTCGGGAGCATCGCGGCGTCGTGCCCGCGGATACTGAGGCCCTCGAAGCGCTTCCGGGTGTTGGCCACAAGACGGCGAGCGTCGTGCTCATCCAGGCCTTCGATACCCCCGCCTTTCCCGTCGATACCCATATCCATCGACTCGCCGCACGATGGGGTCTCTCCGACGAAAAGAACGTGGATAAGACGGAACGCGATCTGAAGGCGGTCTTTCCGCGGGAGGCCTGGGCGCGGCTTCACCTGTCGATGATCTATTTCGGCCGTGAATATTGCCCCGCTCGGGGACACGACCTGTCGACGTGCCCCATCTGTAAATGGGCGGCGTCGAAGAAGCGCATGGCGGAAGAGGCGAAAGCGGGCGGAGGAGGGCCGCGTTCGCGGGAAGCGCTCGCTGCGAAGAAGAAGGCGGCCAAGAAGAAGGCTGCGAAAAAGCGCGCGGGGAAGAAAGCGGCGAAGAAATCCGCCAGGAAAGCGACGAAGAAGTAGATCGTCGCGATCCTGTTTCGTCTTAGTCAGTGCTTCGGCGCGGCTCGTCGAATCAGCACGACCCGACCCATCAAAGCGGGCGGCGGCGTCTCCGTCGGGACCGTCGCTTCGATGCGCCGGCCGACGAGCTGAATCAGTCGTGGCCCGTCATCGGTTTCAACGAAGCCCTTCGCGCGGAGCAGGTCGGCTTCGACAAGGAAGGATTCGATGGCCGCGAGGGTCGTGCCCGCTTCGGGGTTCCATTCGCTGGTTTCGAAATGTTCGTGGGAATGGGGGCGGGACTCGGGCGTTTTCCCGCGGCGATCGAGTTCGCCCAGATCCGGCGGAAAGAGCAGGTCGAGTTCGACATCGCCGCGAATCGCACGCACGAGCGGCGCCTCAGGCTCGATCTCCCGGAGCCGGGCTTCGATCGCGGGCCAATCCTCTTCTGGAACGAGGTCGACCTTGTTCAGGATCATCAGGTCCGCGGATTGGACCTGGTCCTCGAAGGTGCCCTCGAGGTCGCGTCCCTCGGCGAGCTGATCCGCGTTGACGACGACGACCGCCATGTCGTCGCCGATAAAGTCGCAGGCGGGCTCGCGCCAGAAATTGAGTTGGGTGTCGTAGGGGAGGGCGACGCCGCTCGTCTCGATCACGAAGCGGTCGGGATCGATGTCGCGCTTCAGCTCGACCAGGGTGTCGAGCAAATCGTCCGAGAGTTCGCAGCAAACGCAGCCGCCCTCGAGCTCGATATAGGACTGGCCGCCCTGTCCCAGCAGCGCGCGGTCGATGCCGAGTTCGCCCAGTTCGTTCGAGATCAGCGCCACGCGGATTCCGCGCTCCGCCGCGTCAGCGAGGAGCCTTTGGACGAGCGTGGTCTTGCCGGATCCGAGGAAGCCGGAGAGGACCAGCGCCGGGACACGGCGTGGCTCGTCCTGTTGGGGCTTTTCGGGCGAACTCGCCTCGCTCAAACCGATCACTCCTTCTGCGTGCACCGCCCGTCGGGGCCGGAACGTCGGGCGAAGGATTAGCATCTTCGTCCGAGGCTTGAACGAGCCCGCCTCCGGACGGGCTATGGTCCGGCCGCGCTTCCGTTTGAGGGACGGCGCTTAAGGAGGATGCGGTGGCCGATCGTGATTTCGATCTTTTCGTAATTGGTGCGGGTTCGGGAGGCGTGCGCGCCTCGCGGTTCTCGGCTCAAAAGGGCGCACGCGTCGCGGTCGCTGAGGATCTCTACCTGGGTGGGACCTGCGTGAACGTGGGCTGCGTGCCGAAGAAGCTCTTCGTCTATGCCTCGCATTTTCGGGACGAGATGCACGATGCGACTGCTGGCTATGGCTGGACGCTCGGTGAAGCGAGCTTCGACTGGCCGACGCTGCGCGATAACAAGACGCGCGAGATCGAGCGACTGAACGGGATCTATGACGGACTCCTCGCCGATGCGGGGGTTAAGCACGTTCCCGGTCGCGCGACGATCGTCGATGCGAATACGGTCGAAGTCGCGGGCGAGCGCTACACGACGGAAAATATTCTCGTGGCGACGGGAGGCTGGCCGACGGTTCCGGGAATCCCCGGATCCGAGTTGGCGGTCACATCGAATGACCTGTTCTCACTCGAGACGCTTCCGAAGCGTGCGATCGTTGTCGGCGGCGGCTATATCGCGGTCGAGTTCGCTTGTATCTTTGATGGGCTCGGCGTCGACGTGACGCAGCTCTATCGTGGGCCGCTCTTCTTGCGTGGCTTCGATGGAGATGTTCGGACGCATCTCGCGGAGCAAGTGCGGGGGCGCGGGGTCGATCTTCGCTTCGACACGAATGTGACGTCGATCGAGAAGAATGGCGCCGGGATCAAGGCGACGCTGACGGACGGCTCGACCCTTGAGGCCGATCTGATTCTCTACGCGACGGGACGCCATCCGAACGTGGCGAATCTCGGGCTCGAAGAAGTCGGGGTCGAGATGGCCGCGGACGGGTCGATTCGGGTCGATGAGTATTCGCGCACGAACGTGCCCAGCATCTGGGCGATCGGCGATGTCACGAACCGGATCAACCTCACGCCGGTCGCGATTCATGAAGGCGTGTGTTTGTCGGAGACCTTGTTTGGCGGCGACCCGCGATCACCGGATCATGAGAATGTACCGGCAGCGGTTTTCTCGCAGCCTCCGGTCGGAACGGTTGGCTTGACTGAGGAGCAGGCGCGGGAGCAATACGAGGGGATCGACGTCTATCGATCGTCCTTCCGCGCGCTCAAGCACACGCTCACGGGCGGTGAAGAGAAGACGCTGATGAAGCTGATCGTGGATCGCGCGAGTGACAAGGTCATCGGGCTTCATATGGTCGGCCCGGAAGCGGGAGAAATCGTCCAGGGATTCGCGGTAGCGATCAAGGCTGGGGCCACGAAGGCCGATTTCGATGCCACGATCGGGGTGCATCCGACCTCCGCAGAGGAGTTTGTGACGATGCGGACGCCGGTCGAGGACTAGCAAGCGGGTCGGATCCAAGTGTTCGCGTAAATCGAGGGGGGATTGTGGAATGAGGCGAGGGCGAAGGAACGCCATCGGCAGCACGTCGGTCGTATGGGCACTTCTTCTAGTTGTGGCCGGCCTACTCGTACTCGTTCCCCGCCCGGGCTTCGCCGAGGAGGCCGAGAAGGCCGAGCCGGCGAAGAGCCGGGCGTACGATCCGTTCGGGGGCATGGACGCCAACGGGCGCATTCCCAAGATCGACAAGGCCAAGCACGTCTCGAATCCGGAGCGATGGCGCTATCTGCCCGAGAGCCGGATTCCGCCGGGCGATGTATTCGATCGCTTTCTAGTGAGTTCGATCGTCTTTCCGATCGTCTTCTACAACTCGGACGTTGGCGCCGGCTTCGGTGCGGGCATCGCCGACAATGATTTCCGTAAACAGCGTCGCCGTGAATTTCTCGGCGCCTTCGGATCCTATTCGACCGAGGGCCAACAGAGTTATTCCCTGGGTTGGCGGCGTGTACTCAAGCAGGTCGAGCTTCCGAATGGCGGCGTACTTCAGGAGGAGCGCAGCTTCGTCCGTCTTTCGGGCGGTTACCGAAAGACCCTCACCCGACGCTTCTACGGGATCGGCCCCGCCACGAATGAACGCGATGAATCGAGTTTCACCGACGAGATGTTCTTCGTCGAAGGGGGGCTCGCGCAGTCTCTCGAAGGCGCCTTCGAAGACTTCATCGTCTCGTTCGCGATCCGCGGCGAGCATCATCGCCTGAGTGGCGGCGAAGTGGGAGGCGCACCGGATACCGATGCCGTGCCCGGTTTCGTGCCGCTCTTTGACGATGCGGATCGTACGAGCCTGGGTTGGCTGAACGCCGGCCTCTCTTGGGATACACGCGACAGCGTCCGGAATCCCTACCGAGGCGCGGCCATCGGGGGAACCGTTCAAGCCGCGCTGCTTCAAGCGGACCGGACGGTCGGGGCGATCTACAGCATCTTCGCTGACAAGGTCTGGGCGCTCCCGCCGCTCTTTCACGACGGCGGTGATGCTGGCGAAGAACATCCACCGACGGACAGCATCGGGATCCACTTCCGAACTCAGCTGAGCTCCGGGGATCTACCCTTCTACGTGCGTCCCACGCTCGGAGGCTCGAATATCCAACGCGGCTATATCGCGGGCCGATGGCGCGATGACGCGCTCTGGGCGGCCGCTGCGGAATACCGCTTCTGGGTCATCCCACGCGGGTTTACGGTCTGGAAGAATATCCGAGTCGAGCGCATCGGCGGCGCGATCTTCTATGAAGCGGGGGGCATCGGCTCGGACGCCGGCTCCCTCTTCGATTCGGGGGTGCTGCATTCCTACGGATTTGGCGGACGTGCGACGATCGAGCGCGCCGTCTTATTTCGCCTCGATCTGGGCTTCTCCGACGAGGGCATGAACCTCGCCGCCGGTTTCGGTCTCTCCTTCTAGACGAGAGCGTGAAAGCTCTTTCACTCGATCGCCTGAAGCGCGCATTCGGCTAGGCTGGCGATGTGAATCGCCAAGACCTTCTCCAACTACTCGATCGTTACGAAACGCGTCACCCGGACGAGACCGAACCGCTCGGCCGGATTCGCAAGCTGCTCGCCGAACGTGACCGCGCCTTCCATCGCGATTGTTTTGAGCCGGGACATATCACGTCCTCGGCTTGGATCGTTTCACGTGAGACTGGCGCGGCGCTGCTGACGCATCACCGCAAGCTCGAGCGATGGTTACAGCTTGGGGGACACGCGGACGGAGAGACCGACGTTCTGGCGTCCGCGCTTCGCGAAGCGGAAGAAGAGTCGGGCCTGGCGGGCTTCCAGTCGCTTCCGAAACAGGGCGGTCCGGAGATCCTCGACGTCGACGTCCACGTGATTCCGGCCCGCAAGAACGAACCCGCTCACGAGCATCACGACATTCGCTTTCTCCTGGAGGTTTCGGACGCTCAGCAGATCGAGCGCCAGGTCGAGGAATCGAAGGAAGTCCGCTGGTTCTCGAAGGACGAGCTCCTCGAGCGAATCGATGAGGAGAGCGTCCTCCGGATGGAGCGGAAGGCGGCGATTTGGCTTTTACACCAGCCCGCCGGCCCGGAGACGGGGGACTGATCTGCCGATCGCAGATCTGTCCAGCGGGGCATGCGCGCTACGAATTTCTTGTGGTTTCCCGAAGGGAGGAGGCAATCTTCCTGATTTCAGGCGAAATGATCCCGGGCGGTGTCTTTAGATGTGTCACCTCAGGGGGACTTGAGGTCTCTAACTTATGAGAGGGGCACGAGAAGGACGGGAGTCCATCACTGAAGGCCGGCACAAGATTTGCGAACAGACTTGTAGAAATAGTGGTAAAATGCACCCATCCGGAGGGGCGGAGGTCGCAACATGCGACGCAGTGCCGCAGGGACCAGAGCAGAGAGAACGAGATCCGCACGCATCGGCGTCGCGGATCGCGATGTCTGGCCCTCGAACCGCACTTCGAACTGGGCCCTGACGGCGACCGCTCTGGCAGCCCTCGGTCTGGCGCTCCTGCTGATGCCGATTGCCGCCAAGGCGGATCCCGGTGCGGCCGAAGCGCCGCCTGCGGCCATGATGTCCGGGGCCGATCCGGTTCCACCCTCCTCTCCCTCTCCGCGCTCCCTTGAGACCCTGCTCGTGGTGCCCCATCACCACGACCATCGTTCCGACGCGGAGATCGCGGATGCCGAGATCGCTGCCGCCGTCGAACGCGGTACGAATCCAGATCTGACGAAGAAGTCCGCATTCCGAAAGCGGAATCTGGATCTGTTCCGGACCGAGCGCGAAGTCGAGATCGGTGAGCAGGAAATGCTCCTTCGTCTTCGGCTGCGGGCGAAGTCACGCGAGACCATGTCGGTCGAGCTGCGCTTCTAGTTCGGGGATCCCGCGTTCGCTGGGGCTATGCTCCGCCGCATGACTGAACGCGTCGACGATCTTCTCCGCTTTATCGATCGATCTCCCACGCCGTATCACGCCGTGGCCGAGTCGGCTTCGCGCCTTGAAGCCGCGGGCTACCGCCGGCTTGACGAGGGAGATGCCTGGTCACTTGCTGCCGGTGATCGGTGTTATGTCGTCCGTGCCGGCGGTTCGATCGCCGCCTTCGAAGTGGGGAGTGCCGCGCCCGCCGAAGCCGGGTTCCGGGTCGTGGGGGCGCATACGGATTCGCCGAACCTGCGGATCAAGCCCGCCGCTGATGTGCGCGCACACGGCTATCACCAGCTTGCGGTCGAACCCTACGGTGGCGTGCTGCTGCATACCTGGCTCGATCGCGACCTCTCGCTCGCGGGTCGCGTCACGTTACGCAGCGGTTCCGGAAGTGAGACCCGTCTCGTCGACTTCGCGCGTCCGCTGCTCCGTGTTCCCAATCTGGCGATTCATCTTTATCGGGAGATCAACTCCGAGGGGCTCAAGCTCAACGCCCAGCGGCATCTCGCGCCGCTGCTCGGGCTTGGAGACGATGCTGCCTTCGTAGACTTGTTATGCGCGGAGCTGGGTCGTGAAGGTGCGATGGTTGAGCGAGACGACGTGCTTGCCTGGGATCTGATGGCGTACGACACGCAGCCCTCCACGGTTTCCGGGGCGAACGACGAGTTCATTCATGCGCCGCGCCTCGACAACCTCGCTTCGAGTCATGCGGGTCTTGCTGCCCTCGAAGCGGCGGGCGCCGGCGGGACAGCAGGGGCAACCAGGGTCGTTGTGCTCTACGACCACGAGGAAGTAGGCAGCCGGAGTACCCAGGGCGCAGGCGGCACCTTCCTCGCGGACACGCTCTCGCGAATCGCAGCGAGCGTGGGCGATGGGGACGGACAGGCTCTAGCGCGCGCGATTTCGCGGTCGTGGCTGATTTCGGCGGATATGGCCCATGCGGTGCATCCGAACTACGCGGATCGCCATGAACCGGGGCATCGACCGAAGATCGGGCAGGGCCCCGTCATCAAGACCAACGCGAATCAGGCCTACGCGACCGACGCGGAGAGCGCGGGATTCTTTGCGGCGCTGTGCGCGCAGGTCGATGTCACGCCGCAGAACTTCGTGACGCGCAGCGATCTCGGTTGCGGCTCGACGATCGGCCCAATCAGCGCCGCGCGCGTTGGGATCCGGACGGTCGATGTCGGCAACCCGATGCTCTCGATGCACTCGATTCGCGAGATGGCGGGTTCGGCCGATGTCTCACCGATGATCGATGTGCTCGTCGAGTTCTTTCGCGGGGACTAGCGACGAGCGCTTGAGCGCTCGCCGCTGATCACCCTTCGAAACCCGGTCACTAGGCCGCGAGAATCGCGCGGCCGATCACCTTCAGCTCGAGGATCGGCTTCACGCCCTCGAAGATCGGCAGCACCGTCGCGTCGACGACATAGCGGCTGATCGGATACTCCTCGGCATAACCCCAGCCGCCGTGCATCAGCTGGCCCTGCTGGGTCGCCGAGACGGCGACGTCGCAGGCGAGCAGCTTGGCCTGGGCGGCAAGCGGCGCGGCGGCGCGCTCGTCTTCGTCGAAGGCACGGGCGGCTGCGTAGGAGATGGCGCGGGCGCCGGCGAGCTGTGCGGCCATGTGGCCGAGGGTGTATTGGGTGAGCTGGAACTCGGAGATCGCGACGTCGAACTGCTTGCGATCGACGACGTATTTCGCGGTCTCTTCGAGCGCGGCCATCGCGAGGCCACAACCTCGGCCCGCGGTCTGCAGTCGACCCGCGGCAAAGCCTGCCATCTGCAGGTAGAAGCCACGGCCTTCGCCCTTGTCGCCGCCGACGAGATGATCGGCGGGGACGAACCACTGCTCGAAGTTGAGTGTGTAGCTATGCATGCCGCGGTAGCCCGGCGTCGCGTCGGCCTTACCGACGATGCGACCGCCGGTCGGCTGCGTGCATTCAAACTCGTGCTCGCGGCTCGATTCCTTCGGAACGACGAAGAGCGAGAGGCCCTTGGCGCCGGACTTGGGATCGGGGTCCGTGCGGAGCAGAACGGCGAGGACGTTGGCGCGTCCCGCGAACGTGCACCACGCCTTGGGGCCATCGATGATCCAGCCATCGACGCCGTCGACCGTGCCGCGGGTGGCGCGGCACTTCACGCCGGCCACGTCGGAGCCGATGTCCGGCTCGGTAACCGAGATGCCGGCCATGATTTCGCCGGAAGCCAGCTTCGGCAGCCAGTGCTTCTTCTGTTCTTCCGTTCCGCCGCCCATCAGCGCCTTCGTCAGAATCTCGGGGCGTGTGATGAGGGAGCCGGCTGCGGCAAGGGATGCCCGCGAGAGTTCTTCCGTCGTGAGGATCATCGCGAGGTTGCCCATCTCGACGCCGCCGTACTCTTCGGGGATCGAGAGGCCGAAGAAGCCGAGCTCGGCCATCTTCGTGATGAACTCTTCGGGGATCGTCGCGTCGGTGCGATGGATGTGTTCGGCGTGGGGCATGACCTCGGCGGCGGCGAATTCGCGAACCTGGTCTCGGACCTGCTCGTGCATTTCGTCGAGCACCCAGTCGCTGCGGCCCGCGGTCGCGGCGGCTTCGGCGCCGAGTTCGCGGAGCAGCGATTCAGCGGTCGTGCGGCGCAGGGCGGCGCGGACGTCTGCGGGAAAGGCGCCTTCGATGGCCGCGTCGCCGATGCCGAGATCGTCGACCGCGAGGGAGAGTCGGTCGCGCATATTCGTCATGAGTTCACCGACCGCGGCGATGGCCGTCTTCTCGCGCATCGGCGTCGCGTTGCCCTCGGCGGTCCAGGCGTCGAACTCGGAGAGCACTTCGTGAGCAGCGACGGCTTCGGTCGCGGCGTAGGCCACGCGCTCGGTCACGACCTGGTAGTCGTCGATCTTCTTGCCGCCGTCCGTCAAGGACTTGGCGGCGGCGACGGCTTCGGCGAGCAGCGTCGAGCCGGCTTCGAGAATCAGGCGGGCATCATCGAGGGTGGCGGTCATGATCGGTTGTCTCCTGGATCCTTTCCGATCGCTCGATCGGGTCAGGTCGCGGTTGAAATTCGGTTGGGCTGGCTGTCGGGTGCTGATCGCGGGGTTCCCGGTTCGGATGCGCACTCGATATTTCGTGCGCGGCCCAGATCGTGCTCGATCCGGCGCCGATCGGGATCGGGTCCCCGTGATGCGTGGGGCGGGCGTGTTGCCGCGCCGACTGCGTCGAGGGGGCGAGGCCGCCTTCGAGGCGCGCGGAACATAGCGCGCAGAGACGGGCTCGAAATCCATTACGGCGCTTTTCGGGGCCTCGACTGACGGTCAGGGGCATCGATCCGCAACTTGATTGCAGTTTGCGCGGCGAATCGAGCGGTGATTCAGGAGATCAACTCGCCGATCGCCGCGACGGTCGCCTCGGCGCCGAAGAGCAGGTCGATTTTTGCACCGCCCTCGCGCTCCCGCACGAAGCACACGCCCCCTGCTTCTTTCGCAAGCACCCGGGTCACCGCCGCATCCCAGGGATTCAGGTCGCAGTCGATCATCGCATCCGCGGCACCGGTCAGAACCAGCAAGTGGCCGAAGGCATCGGTGTACCCCCGGAGCTTGGGAATCGCGTGACTGAGCGCATCGTAGGCCGAACGAAGTCCAGCGAGTTCGAAGCAGAAGAGGTCCCCATGACACACGAGCGCGTCGGCAAGGGCGGGGCCCGTCGAGACCTTCGCGCGCTCGTCTGCGGAGCTGCCGGCGCCGGTGCGGAGGAGTCCGCCACCGCGCACGCCGCTCACGCGATCATCGACGGCGGGGAGATCGATGATGCCCAGAACCGGTTCACCGTCGACCACCAGAGCGATCAGGGTCGTAAAGAGCGGGATGCCCCGGGCGAAAGCGACGGTTCCATCGATTGGGTCGATGATCCATCGGCGACGGGCATTCGTGCCGTCTTGGTCCCCGAACTCTTCGCCGAGAATCGCGTCGTCGGGGAACGCTTCGAGGATCACTTCGCGGATCACCCGTTCCGCTTCGCGGTCGGCTTCCGTGACGGGAGATCCATCGCCCTTCGTTTCGACCGCGACGCGACGAAAACGCGGCATGATTTCGGCGCGTGCTCGGTCGCATGCGCGATTCGCGACGGCGAGGGCGGCCTCGAGATCGTCTTCGGAGACGACGGCGCGTCCGGACTCGGCGAGGGTGAAGCCTTTTGGAGTTGCACCACTCATGTTTTGGGTGCGCCCTTGGGCATGCGTCCGGCAAGCGCTTCCATCGGTGCGCGAACCGTGTCGTAGCCGGCGGCTTCGGGCAGCACCATGATGCGGTTTCCGTCGTCATCGGTTTCGAGCTGTGGCAAGACCGTGACCACCTCCGAACGCGTCGCGTTGGCGAGGGCTTCTGAGACGGATTGGCTGCGGCCGAGCTTCTTGATGTTCTCGAGGGTCGGAAAGATGATCGTTCGCTTGCCCGTCTGCTCGAGTTCGAGGGCGTTGGGGATCGTCGTCCAAAGGGAGTCGACGGATTCGCTGCCGTCGTGAACCGCCAGATGATCCGCGGGGGCATCGACCAGGAAGAAGTAGGTGTCGAAGCGCTTCGGCATGAAGACCGGCGTGATCCAGTGCGCGAAAAAGACGAGTCGATCGAAGGCGAGTTCGAGATCCTCGGACTCGACGAATTGAAGCATCGTGATCTCGTTGTTATGCAGCGATTCGCGATGTTGCTCCGCGAGTTTTTCGAGCCGCGCAGCGTCGACGAGGTCGTCGCTTCCCCGGGGTCGCGCCAACAGGACGCCGCACTCTTCGAAGGTTTCGCGAATGCCGCCGACCCGTACAGCGAGTTCGGCAGTCGAGAGCCTTTCGGCGGTGGATCCGTCTTCGAATCGACATCGCGCCGCCAGCGCCGGGTCACCGTCGCTCGATTCGGTCTTGCCGCCCGGGAAGACGAGGGCGCCTTCCGCGAAGTCGATCTTGTGGTGTCGCTCGACCATGAAGACTTCGAAGGTCTCGTCGCCATCGCGCAGCAAGAGCATCGTGGACGCGGGGACGGCCTCGACGGGCTCGCGTCGCTTCTTCGCTTCTTTCTCGGGTCGGTCGTCGGACAAGGTCTTGGCTCTCTCGGTCGCGGTTCGGTTGGGCGAAGTCAGTCGAGGGGTGCGAGGACGCCCTGGTCGGCGAGGCCCCGTAGCCGCTCAAAGGGGTAGATCCCGGTGTTGTGACCATCGCTCCATTCGATCTGGATGGCGTAGCGCCCCACCGGCTGGATGCCGCGGGGAGCGACGTCGACCGGAACGCTCTCGGGCTCGAGCAGCGGTTGGCCGCTCCATTCGTCGATGCAATTCGCGCAGCCGCAGGCGAGACGAAGCGCGCGCACGTTGATCAGGCTCTCGGCGCCGTCGGCCCAGCCGATCGCGAGGGTCTGCGCATCGTGTTGTTCAATTCGGGTCGGGAGATGGGTATCGGAAGCCGCCATGGCGGGGAGTCTAGGCGGTCTTACGGAATCCGGAATTCCCCGCGCCGTCCTCGATTTTCGGGGCTAGGCTCCGCGGCCATGAGTGAAACGATTGCGATTCTAGGTGGTACCGGGGATCAGGGGCTTGGCCTCGCTCTCCGCTTCTGTCAATCCGGCCGCAAGGTCATCATCGGCTCCCGAAAGGCCGAGCGCGCCGTCGAGGCGGCAGAGAACGTGCGCTCGCAGGTTCCAGACGCGGACGTCGAGGGCGTGGGGAACGAGGATGCCACGAAGGCGGCGGAGATCGTGATCCTTTCCGTGCCCTTCGAACACACGGCGGGAACCGTGAAGGGCATCAAGGAGTCGCTTAGCGAAGGCCAGATCGTCGTTTCGATGGCGGTGCCGCTCGCGACCGCGATTGGGGACGGTGCGGTTCGGACCGTCGGGATTTGGCAGGGGTCAGCTGCGGAAATGGTGAAGTCGCTGGTTCCGAAGGGCGTCGATGTCGTATCCGCCTTCCAGAACGTCTCTTCCCATCGATTGCAGCACCTGGGCGAACCCGTCGAATGCGATGTGGTCGTCTCGGGACCGAAGGCTTCTCGGCAGAAGATCATGGATCTCTGCCCGCTGGTGGACGGACTTCGCGCCCTCGACGGCGGGCCGCTCTCGAATGCGCGCATCGTCGAGGATATGACGGCCCTGATCATCGGCCTGAATATCCGCCACAAGCTGCCAGATGGCTTCGGGATCCGCTTTACGGGGCTTCCCGAGTAGGAACCGGGCAGCAGATCCCAACCGCCCCCACCGAGGATCGTTCTCGGAACTGAATGTCAGAGATGGCGCCTCTCGAAGCTCTCATGGAGCTCTCGGGGGCGCCATTTCTCGTTTCTGGGCCGGTCTCGGCCCAGCTCGTGGAGCGCCGACTAGGCGACTCACCCGACGGCGTCTGAAAAAGATGCCTGAGAGCTAAAAACCCCAACCAAATCGGTAGCTTGCAAACGGCGTTTGGCACTAAGCTGATTCTCCTTCAGATCCGCGAACTTGCACGCGTCGATTGAAGCGAATCAAGAGTCACAATACAGCGTCACCTACTAGGGGTTGTGGTAGGTCGACCGATGTGACCCAACATTTTGTGGATATTCCGGTTGACGTACCGGCCCCATCCGGCAGAATGTTCGTCAACGGGGATGTGAGGTTCCTCCTGTAGCCTGGGGGGGTCGCAACTTGGTTGTTGCGGGGAGGAACACGAACTTCAAGTGGGGGGAAGCACAGTCGGAACTGACTGAATTAGAAAGGGTTTTGGCGATTCCGTGTCGCTGGAGCCTGGCTTGATTCGGGTCACTGGTCATCTTGGATGACGGGTGAAGGGCCGACCAGAGTGGATCGCCACGTACGGTTCGGGGGGCGCCGGGAGATTTCTCGGCGCCCCACTCATCTAGACAGTCGGAAATCGCCGAATTCGGGCCTGCGAGGCCGGAAGACAACAGATTCACGGAAGCCGACCCCGGAGAGCAGAACGAACAAGAGCAAAGAGAGTCGCCAAGAGTTCGAGCGCCACCCCGAGCGCTGAACTCAACGTGACTAACAGATCATGCCATCGACTGAACCGGGACCAGGCCGGGAAGGGTCCAGATCGGTGGCCCGCAATCACGCGACGAATGAACGAAATGAATGAATGAGGGTGGGGATACGATGAGCGACGAACTCGAGAACGCCGGAACGGAAGCAACGGACGCGGCGAGCGCACCGGAAACGACGAAGAACTCCACCCGTAAGACTCAGAAACGGTCGGCGGCAGGCACAGGCCTAACAGTCGAACGTTATTTCACCTCTCCCGACGTCGACCCCTTCGACACCGTTGAATGGGAGCTCCGCTCCGCCACGATCGGCAACGAAAAGGGCGAAGTCGTCTTCGAGCAGAACGATGTCGAGATTCCGAAGAGCTGGTCCCAGCTCGCGACCAACGTCGTCGTCTCCAAGTATTTCCGCGGCCATCTAGGCACGCCGGAGCGTGAAACCTCGATCCGCCAGCTGATCGGTCGCGTGGTGGGCAAGATTCGCCAGTGGGGCGAAGAGGGTGGCTACTTCGCAACCGAAGAGGACGCACGCGCCTACGCGGACGAGCTGACCCATCTCCTCGTTCACCAGAAGATGGCCTTCAACAGCCCCGTCTGGTTCAACCTGGGCGTCGAGAACACGCCGCAGCAGGCCAGCGCCTGCTTCATCAACTCCGTCGAAGACACGATGGAGTCGATCATGGACCTCGCCAAGACCGAAGCCATGCTCTTCAAGGGCGGCTCCGGTACGGGCAGCAACCTCTCGACGATTCGCTCCTCGAAGGAGCAGCTGAAGGGCGGCGGTACGGCTTCGGGCCCGGTCTCGTTCATGCGCGGCTTCGACTCCTTCGCCGGTGTCGTGAAGTCGGGTGGCAAGACGCGCCGTGCAGCCAAGATGGTGATCCTGAACGTCGACCATCCCGACATTCTCGAATTCGTGAATTCCAAGGCGAATGAAGAGAAGAAGGCCTGGTCACTGATCGAAGAGGGCTATGAGGGCGGCTTCAACGTCCCCGGCGGCGCCTACGACTCGGTCTTCTTCCAGAACGCGAACCACTCGGTTCGTGTGACGGATGACTTCATGGCTTCCGCTGAAATCGGTGGTGCCTGGCAGACGAAGTCGGTCGTGACGAACGAGGCGGTGGAAACGCTTCGTGCGGACGAAGTTCTGCACGATATGGCGGACGCCGCGCACATCTGCGGTGATCCCGGCATCCAGTACGACACGACGATCAACAAGTGGAACCCGGTCAAGAACTCGGGGCGCATCAACTCGAGCAATCCCTGCTCTGAGTACATGTTCCTCGACGACACGGCCTGCAACCTCGCGAGCCTCAACCTGATGACGTTCGTGAACGACGCGGGTGACTTTGAGACAGAGGACTATCGCCGTGCCGCCGGTCTCACGATCCTCGGTCAGGAGATCGTCGTCGACTTCGCGGATTACCCGACGCCGCAGATCGAGCGAAACAGTCATCTGTATCGACCGCTCGGACTCGGGTACGCGAACCTCGGTGCGCTGCTCATGGCGAACGGACTCGCCTACGACTCGGACACGGGTCGAAACGTGGCGGCGGCTTTGACCTCACTCATGTGTGGTGAGGCCTACCGAATGAGCGCCGAGATCGCCGAGGCGATGGGGCCCTTCGCTCGCTACAAGGCGAACCGAAAGCCCTTCCTCGAAGTGATCGAGATGCATCGCGACGCGGCCTACGCGGTTCCGCCGTCGGGTGTCCCGTCCGACCTGATGAAGGCGGCTCGAAAGTCCTGGGATCAGGCACTCGAGCTCGGTGAGGTGCATGGCTACAAGAACGGCCAGGTGACAGTGCTCGCGCCGACCGGAACGATCGCGTTCATGATGGATTGCGATACGACGGGCGTCGAACCCGACATCGCGTTGGTCAAGTACAAGAAGCTTGTCGGCGGCGGCTTCCTCAAGATCGTGAATAACACGGTTCCGATGGCGCTCTCTAAGCTGGGGTACGACCAGGCGCAGATCGACGCGATCGTCGCCTACATCGATGATCGAGAGACGATCGAAGGAGCACCGGAGCTCAAGGACGAGCACCTGTCGGTTTTCGACTGCGCGTTCCGCGCGCAGAACGGCGTCCGCACGATCGACTGGATGGGTCATATCCGCATGATGGGTGCAGTTCAGCCCTTCCTGTCGGGTGCGATCTCGAAGACAGTCAACATGCCGGAAGACGCGACCGTTGAAGACATCATGGCGGCGTACACGGAAGGCTGGAAGCTCGGGCTCAAGGCCTTGGCGGTCTACCGGGACGGCAGCAAGCGAACGCAGCCGCTTAACGCGGGCCGAGACTCTTCACAGGCGGACGAGACGACCGGCGAGCTAGTCGAACTCGACCAGTATCGACCGAATCGGCGGAAGCTGCCGGATGAGCGCGTGGCCTCGACCCACAAGTTCTCGATCGCAGGTCACGAGGGCTATCTCACGACGGGCCTCTACGAAGACGGCACGCCGGGCGAGATCTTCCTCAAGATGGCGAAGGAGGGCAGCACGGTCTCGGGTCTGATGGACACGATCGCCACGATGACCTCGATCTCGCTCCAGTACGGAGTTCCGCTCAAGGCGCTGGTCGACAAGTTCAGCCACACGCGTTTCGAGCCCTCGGGCTTCACGAATAACAAGGAGATTCCGATCGCCAAGTCCGTCATGGACTACGTCTTTCGGCATCTCGGCAACCGGTTCCTCGAAGTGGAAGTCGCAGCGGAAGATGACGACGGTCTCTCGGGCGAAGGCGGCACAGCCGTGCCGGTCTCGATCCAGTCCGCTCCGACGCCGCTCGCCGCAGCGGGCGCTGTTGCCGGCGGATCCGGTGACGCCGCGACGTCTGCGGCGACCGGGCCGCAGAGCACGCAGTCGAGCTTCGTGAACCAGGCCGACGCACCGTCCTGCATGGACTGTGGATCGATCATGATTCGCAACGGTGCTTGCTACAAGTGCCCGAATTGCGGGAGCACGAGCGGCTGTTCATAGCCGGTCGCGAGGAGTCGAACCGTCGACAAGATTGAAGACGCGATATCTTTCGCGGATGATCAATTCGACGCGACTTCACTCGGCCTTCCATGCATCTGATTTGAACCGCGGGCAGCGATGCTCGCGGTTCTTTCGTTTGAGCCACTCTCTTCTCTTT
>Ga0316208_1000960_pt1 | contig 29932 bp, 34 predicted proteins | sample 3monopyrite_MG_FD_204944 | JGI IMG/M metagenome (GOLD analysis project Ga0316208, IMG submission 204944) | Microbial mat bacterial communities from mineral coupon in-situ incubated in ocean water Damariscotta River, Maine, United States -... | ecosystem: Environmental > Aquatic > Marine >... | reverse complement strand
ATTTGGTCTTATTGGGAACGTTGATTTTTGCCAAGTTCAAAGGCTTCGGTGAGCGCATCTTTAATTGACCAGACACTGACATCGTGGAAATCGAGACTATCGCTCTTGCGGGTTTCTAAAGTTTCAATTTGAAAATGCCGTTGGGCAATTTCCGTCAGGGCGCGGTTTGTGTTCTTTGTCATGGTGGTCTCCGATTAGAAGCTTTCTGTAAATGCGAAAAAATGAACAACTTTACCGTCACGTAGGTTGATGCGGGCAATCGGGGCATCAAGGTCAATGTGATCGAGGTTGATCAAATCCAATGCACGTTTGCCAGTCTTTCCTGTGTGGTAGCTGATGTAATAAGCGACCATTTCTACAAGCTCATCTGGGCTTGATGCCCGGTTCCATGGGCGGGGAAATTCGGTGCTGCCGTTGACCTGCGCCCCAAGTTACTACCATTCATATGTAGAGCCCTTTGGTTAAGTTTTGGTCGGTTATTTGGTCGATTGCAACCCTTATGGGGGCATGCCCCCATAAGGGTTTTTCATTTTTCCTTTGCAGGGCTTCTACGGGGCTTTTGCCGTTCAAGGCTGAATGCGGTCTGACATGGTTATAATCTTGCTTCCATATATTTAGGATATTACGAACATGATGAAGGTCTTCAAAAAGTACCTCGTTCAAACATTCATCACGTAATTTGCCGTTGAAGCTTTCAACAAAACCGTTTTGCATTGGTTTACCGGGGGCAATGTAATGCCAATGAACACCCGTTTCACCTTGCCATTTTAAAAGCACATTAGAGGTCATCTCCGTGCCATTGTCGCTTACGATCATTCGGGGCTTGCCTCTTTTGGCTATCACGGCATCCAACTCTCGGGCCAAACGGTGTCCGCCAATAGATGTATCTGCCACCAACGCCAGACATTCACGGCTGTAATCATCAATAATACATAACATGCGAAAGCGTCGACCATCCATAAAACTGTCACTGACAAAATCCAATGACCAGCGTTCATTGACGCGTGAAGGAACAACGATTGGCGATCTGGTGCCAATGGCACGTTTGCGCCCAACTCGTTTGCGGACAGATAAACCTTCTTCCTGATAAAGACGGCGTAGCTTCTTGTGGTTCAGATGATAGCCCTCCCGTTCAAGAAGAATATGTAAACGTCGGCAACCAAAGCGTTTGCGTATAAACGATAATTCCTTTAGCCGAGCGCGTAATACTTCATCACTGGGCCGGGTTGACTGATATCGAACCAAAGACCGGTCAATATCAAGGACACGGCACGCCCGCCGCTCGCTCACTTCAAAATTTGTTTTGAGATGAACAACAGCTTCTCGCTTTACGACGGGCGTTACCACTTTTTTGAAGCCACATCTTTCAGCATGGAAATATCTAGGTGGGCATCAGCCAACAAAGATTTAAGGCGACGGTTTTCATCCTCAAGCGATTTTAACCGTCTGGCATCAGAAATTTCCATACCACCATATTTAGCTTTCCACTTGTAAAATGTGCTCTCTGCTATCCCGTGACGGCGGCATAGATCGCCTGTCACAACACCGGTTTCTTGTTCTTTCAATATGCGGATGATCTGTTCTTCGGTAAAACGACTGCGTTTCATAAATCTGTCTCCTATGGTTGACAGACTCTACTTATATATGGAGGTATTTAAAGGGCGCAGGTCACCGTCGTTTGTCATAATGGCAATGTTCGTCATCATTTTTCTCTCTGGTTTAATCATTTTGTTGATCCCAGTAACGCTCTTAGGCGTCATCTTATCAAGTCTAATAGGCTGTAAAATAAGCAGTATTTTGAAAACTCATGTCCGATAACACTCAGCCAATCTCGGTGATTACGAGTCTGCTCGACCTGTCCGAGAGACGGGTGCAACAGCTATCGCGGGCGGGGGTTATTCCGAAAGCGGCACGGGGTCGATACGAGCTGATTGGATCAGTCCGTGGCTACATTCGCCATTTGCGCGACATCAATATTAAAAGCGAGACGGGGACCGTTGACTACGGCACCGAGCGCGCAAGGTTGGTTAAAGCCAAGGCTAATCTGGCGGAAATGGAAGCTTCACAAATGCGGGGAGATTTGCTTCCCGCACCTGACGTAACGGCGGCCTGGACGGAGATCGTGGCGCTGATGCGAGCGCGGCTGCTGGTGCTGCCCGACAAAATCGCACCGGTGGTTCATGAAACGACAAGCCTCAATCAAACAAGAGACGTCATCAAAAAGGCAGTCTACGAAATCCTCACGGAAATCGCCGCCACAGACGTTGAAATCATGCCTCGCACTGATGGGAACACCAGCGTTGAGGAAGGCGGTGAAGAACGCCTGCAAAGTGGCGGCACCACCGCCGGATCTGACGATCAGCCAGTGGGCGGATCAAAATCGTAGGCTGAGCTCTGAAGCCAGTGCCGAACCGGGTCAATGGATGACGGATCGCGCTGAATATCAGCGCGGTATCATGGGCGCAATTTCTGATCCTTCGGTGGAAACCGTGGTGGTCAAGACCTCAGCGCAGGTTGGTAAAACCGAGTGCATTTTAAACGCTGTTGGCTATTACGTTGATCAGGATCCATCGCCGATCATGGTGGTGATGCCAACGGAACGAGATGCTGAGACTTGGTCGAAGGACCGTTTTGCCCCCATGGCACGAGATACGCCATGTCTGCGGGGCAAATTGTCAGATCCCAAATCGCGGGATGGATCGAACAAGATCCTTCATAAGAAATTTGGCGGTGGTCACTTGACCATTGTTGGTGCCAATGCGCCATCGGGTTTGGCCATGCGTCCGATCCGTATATTGCTTTGTGATGAGGTTGATCGGTATCCAGCCAGTGCAGGCGCTGAAGGCGATCCGGTTAACCTGGCCAAAAAACGAACCGTCACTTTTTGGAACAAGAAGATTGTTCTCGTCTCGACCCCCACCATTAAAGGGGTGAGCCGGATCGATGCGGCTTGGGAAGAAAGTGATAAACGCCGGTATTGGGTGCCGTGTCCCGATTGTGGAGAACATCAAGTTCTGCACTGGGAGCAAGTGCGCTGGGATAAAGACGCGGCAGGAAAACATCTGCCGGAGAGCGCCCATTATGTTTGCGAGCAATGCGGCTCACTTTGGAAGGACACTAAGCGCGGCGGGGCCATCCGCTTAGGTGAATGGCGGACGGAAAAGCCTTTTGAGAAGATCGCAGGGTTTCATCTGAACGAGATTTACTCACCATGGGTCAAGTTGGAAGAGATGGTTCGCACCTTTCTTTCCGCCAAGGAACACGGTGAGGAGGCCATGAAGACGTTTATCAACACATCGTTGGGGGAAGTCTTTGAAATCCGGGGCGAGGCTCCGGAATGGGAACGTATTTATAATCGCCGAGAGGAATATCCCATCGGTGCGGTGCCGGAAGGCGGGCTGTTTTTGACAGCCGGTGCCGACGTGCAACGTGACCGCATCGAGGTTGAGGTGATTGCCTGGGGCCGAAGACGGGAAAGCTGGTCGATAGATTACCGGGTTCTCCATGGTGATACGGCCAAGACGGATGTTTGGAACAAGCTGAGCGCCATGTTGGAAGAACGGTTTTCCCATACGGAAACCGGCGCTGGCATGATGATTGATCGCATGGCTGTTGATTCCGGTTATGCCACGCAGCAAGTTTACGCCTGGTCGCGGACGGCCCCATTGGGGCGCGTCATGCCGATTAAAGGCGTGGATAAAAGCCGGTTTCCAATTCAGGGGCCGAGCGATGTCGAAGTAAAGATCGGCAAGCGCAAACGCAAACGTGGAGCCAAGTTATGGACGGTCTGCGGGCCGGTGTTTAAAGCCGAGCTTTATGGAGACCTGCGTAAAGACCCGCCTGATGACGAAGAAGAGTTTCCGCCGGGATACTGTCATTTTCCGCAGTATGACCCGGAGTATTTTAAGCAACTGACCGCCGAGCAGGCTGTGACCCGGGTTAAGAAAAACGGGTTTGCCGTTATCGAGTGGCAAAAAACCCGTGAACGTAACGAGGCGCTGGATTGCCGGGTCTATGCCCGTGCGGCGGCAGAATATGACTTGGTCCGACTGACTGAGCGTGTAGCGCGCAACAAGGAACGTAAATTGGAAGACTGCGCCAAGGAAAATAACAAGGGCAGCGTGGTCAAAACGAAAACATCGCTGTCCTTGCCGGAGACGGAAACCGACACATCATCGCGTTGGGCAGATCCTATCCTGTCCGACGATCCCTGGCTCTAAACAGGTTTGAGATCATGACTGAATTATCAACATTGGAAACCCGGCTTACGCAAGCCGAGGCTGCTCTGCATGTGCTTGCCACAGGCGGTCAACGCCAGGTCGTGGATATCGGAACCGGTGGGCGTGTTGCCTATACGCCAGCCAATGTTGCTGACCTGCGTTTGTATATCGCCGGTCTTAAAAACCAGATTGCCAAGCTTAAGGGTCTGTCTCGGCGGGCTCCCATTTACGTGGAATTTTAAATGCTCCAACGATTGCGTTCTTTCATCTCGCGGCCAAAGGCTCAAGCGGGGGCCTATAATGGTGCCTCGACCACGGACCGGGAAACAGCTTCCTGGCAGCCATCGTTCGGTTCAGCTGATGCGGACTTGCTGGATGACCTGCCCATTCTGCGGGCGCGCAATCGTGATTTAGCGATTAATAACGGCATTGCTTCGGGCGCAATCCAGACCATTACCGACAATGTGGTTGGCACCGGGTTCCGGTTATCGGCCAAGCCTGATTATCGCGCACTTGGTCGTGACAAGGTTTGGGCTGATGAATGGAGCAATCAAATTGAAGCCCTATGGCGGACCTGGGCTGATGGAACTGACTGTGATGCGGGTCGGACACTGAATTTTGCAGGCCTGACCCAACTGGTGTTCCGTTCTGGATTGTTGAACGGCGAAGCTTTGGCGCTTCCCTTGTGGTTGCCCGGCGACGGACCGTTCGCCACCCGTATTCAAGTGATTGAAGCCGACCGACTATCGACGCCGCCGCATAAAAGTGACGGCAAAGGAATGCGCGCCGGTATTGAGGTTGATGGCTACGGTGCGCCGCAGGCGTATTGGATTAAGAAAACTCATCCCGGTGATCATTTCGCCTGGGGATATGCGGCCACTGATTGGCAGCGGGTGCCTGCGTTTACGCGCTGGGGCCGCCACCGGATCATCCATGTTCATGACAAGGAACGCACAGGTCAGAGCCGAGGAAAGCCTCTGTTCTCTGCAGTGATGAAACAGTTTCGTATGCTGGATAAATACCAGAGTAGCGAACTGCAGGCTGCCGTTATCAATGCCATGATCGCGGCCTTCATTGAAACGCCGATGGATCAAGACAGCATTGTCGAGATGTTTGGCGGCGACGCCGATCAATATATGCAGGACCGCAACGCCTATATCAAAAACCGGGTCCGTCTCAAAGGTGGGGCGGTTATGCCGTTGTTTCCGGGGGACAAGTTGTCATCGTTTGCGCCGTCGCGACCGGCAGATGGGTTTGCGCCTTTTGTTGAGGCCATGTCCCGTCATGTGGCGGCGGCATTGCACATGCCCTACGAGCTTTTGCTCAAGGATTTTAGCAAGACCAATTACTCCAGTGCCCGGGCGGCATTATTGGAAGCCTCGCGGTTTTTTAATGGTCGTCGGCAATGGCTGTCAGCCCAATGGACGCAGCCCGTTTATGAGCTCTGGCTCGAGGAAGTCATCGAGGCCGGGCTGATCGAAGCCCCAGATTTTTACGAATACCGCCGTGCTTATGCCCGGTCCCGTTGGATTGGGCCAGGGCGGGGGTGGGTGGATCCGGTCAAAGAAGCCAAAGCCGCACAGACCCGTATGGATATCGGGGTTTCGACTTTGGAAAACGAATGCGCTGAGCAAGGTCTTGACTGGGAAGAAGTCCTGGAACAACGGGCGCGGGAACGCGAACGCATGGCCGAGCTTGGTCTTTTGGGTGCGGCAGATGTCGTGTCCGGTCAGCCGTTTGTAGAGGAAACACCCGGTCAAGAATCAGGTCACGGTAAGGAAGCAAAGCCATGAAATATCCCCGTCTGTGGTCACGGCTCTATAACACGCCGCTGGCCATCGGGTTCGGTAAGCTCAGGGTGATCGAAGGTGTGTTTAGAAAGCATCTCGACGCGTTGCACCTTGAAGAACCGCAGGCAGCATTAAGTCGTCCAGAGTCTAATGGGCGGTCATCCTATTCCGTCTCAGGTGGCTGCGTTGCCGTTATCCCTGTGCAGGGCACTTTGGTACAGCGTTCCAGTGGTCTGGATGCGGAAAGCGGGTTGACCAGTTACGCCTCTATCGGCGCACAAGTCCGTGAGGCGATGACCGATACTCAAGTCCGTGCCGTGCTCATGGAAATTGATAGTCCCGGCGGCGAAGTCGCTGGGTTGTTTGATTTGGCGGATACCATTTATCAGGCCCGAAGCATTAAACCGGTCTGGGCCATTGCCAACGAAAATGCTTACTCGGCTGCCTATGCCATTGCCAGTGCGGCGGAACGGTTGACGCTGCCACGCTCAGCCGGTGTCGGTTCCATTGGCGTTGTCGCCATGCACATGGACCAAAGCGCGAAAGATGCCAAGCAGGGCTACGTCTACACGCCGGTGTTTGCCGGTGATCGCAAAATCGATGGAAGCGAGCATTTTCCGCTGACCCCAGAGGCTAAGTCCTCGCTCCAGTCAGAGGTAGATCGGCTTTATGGCCTGTTCGTCTCCACGGTGACCCGCAATCGAAACATTGATGCAACGCTTGTTCGCGCCACTGAGGCCGGATGGCTTAACCCGCAAGAAGCGGTGGCCTCTGGCTTTGCCGATGGCATTGCGACCTTCGCTGAAACTTTATCGCAATTAGAGCGACGGGCGGCCTCGTCGGTAACAACAACAGGTGTGCGGGCCGCTGCGCATCATGTCTCAACCATAAGGAAAAGACAGATGGATGAACACCAAGACACGGCAGTTGATGCCAGCCAAGAAAGCCCCAACGTTGAGGGCCATGCGCAACCTTCAAAAGGCACACCGATTGATACCGATGCTTTGAAGGCGGAAGGCCATCGGGATGGTCAGGCGTCTGAGCGCAGCCGCATTGCAACCATCTTGAATGCAACAGAAGCAGAAGGCCGCACTGAGTTGGCTCGATCTCTTGCGCTGGAAACTGACCTGGACGCCGCGAGCGCCATCAAGGTTTTGTCGTCCACACCCGAACAGCCGAAAACTGGCAGCCTGCTGAAAGCGGCCATGGCGAGCATCGACAATCCGGTTGTTGGAGCCGATGCCCCGGAAGGTGAAGAAGACACTGTTGTTGAAGCCATGACGGCCCGGGCGCTTTCGACCCTCGGTCATAAACCCACACATAATCAAGGAGCCTGATCATGGCGTTACGCGATCCCAATTTTGGCAATGTTGATGCCTTCACTCAACAAGACCTCATTGCTGGTGATTTTCCCCGTCACACCGACACCGTGGTCATCGCCGCCGGTGAAACCTTGGGCATGGGTGCGGTCCTTGGTGAAGTGACTGCCGACAATACCTTCAAGCTTTCACTCGTCGCCGCCGCCGACGGTTCTGAAATCCCTATCGCCATTTTGCAAAACGACGTGGATGCCAGTGCCGGGGCCATTAATGCTGCCGTCTGGTTCACCGGTTGCTTTAACGAAGACGCCCTCGTCTTCGGTGCCGGTCATGACAAGTCCACCGCCAAACCGGGACTCAGGTCTCAAAGTATTTTCCTCAAACCTGTTGTAGGAGCCTAAATCCATGCCGATTAACGCTTATGATACCGGTCGCCTGGAGCGCGTCATTGAAGGAATTGTCGCCTCCAACGCCGAGCCGGTCCAGTTTCTAGCCCGAACCTTCTTCTCTACGGTCTCACGATCTGACACGGAGGAGATTTTCTTCGATGTGGTCGATGGCAAACCACGCATCACGCCCTTTGTCTCGCCTTTGGTTGAAGGCAAGGTGGTGGCGAACCGTGGTTACGAGACCAAGAGTTTTAAACCAGCCTACCTCAAGGAAAAACGGGTGGTTCGGCCACAGCAAGGTCTCAAACGCCGCCCGGGAGAGCCGTTCATGGGTCGCATGTCTCCTGAAAGCCGCATTCAGGCCGCAGTCGCCGACAACCTGGCTGATATGCTTAAAATGCTGAACCGTCGCTTTGAAGTGATGGCGACAGAAGTTCTTTTGACCGGCAAACAAGTGGTAGCCGGTGAAGGTTATGCCACCCAGGTGGTCGATTTTCAGCGAGACCCCACCCATACGGTGGCGCTAACTGGTGCATCCCGTTGGGGCGAAGCCGGGGTGAGCCCTCTGGCTGATCTTCGTTCCTGGGCGATTACGGTACGGGGAAATTCTGGCCTTAGCCCGCGCACGGTGATTATGGAAGACAGTGCCTTTGAGCAATTTATCAAAGACCCGGAAGTGAAGGCCTTGTTCGATGTCAGGCGTGGCACCTCGATCAGCCTGTCGCTTGATCCCATCGTCGCGGATGAAAAATCCGTGTTTCGTGGCAACATCGGCAGCTTCGATATCTGGACCTACAACGATGTTTATGTGGATGACGACGGTGTCGACCAAACGCTGCTCCCCACCGGCACGGTGTTGCTGGTTGCCCGCACGGGGTTGGAAGGTGTCCGTCATCACGGGGCCATTCTTGACGAGGCCGCAGGCATCCGCCCGCTGGAATACTTCGTTAAATCGTGGTCGGAAAACGATCCGCCGGTGCGCTACATGTTACTGCAATCTTCAGCACTGGTGGTGCCTTACCGCGCCAACGCCAGTTTCTGTGCAACCGTATTGTGAGAGGCCCTGTCATGAAGCTTAAAGCAAACGTCATGGTCGTCGCCGGTAAGAAAACCCATTCTCCGGGCGATACGTTCGATATCAACGAAGACGAGGGTCGCAGGCTTGTTGATCGCAAGCTGGCAAGCCTGGTCACAGAACAACCTGTCAAAAAGGACGGCAAGGCCAAACCAGAACCTGATACGCCCAGTGAAGATAAATGACATTCGCCTCCCTAGCTTTGGAAGCACTCAACATCACGTTTGATGAATTTGGTGTTGATGCATCGTATTCCCCGCAAGGGGGTGCGGCTGTGAATATCCGGGTGATCGCCATCCGCCCCGACGAAATTGTCGGGTTTGGTGAAACCCGGGTTCATGCTGAAACGGCCCTGTTTGAAGTTCGTGTTTCAGAATTGGCGCAACCACGCCCTGATGACCTTCTCTCCATTGATGGGGTTGATTACGTTATTCAGGGTGAGCCTGAACGCCGAGATCCTCATCGGATGGTTTGGACGCTTGATGTGAGACCAACATGAAGCTTGGTGCCACCATTGTTGGCTCCCTTATGGCCGACATGAAGGCGGAGACAAAACGCATTGAGCGCGGTGTTGCTGCTGGCGTTAAGGAAGCAGGCGACGGGCTCAAAGGCGATCTTCGTAAACAGGTTATTGCTGCCGGTTTAGGACCAAGGTTGGCCCGGACCTGGCGGAGCCGTGTCTATCCCAACAAGGGACATGACGCGGCAACTTTGGTCTGGTCCAAGGCTCCACAGATCATTCGCACCTTTGATGAAGGGGCGGTGATCCGAAGCAAGTCCGGTCTTTGGCTGGCCATTCCGACACCGGCAGCTCCAAAACGCGGGGTTGGTGGCAAGCGGATCAATCCGGGTAATTTCCCAGAGCACCGGTTTGGGCCGCTGCGGTTTGTTTATCGCCGTGGACGTCCGTCACTTCTGGTGGTGGATGGCGTGCGTATCAATAAATCAGGGCGGGTTGGCCGTCGTGCCAAGGGTGGTGCGTTCACCAAGACCGGACGCATGAAGCAAGGGATCGCCACCGTGGTCATGTTCATCATGGTGCCACAGGTGAAACTTAAGAAACGATTGGATGTGGTGCGAGAAGCCAAACGTTGGGAAAGACGACTTCCTGGAGTGATCAGTAAAAATATGAGACTGGAATAAATATGTTAATCGCCCGTGTAGTCGGAAAATTCACTTAGTCGATTTTTATCAATTACCAACAGCCTAGATGGAGGTGCAGTTTGATCACAGTTTATAATCGCTAAATCGGCATCTTCATCATATTCAAGATAATCATCGTGAATATTACCCCAAACAGATTTTTGGCTCAATTTTTCCTGATCGAACCAATGAAGCAACTCCCACCGTTCAAAAATGGTGAAGCCTTGAGAGTTCAATTGATTGAGCTTTTCTTCAAGTTTCGTTTTGTATCTTTTTTGGACACCCATAATCTCGCTCCTGATATTTAAAGACGTAAATTGATATTAACATTTTTAATATAATATTTATAATTATAATATTCAAGTAATAATTTTAAAGGTTTTTCTAAATGCCCAGCAAATCAGAGCAGATCCTTGATGCAATCAAGGCACTGCTGATTACCGTGCCCAATGCCAAAATTGAGCGCAACACAGCCGTCCCTGAGAAAACACCACCCAGCGGCCTGATCGTACTGCGCGATGGAGACCCGGGCGAACCTGAGACCGCTCTTGGCGGCTTTGGCAGTGTTTACTACAGCCACGATATTGAGATCGAGCTCTATATCGAGGAAGGGAGTGCGATAGCCCGTGATGCCGCCTTTGACAATTTGGTGCAATCTATCGGCATCGTTCTGGAAATGGACCCCACTCTCGGTGGTCTTGTCTTTGGCATGTCCTATGGTCGCTCGGAAATCGATATCGAAGCCGTGGCCGGAGCCCCGGCCATCAAGACTGGCACGATCACCGTGACCGTCGAATACGAAACGACCAGCCTACTCGGCTGACCATAACCCAATAACAGGAGACGATAAATGTCGCGAGCCTATGGTTCGAGCGCAACACTGCTGCTCAAACGAGAAACCGCCTATGGCACAACGCCGTCCGGCGATTACATCCGGATGCCGTTCAACAGCGTCTCTCTGGGCTCTGAACAGGGCCTGATTGATGACCCGGTTTTAGGTCAGGGGCGCGATCCACTGGCACCCTTGCAAGATGTGATCAACGATGAGGGCGACATCACGGTGCCCATGGATCCGCGCTATTTGGGCCTTTGGCTCACCGGTTTGTTTGGCGATCCCACCAGCACCGACAATCTGGACGGTACCTTCGATCATGTGTTTGTCTCTGGCGTTGATCTGCTGCCCAGCTATTCCGTTGAAGTCGGCATGGCTCAAGTGCCTGCTTTTTTCATGCACGCTGGCGTGGTTCTTAATTCCATTGCTCTGGACTTTCAGCGTTCCGGTGCTGCAGCGGCTACCGTAAATGCCATTGCTCAGGGGGAGACCCGCAACGCAACATCTCAGGGCGGCACACCCAGCACACTGACCTTTAACCGCATCAGCCAGTTCCAGGGCTCCATCAAGAAAGCGGGCACGGCGGTCGCCAACCTCACCTCTGGCTCGCTGACCTATTCCAATAATCTCGAGAAAATCGAGACCATCCGCTCTGACGGTTTGATCGATGGGGCTGATCCAACGGTGGCGTCATTGTCGGGTCGCATCGATGTGCGGTTTGCCGACACGACCCTGATTGATGCTGCTTCCAGCGGAACGCCGGTGGACCTGGAGTTTGGATACACGGTCGGTACATCCAGCGTCAAGTTCACGGCCCACGAAGTCTATCTGCCTAAGCCCAAGCTGGCCGTAGAAGGTCCCGGCGGCATTCAGGCCAGCTTTGATTTTCAAGGGGCCAAGAACGAGGCGGCAGGTCGAATGCTGACGGTGACATTGGTCAATGATCTGGATGGAACAGTGTACGCATGATTTCTTTAAAACAACCGATCCAGCCTTTTGATATCGAGCTTCCTTACGGCATCGCCGTTACCGTTACACCCTTAACCACGACAGCAATGGCGGCGGCGCAGGCTGGTGCCCGACGGCGTGTTGAAGCCGTGGAAGCGCAGGTGCGAGATCGTAAAGACTCAGGTCTGTCATTGGACGGACTTCCTGATCTCAGCGTTGAAGAGGAACGGGACGGCTTTCTGCAATGCCAGGTCGTCTACGAATTAGCGACACGCCAGATCACCGCCTGGATCGGGATCGAAGACGACCCGCCGGTCACCCGGGACAATATTATTGCCGTGATGGATATCTATCCGGTCGGCGAGCAGTTCCTGCAGAAACTGACCCTGCAGCAGATGTTGCTCAACGCCGCAAAAAACGCATCCGGGCTCTCTGCCTCTGGCATTTCAAGCCAGGTGGAGGGCCCGGATACTGCCAAGGCTGCTGGGAAGAAGGCGCGGCCTGTTCAACAAGAAAACTAAATCCGGGCGAATGCCCGTGTCCCTACCAGGAACATGCCCTGCAATCAGCGGAAGAACACCAGGCCTGGGACGTGCTCAGCGCCTGCCTTGGGCAATTACGCTTTGCGCCGTCCGGCCATGTGGCGGGCATCGATATGAACGCAGCTCTCAAAATTACTGAGGCTCGAGGTTTCGAGCCGGGCGTTATCTCCGAGCTTCTGAGCGCGGCAGAGAACGGGTTGGTTGAAGCGATGAACCAGAAAGAATTGGAATGATGGCAAAAGCCAAACATACCTATGCAATCCGTCTCAGTGTTGACGGTGGCGGTAAGGTCAAGGCTGAGCTCATGGATGTGGGCCGCGCTGGTGACAAATCCCTCAAGAAGATTGAGAAAGCGGGTGGCCGTGCATCACTCGGCCTTACCAAACTATCTGATCGCGCCCAGGCACTGGCCCGAAATATGAAGTTCCTCTATGGCGCAATTGCCGCCGCCGGGGCCATTCGCGGCCTGCAGGAAATGGTCAAACTCTATGCCGATTTTGAAGCCGGACTGATCGGTGTCGGCAAGACGGCAAACCTGTCCAAGACCGAACTGGCCGCATTGGGCCAAGACATCGACGCCCTTTCCAAACGCATCCCGGTGGCGACGGATGAGTTGCTGGCCATTGCCCAAAGTGCGGGCCAGCTGGGGGTGAAGGGTGCCGCCAATATTCTGAGGTTTACCGAAACCGTGGCCAAACTCGGCACGGCGACGGATTTGTCCGGCAATGACGCGGCCATGGCTTTGGCGCGTATTCTCAATGTGACCGGGGAGACCATGGATACCGTGGATGTCCTAGGTTCAGTGATTGTCGCCCTCGGCAATAACTTTGCCGCCACGGAAAGCCAGATTACAGAAATGACCACCGAGATCGCCCGAGCCACCGCCGTCTTCGGCGTAAGCTCTGCCCAGGCCTCAGCATTGGCTGCGGCATTGGCTTCTGTTGGCGTTAAATCGGAAGTGGCGGGGACGTCCGTTGGTCGGGTTATGCATATGATGGATGCCGCAGTGCGCAGTGGCGGCAAGCATCTGGATATTTTGTCTAAAATCACAGGTCAAACCGGTGCAGAAATCAAAACCCTGTTTCAGAAGGATTCAACCGCTGCCTTCGTGTTGTTCATCGAAGGGCTGAAACGGATCAGCGATGCTGGTGGATCAGCGGCGGAAGCCATGGCGGCATTAGGGCTGTCCGACCAACGTTTGTTAAAAACACTGCCCGTGTTGGCAAACCGTGCCGATCTATTGGCCACAGCGCTTAATCTTGCCAGCCGTGAGACCGAAAACGCCACGGCCCTGAATGAGGAAGCGGCAAAGGCGTTCGAGAGCCTGAACAGCCAGACGGAGATGATGTGGAACAACATCAAATCATTGGCGCGTTCTATCGGTGAAGATTTGGCTCCCGGTGTGACCACTGCGGTCAAGGAGTTGGGTAGTCTGGCCAATCAGGCCAGCGTCGCCTATGAGCAATTGAAACTGCTGGCCCAGGGTGATTCCAATCTTGAGGGCCTGAGCCTTGGCAGTACTCGTTCCATTGTCGAGGAACGCCGAGCCGAGCTTCAGGAAATTTCCCGAGAATTAAACGAATTAAGCGACGTCGGGTTCATGGATGATCCCCTTGGCTGGGGCCGCAAGGTGGCGTTGGAACGCCAGCTTAAGGAAAAGACGGCCACCTACCAGCAATGGGCGACGAAGCTCGCCTGGATGCAGAGGGATATGGGCGGCAAGCCAAACCCTGAAACCAGCACGGTTGCGCCGGGTGGCACGGTTGAGATTGATATCAAGGCCGCTCAAGCCAGATCTGATCGCATCACCAAACTTGAGAAAGACCTGCAGCGGCAACTGTTCATCCTGACCCATCAGGGGGCAGATCGTATTCGTGCTGAATATGAACAACTGGCAAAAGACATTGAGGCATTGCTTGCCCCGGACGGCAGCAATCAGTCTCAGGTGGATGCCTTGATGGATCAGGCCAGCTCCGTCCGTGACGCCAAGCTGGCAAGGCTGGCTGCCAAGGCACAAGAGGCTGCTGATCGAATTGCTGACGCAAATCGTAAAATTATAGACGGATTACGCGCCGAGCATGACGCGCTCGCCATGACCGACAAACAGCGCTTTGTCTCTCAGGCCCTGCGGCGATTATCGGCGGAGGCCACGGACGTTGAACAGCGACAGGTGCGGCAATTGGCCGGGGCCTTGTTTGAGGAACAACAAGCCATTGAAGCCCGCAACAAGGCCGAGCAGGAATCTACCAAACTAAAAGAAAAAGGCCGCGCTCTCACGGAAAGCCTGCGCACGGCTCAGGAAGCGTATAAGGCCGAGATTGCGGATCTCAATCGCCTGCTTGATGAAGGTGCGATTGCTCAGGAAGCTTTTGCTCGAGCAGCTGAAGAAGCCTATGGCCGTATGCTCAGCGCAAGCCGGGAATGGTCGGATGGTGTCACCCGAGCTTTGCGCGATTACGCTGAAGAGGCTGGCAATGCTGCCAAGCAATTTGAGCAGGTTACCACCCGGTCGCTGAAAGCCGGAGAAGACGCGTTTGTTCAGTGGGCCAAGACCGGCAAGTTCAATGCTGCCGACTTGTTCAACACCATTGCCGAAGAGGCAATGCGCGCGGCCATTCGCATGTCGGTCATCAAGCCGTTCAGTGGTTTTTTGGAAAACGTGTTCAGTTCCATCGGGGCCAACCTGTTTAGTGGCGGATCATCTTCGCCTGTGGGGGATTTTCCTGCGGCGGGGCCGGTGATGGTTGCTCATACGGGCGGTGTCATTGGCATGGATGCTCTCGTCAGTCGTTCCGTTGACCCAGCTGTGTTTGCTTCTGCACCACGGTTTCATGGTGGCGGTGTGGTCGGCGGTGAAGTTCCGATCATTGCCAAACGTGGCGAGACCGTTTTTACGGCTGGCCAGATGCGGATGCTGGGAGCGGGATTGGGGCAAAAGCCTGAGGTTAAGGTTGTCGTCAACGTTGATAACCGGGCACCGGGAACGGAAGCCACAGTTCAAACCCGCAAGGATTCCAGCGGTAACCTTGGTCTAGATATAGTTGTCGAGAAAGTTGAGGGCAAACTCGCACGCAATATTGGGCGCGGTGAAGGATTGGCCCCAACCCTGGAACGCCGTTACGGCCTTAACCCGGCGGCGGGGAGTTATTGATGCCTGTCATTTGGCCCGCCAACCTCCCATTGCCAAGCATTCAGGGTTATGGCGTTCATCCGGGTGAAGCAATCCTGCGCACGGAAATGGAAGCGGGGCCTGCCCGGCAACGCCGTCGTTACACCCAGGTGCCGAGCCGGATCTCCGCACGCTGGACGTTCCGCCGCGATCAATTTGCCCTGTTTGAGTCCTGGTATCGCTGGCACGCCAAGGAAGGCGGCGAGTGGTTCGAGATAGAGCTTTTGGGTGGTATCGGCATGTCTATCCATGAGGCCAGGTTTACTAAACCTTTCGATGCCAAACCACGATCTGGAATTTTATGGGAAGTCACCTCTGAGCTGGAAATCCGTGAACGGCCCGTATTGACAGAAGACGCTTTGGCTATCGCGCTCGACAGCGACCTTTCCGCTTTATTCGCCACCGTTGATCGGTTGCACGGGCTGGTGAACGTTTCACTAATCAGCCCCTATTCCTGGTAGGAGAAATTATATGACAATGCAGACCGACCTTCAGGCGGCTGTAGACAAAGCCACGGCAGCCAGCGCTAGGCTGCACGATGTCGTTCATGGCGATGCAGTGTCCACCGTTACAACAGATTCCGGCCAGGTCAAGACGGTGGCCAAGGCGGTTGCTGACATCGAGGCCGATATTGATGCCAGCCGCATTGAGCTCGATCAAAAGGTTGCCGATGCCGCAGCCAGCGCCACTTCTTCTCAAGCCGCCCGCACTGCATCGGAAACGGCTGAAACCGCATCAGAGACAGCCCAGTTAGGTGCCGAGATTGCCGAAGCCGGAGCGCTTACTTCGGAGACAAACGCGAACGCCGCGAAAGCAGCATCCGAAATCGCCCGCGATGCGGCCAGCGCCAGTGCCGGTCAGGCCGCGACAAGCCAGTCGGCGAGCGCTGCTTCAGAATCAGGTGCTGCTGCAAGTGCCCTGGCGGCTGTCATTTCCGAAAACAACGCCGCGACCAGCGACGGCATTGCAACCACGAAAGCCACAGAAGCTTCCGCCAGCGCCGATGCCTCCGCTCTTTCCGCAACGGCCTCCGCCGCCAGCGCCTCAGAGGCCAGCGGTGCAGCCGCGTCCTTGAACCTGCCGACCGCGACTGGACAGGCGGGACAGTATCTTCGGCAAAAACAGGATGAGACAGGCCTTGAATATGCTCAGGTCGATCTCGCCAGCCGGGTCGCCAAAAGCGGTGACACCATGACGGGTGACCTGACCCTGCCCAATCTGGTTGCGACCGGTAACCTCCAGTCAGGGGCTGTCGGTGATGATGGCCGCAACACGGGGTTCAAGATCGCTGACGGCACGGATATTGGTGAACTTAACCGGGTTAGCCAATATTACGACGACCTCATTGATAATTGCGCAGGCTATATCCCGGGTGGCAATTGCAACACCGACCTTCAATGGACCCCGCCTGACGGGAATTGGTGGAACTGGGGGCTAGGCTTCTCGCCTGCCAATCCCAACGGTTATGACTTTGCCGGAGGTCAGACGATTGGGTATCAAACGGTACCGGTTGGCTTTGTTTACGCCTCCTACAACCTGGCTGCTGATGAGATCGGTGGCGGCGAATACCGCCGAGACTTCAACAACTGCAATTGCGGCGGCTTCAACTGTTATTCGAATTGTAACTGTAACTGTGCCTGCGCTTGTGATTGCGACTGCAATTGCGGCGATGCCTGAGGAGCTTGATTGATGATCCAGCCTTTCACACGGCACTTCCCAGGGTTGGGGGTGCCGGTTCTATTATCTGTGCTGCGCGATACGCGGCGGGTTACTCTCAGAACCTTTCGTGCGGTAGCGAAAGCGCAAGCCCTTGATAAGGGAACTCGGTCCGCGAAAGCCACTGCTATTACCAATCGCATGCTCCGTCACGCAAAACCAAAGACCGATTGGGCTTATCGCTCCAAGCTGATTGATGGTGCCGTTCTCGATCCCAAATTCGCAGGGCAGACCTTCGAACCCTTGGGCGGGGTTTGCCTGGATCTGGATGCCGCCATGGGAGACGCCGAATGGAGTGATTATGGAAACTGGGTGTTCCCTCTGGATCAACAAGGAGCGCCGGGAATACCCTTTAATCGCTATATCGAAACCACCAACACCAAGGCCCGTACGCCGCGTCTTCTTCAACTGAAAAAGGTTAACTGCGCCTTGCAGGTCTATGTTCCGTTTGGGTCCTGCGACTTTTCTAATTGCAGTTTCAGCATTGCGCATCATCCCGACTATGGAATGATTGGCAATCTTGATCCAGGAGCCAAAGTTACCTTCGCGGAGGTACTCAAAGGCGCATCTCGCGCCTTCCCAAAACTTGCAATATCCGGTCCGGCTGAAGTGGCCCCCGATGGGTCTGCATTGCTGACAGTGTCGCTCAAAACCTCAAGCGGCACCCTGATTAGAGACGCGTCGCCACAGGTTTATCTCGAACAGACAGCCGGATACCTGCCCAAACGTCGTGTGGTACCACAGGACGGCAATGCGCAATTCAAGGTATCGGCTCTCGGCCTCGAGGTTGGTGACAGCATCAGGGTCAAAGCCGGGTTCCGTCATTATGCTGGGTTGGCTGAGCATACGCTGCAGGTTATCTGATGCTTAATGTCTTTTTGGGTTATGCCTGCAATTTTAAATGCGGCTACTGTCTGCAATCGCCAGGTTCCCTGCCACCCGCCCAGAACCGCAGAAACACTGAGCAATTTGTCGAAAAAATCGTCCCCTTTTTGCAAAAGAACGGCATCGATGAGATCGCCTATTGGGGCGGCGAGCCGCTTCTTTACTGGTCCCAGATCAAGCCTATTCATGAGGGACTGCTGCACGCCGGTTTAACGTTCAAGTTTGTTAAATTCGTCACCAATGGATCGCTCCTTGAAGATCATCATGCGGAAGCCCTGAACAGTTGGAACGCTTATGTGGTCATTAGTCGGCATGAGGCAGAGGGAGAGGGCGCGCCGCACTGGGACAAGGTCGCCAAGCTCTGCCGTTCAAGTGTTTCATTTTTGTTTACCCATGGTGACATCGTTGCCTGGCCTTGGTTCCAGTTTTTGGATGGGTTGGAGCAACGTTGGGGTCGACCATTCTTTCCTTATGTTCACTGGGTACGGGCGACAGCCGGGTGCGATTCCAGGTTCTATCTGACCCATGATGACCTTGATCACCATGTTCCCCATCTTTGGGATATGGCGGAACGGCGCTTGGCAGGTGACCGGCATGCCCGCTCCATGTTCGAGGGCCATCTTCGCGACTGGCGTCGGGATTTATATCCTGACGGTGACAGCAGACCAATGTGCCATGGCGATCATCACATCTCTGTTGATCTCGCGGGCAACCGTTACGGCTGTCATCACTCGGCTCGGGAAGAACTCAGGACCGGCAATATTTTCGTTGCAGAAGGGCCAACACCGAAAACAGAGCACGCCATTGCGCATGTCGAGAAATTTGTGAAGAGCGGGGAGTGTATGGTTTGTCCAATACGGTCCTGGTGCCGGGGAACCTGCCATCTCTCCAACACTCACGATGTGGACTGCCGCCTGGCCAAGGAAAAACACAAACTGCTCGCCTGGATTGACGCCCAGGAAATTGGCCCTAACGACCGTAACTCAATAAAGGTTCCCTGACACATGACAGACAATCCTCAATTCCGCCTGACCATGCGGGGGCGGAACGGCTACTTGCGCCATTTGCTCTACCGACCCCACGAGTCCCAGTTGGTCTGGGAGGATGACGGCGAGCGTGTTCCCTTGGCTGCGATTGGTATGGGATATGAGGACCAGGACCGCGCCTGGAAATCAGCTTTCCCGATGAGCCCGGATAATCCAGCCCGCAAGTCGAGAGCCGTGCGCACGCTCAAAATTCAGATGGGTCTCAATTGCAACTTCTCCTGCGCTTATTGCAACCAGGCAAGCCAAGTGGGGCAAGCCAACGGTAACGTCGCCGATGCTCGGGCATTTCTGGAAAATCTTCCCAATTGGCTTCAGGCTGATCCGGATAATCTCAGGATTGAGTTTTGGGGCGGTGAGCCGTTTGTTTATTGGAAAGCACTCAAGGTTCTGGGTGAGGAATTACGCAAAAAATTCCCCAAGGCTCATTTTAACATCATTACCAATGGCTCGCTTCTTGATGATGACAAAATCAACTGGCTGGATGAGCTGAATTTTGGTGTCAGCATCAGTCATGATGGACCAGCCCACAAAGCGACGCGTGGTCCCGATCCGCTGGAAACACCGAAAACACGCCAAGCTATCCGCTCTCTTTATGACCGGCTGTTTCCGAAGGGCAAGATCGGTTTTGGCTGTGTGCTGACCAAGGATAACCGGTCCCTGGTTGCTGTGCGAAAATACATTGGTGAAAGGCTCGATATTCCGGCCCGTAATATTCCGCTATCGACCGAAGAAATTTTGCTCCCCTACGATCAGGGTGGAATGGCGTTATCGCCGGTTTCGGTTGAGGAACAGGAACAGTTCTTGGCGGATGTATTCTGGGAGGCCGTTCGCGGTGGTTCCATGCCGGTGGGTGCTGTCCATCGCAAGTGCGAGGATTTTTACCGTTCCCTCGCTCAAGGTCGACCGGTCCGAACACTGGGCCAGAAGTGCGGCATGGACAAACCTGAGCATCTTGCCGTCGATTTGAAGGGCAACGCTCTGACTTGCCAGAACACCAGTGCTTCAAAGGGCCATGGTATTGGCAATGTTGGTGCCTTCGATGATATTCGCCTGACCACGTCCCGGCATTGGTCAACAAGGCTCGAGTGCAACCGCTGCCCCGTTGTCCAGCTTTGCAAAGGGTCCTGCATGTTTTTGGAGGGCGATCTGTGGGATCAGGCTTGTGACAATAGCTACACCTGGAATCTCTCCATGCTGGCGGCCGCGCTCTATTGGCTGACCCGGCTGGTTCTAGTTGAGATCGAGGGACCGACACGGCGATCAGGTATGCCGAACACTGTGCCGGTCATCCGTTTAACGGATTTGGAGTTCGCCGACGGAGGGCCTGATGCCTGATCCTTCTCTTTCTCAAGCGATAAAAGAAGCTTATGCGGTAGCACCGTCTGACGTGGTGATCTTGCATACTTTGGAACTGCGGCATCCCGCATTTAAAGATGATGAAGGTCTGCCAACAGCCATTCGCGTCGTTCGTGACCATGTGGATTTGACGGCGCGGCTTGAATCTGAAGCGCCATTAGATGGCGGGATCATGGTGACGTTCGTGGCGTTGGCGTTTGATTTGTCATTGCCACCCATCGATACCGCGCCTGTGCCGGAAATTACGGTCACACTGGATAACGTATCTCGTGAGATTGTCCGGCATCTGGATGCGGCGGTGGCGACGCAAGATCGAATTGAGGTGACGTACCGACCTTACCTTTCAACAGATAAGGAGGGGCCACAAATGGATCCTCCGATTACCTTGGTGTTGACCGAGGTGGAGGCAAACGCCCTTCAGGTCGTCGGGCGAGCGCGAATGCTTGATGTCGGCAATAAAGCATTCCCGTCTGAGACCTATACGGCGTCACGGTTTCCAGGACTGGCGAGATAACATGCATTGGGCTGAAACATATATTGGCATTCCCTGGTCGGCGACGGGGGAAGGGCCTGCAAGAGGCGAGGACGGCGGCACGCCGGACAGGGAAACATGGAGTTATCATTGTTGGGCTTTTGTGCGCTATATCCAGAAGCAGCATTTTGGCCGGATGTTGCCGGGCATCCCTAATCCCGAGGATGTTCTCGCCATTGCGCGGGGCTTTCGTGACCATCCAGAAAGGCAGCGTTGGAAACTGGAAACGGATCCTGCTGAGAGTGACTGCGTCCTTATGCGACAGGCGCGTTATCCCATCCATGTGGGCGTTTGGCTTGATGTTGATAATGGCGGTGTTTTGCACTGTTCTCAGGAAGCCGGTGTCGCTTTTCAAACCCTGACTTCTCTGGCCTTGAATGGCTGGAGTGTCGAAGGATTTTATAGGTTTACCGGATAATGCTCGCTTGTGTCGTCATGATGAATAACCCGTTTCAACCGGAGCGGGGGCGAGAAGTTATGCCGGTGGATAAGGCGCTTTCTGTGCGGAACTGGCTGGAAGGCCAGGGTATTGCAGAGTTTGAGAAGCCGACTATCTGCTTGCACAACGGCCAAGCTCTCCTTCGTGCTGACTGGTCAACGATGATCATAGGCAACGGCGATGTTGTCACTTTTGTTGCTTTGCCCCATGGCGGTGGTGGCGGGGGCGGAGGTAAAAATCCTCTCAAAACGGTTCTTTCTATTGCTTTGATGGTGGCCGCGCCTGCCCTGGGTGGGGCACTTGCAGGTTCCATGGGGCTGACAGGCAGCTTGTTTGCCGGAACGGCCTTTGAGATCGGTTGGGGCACGATCATGGGCGGCGTTGTGTCTCTGGCCGGAGCAGCCCTGATTAGTGCTGTCATTCCTTCACCGAGGCCCTCCGTTCCGAGTATGAGCTTCAGTGCCGTTGGGTCGCCGCCTGCGCCAAGCCCGACCTATTCACTATCGGCACAGGGTAATGAGGCCAGGTTGGGTCAGCCCATCCCCGTCCTCTACGGGCGGCATTTGATTTATCCAGATCTGGCAACCCAGCCATATCAGGAATTTGTGAACAATGAACAATACCTGTTTCAGCTCCATGTGATCGGCCAAGGAAAATACGATCTGGAGCAGGTCCGCATTGAGGACACGCCGTTGTCTTCGTTTGAAGAGGTGGAAACTGAGCTCGTTGGTCCTGGTGGCAGTGTCACCTTGTTTGAAACCGACGTCATAACGGCCCCTGAAGTGGCAGGGCAGGAATTGCTAAGCGCTGCAGATAGCGGCTCATGGATTGGCCCCTTTACGGCAAACCCAGCAGAAACACTGGTGAGCCATCTCGGCATTGATGTGATTTTCTCCCGTGGTCTTTATTACGCCAATGACGCTGGTGGCTTAGAAAGCCGCACCATACAATGGGAGGTGCAAGCGCGATCTATTGATGATCAAGGCGTTGCCATTGGAACTTGGGTTACTCTGGGCTCTGAAACCTATTCTGATGCGACCAATACAGCCCAAAGACAGAGTTATAAATACGCCGCTACACCCGGGCGTTATGAAGTTCAGTTACAACGGCTTGATACCAAGGATGCTTCGTCGCGGGCCGGTCATGAAATTCGCTGGGGCGGCCTTCGCTCTTATCTAGACGGCACCCCTGACTTTGGTGATTTGACCATTTTGGCCGTGAAAATGCGGGCCACCGATAACTTATCACAACGATCAGCGCGCATGATCAACTGCATCGTGACACGCAGGTTGCCAGTTTGGGAGCCGTCAACTGGCTGGAGTGCAGCGGTGCCAACCCGGTCAATCGCCTGGGCTTTTGCCGATGCGTGTCGTGCCCAATATGGAGCAAAACTGACCGACGCCCGCATTGACCTGAACGCACTTCGTGTACTGGATCAAACGTGGGCTGATCGTGGAGATGAGTTTAACGGCATCTTCGATAGTTCCATGACGGTGTGGGAGGCGCTGAACCGCATCGCTCGCTGTGGTCGGGCCGTGCCCGTTTTGCAAGGCGGCGTGGTGCGGTTGTTTCGTGATGCGCCTCAGACCTTGCCTATTGCCATGTTTGGTCCGCGCAATATCGTCAAAGGGTCGTTCAAAATCCAATACATTATGCCAGGGGAGGAGACGGCAGATGCGGTGACCGTTACCTTCTTTAATTCTCGCACATGGAAGCCAGATGAGGTGACCAGTAGTCTGCCCGGAAGTGCGGCAGAGCAACCTGCAAAGGTCGCATTGTTCGGTTGCACCGATGCGCTGCAGGCCAAGCGCGAAGGCCTCTACATGGCTGCCGACAACCGCTATCGGCGGAAGTTGGTGTCTTGGTCAACGGAACTCGAAGGCATGATCCCGACCTATGGCGATCTGGTTGCCGTCACCCATGACATGCCCCATTGGGGGCAAGGCGGGGAAGTGGTTGCCTGGGATGATCAGGAACAGGTTCTGACTGTTTCTGAGCCGCTGATGTGGGAGACGGGCGTTGGGCACTATATTGCGCTTCGCCGTCGCGATGGCTCTCTGGCAGGGCCATTTGTGGCCGAAGCCGTCGGGGGCAACGACCGCCTCGTTCATGTATTGGAGCCCTTGGATTTTACGCCATACACCGACACGTCTGAGGAACGGACTCACTTTGCCTTTGGCGCGGGTGACACCTGGGGTGCCAAAGCCCGTGTCATTGCCGTAAAGCCCCGTGGCGAAAACGTCGAAATCACCGCTGTCGCAGAAGACGCCCGTGTCCATCAGGCGGATCTCGCTGCCTAAGCCAACTTCTAAAATCAAGGAACCAAAAAAATGAACCGACCGTCCATGGAGGATGGGCATGTCCGCATGCCCGAAGATGAGTTTGAAGAACTTCTGGAACTGGCTGCCGAGCGTGGGGCAAAACGCGCCCTAGCCAATGTTGGCCTGGTCGATGAACACGCCGCCAATGACATCCGGGATTTGCGCTCCCTGTTGGGGGCGCTGCGTGTTGCCAAGCACACCGCTTGGTCGACCGTTATTCGACTGATCACCACCGGGTTAATCCTCGCCCTCATGGCTGGCGTTGCCATCAAGCTCAAACTGTTCGGAGGGATACAGTGATGCCGAGTTTTTCTGAGAAATCATTGGCCCGGCTCACCACCTGTGATTCCCGTTTACAGCGGTTGTTCCAGCAGGTCGTTGGTGAGTTTGACTGCAGCATCATTGAGGGGCACAGGGATGAGGGCCGTCAAAATCGGATGGTAGATGAAGGGAAAAGTCAGGTGCGGTGGCCGGATGGCAAGCACAATACTGTGCCGTCCTGTGCGGTTGATGTGACGCCATACCCTATCGTCTGGGATGATCGGGAGCGCCAGACTTTGTTTGCTGGTTATGTGCTGGCAACCGCTAAAGCCATGGGCGTTGAACTCCGCTGGGGAGGTGATTGGGACCGTGACACCGAGGTTCGCGATAACACCTTCGATGATCTTGTTCATTTTGAACTGACGGGGGATTGAACATGTTGGAGAAACTGATCGGTGGCGGCATCGTTTCAGCCGCTGAGGGCGTTGCCAATATCATTGACCAGTTTGTTGAAACCGATGATGAAAAACGCGCCGCCGAGGTTATTAAGGCCAAGATGATGATGAAGCCGAGTTTGGCTCAGATCGAGCTCAACAAGATTGAGGCCGGGCATCGCTCAATATTTGTTGCTGGCTGGCGACCATTTATTGGCTGGGTCTGTGGGTTTGCACTCGTCTGGCACTTCATCCTGTTTGACTTGCTGAATTGGGTGACGGTGAATTTTTTCCCGCATGTGACGGAATTGCCCGAGTTGTCGGGGACAGAGACGCTGGTCACCGTACTCCTGTCACTTCTTGGTCTTGGGGCTATGCGGACGGCGGAGAAATTCGTTGGGAAGACGAAGTAGGGAAACACCCTTTAACAGCTTGATAATTAATCAAAAAAGAGCGTGTATCAAAACCCATATTCTACATTAGGGGAAATATATGACGAAATGATTCACAACAAAAATTGTCGAAGATATTGTCTCCGAAGGAGTCAGTGATCGCGAGATATCCCAACTATTGGATATAGCGGCTTACGCAGTGGAATCCATTGCGCCTACGCTTGCGAAGATGGCCGGTTTCGACATGTCTGATTTTTCATTGGCAAAACAGCGCGGTGTCTCGGGCTATGAGCTGCTCTTAACTCGAGAAAAAACAAAGGGGCACGAAAGTTGGATTGCGGAGTTTAAACACGGAGACAAAAGTGTAAGGGTTTTACTGGTTGTGTCAGAGCAAGGTTAAAGATTTGCCGGTAAATCCCAATCCTTAGGACGAGGGTCTTCTGTTTGATGAAATTGCCGAACCAGTTTTAGGAACTGAAGGAAATCCTTGTTCTCCTCCGTGAGGCGATTACAGGTCGCCCAATCCACTTCAAGCCTCTCTCGTGCGGGGATCAATATTTGGCTTTCCGTCGGGTTTTCCGGGTCGATTTGGATCAATCCGATACCATGTAACGAAAAGAGCATTCGTAGCTCCTTCATCGTGTCCGTACCTTCAATCTCTGCGGCTGCGAGATATCCAAAATTTGCCCATGACGAGTTTGAGACTGCCTGGAAAAAAGACTCCCGGACGTTAGAACGATTTAGAAGGATTTTTACTTCAAATGACCAGAGCTTGGTTTTCTTATCGGCGTACTCTTTGACCAGATCCTTTACTTCTTGATGCCAATCGGCTGTCAGGTTCTCCATTCCGACGATATCGGGGTAGAGCCATTTATTGCCTTTTGGCCCCTGCCTGTTCGATGATTTCTTTTCATCGATGCGCTTAGAATAAACACTAAACTCAGACCACAGGTATTCAGAAAGCAAGGGGTATAGATCGGCTTCTTTTAAAGTTCCGCTTCCGGCTATCAGGGGGTGGGTCGCACTTGTTTCTTCCGCCTCAGCAACTTCAGCCTGGTCGGTTTTCTCTGTCCAGTAGTACTGGCGCGGTCGTCCTTCCGTAGTTTTGACTTGAGGGCTTCGTCTCTGAAGTGCTGGGCGCTGAGACGCAATCTCACGAATAATTTGCTGCACGAGGTCGTCATCTGTTTGGATAGATGCGCTATTTTCTTTCTTTTCCTGACACTCGGCGGGAAAGCTCTCGAATATCCACTGAGCTATTTGGCGAGCCGTAAATTTTTGTTCTGTGCGCTCAGATAAAAATCCGACAACCGTCTTAGCAAGATTTAGTCCCATAGTATTTCCAATCCCCTCAATTCGGTCCGGTCGCAGATTGATCATCAGATTTTCCACTGCCTGTGGTGTTTCCGGTTTCCTTCGCGGAACCTCCCAGCTGGTCATAAATCTGACTGCCCAACCACTTTGAAACCAGTTCCTGTAAGTCGGGTTTACTCATGTAGTCGGTAAATAACTCCTCGTTGAGCTCCATACGTTCGATGAAAAGAGATTCTAGAACTTCGCTAAAAACCAGTTGGAATTTATCGAGAGAGTTTACCTCCGCAGCCCTGCGTAAGGCCTCGTTTTGGCTTGCTGCTTCGGCGATTTGGTCGAAAAATAACTGATCCGCTTCCGTCAGTTCGCCGCCAAAACGTTCATTGATGAGATCGACCAGCCGGGATAATGGAACATCTTCTTCTCGCGCCATCCCCGTGCCGACCTCTCGTGGTCCGTCGAGTGGCGTAGCCTGACCGTCCTGCAATTTTATGGATCCTTCGCTTATCTTTTGCAGACGGTAGTAATCCAGCTCAATTTCTTCGTCGAACTGGTAACCTGGGCCGTTTGGTCGTTTGGGTAACTTCAACACCAGATGTCTTAGATAGGTAAACAGCTTCTCAAGATCACTATCCTGATATGGGATCACCTGACTCAAGAAACTGTACAGGTTGCGATAAGCCTGAGTTTTGCCACGCCACAACTCGCTTTCTTCTTCATCATTGTTTTGCATATCTGCAAAACGCGCCACAGCCTGATCAAGAATGGCATTCATGTTCTTGTGGTCCGTTGGGCTCTGACGGCGTTTGGGAGCAAAGAAAATATGGACGAACGCATCCACCTCTGTTTCCAGATAAATTCCCGAAGCATCCAGCTCGGCCTTGATTTCATAAAGTCGGTCGGGATCGACCTCCTCACCCATCACTGAACCTTCATAATACTGTCGGAAAGCCTCCTGAATCTCGTCAGGGTCGTTTACGAAGTCCAGAACAAAGGTGTCGTCTTTCAGCGGATGTGTCCGGTTGAGGCGTGACAAGGTCTGCACGGCTTGAATGCCCGCCAATCGCTTGTCTACATACATGGTGTGCAATAAGGGCTGATCAAAACCGGTTTGATATTTTTCCGCCACCAACAACACACGGTATTCCGGTTTGGCAAAAGTCTCAGGTAACTCTTTCTCTTTTAGCCCATCATTCATCTCGACTTCGGTATATGTTTTTTCGGGCACCTTATCGTCTTCCACGGTGCCCGAAAAAGCCACCAGGCTCTTGATGGAATAACCCTTTTCATTGATATAGCGATCAAATTCATGCTTGTAGCGCACCGCCTCAAGTCGTGATCCGGTTACCAGCATCGCTTTGGCGTGACCGCCGATTTTGTGGCGGGTATGATGTTGAAAATGTTCGACCATGATTTCTGTTTTCTGGCCGATGTTATGTGGATGTAGCCGCATGAAGCGAGCCAATGCCCGAGCCGCTTTCTTGCGTTCAACGTTCGGATCATCCTCAGCTTTTTTAATCAGCTTGTAGTAGGTTTTATAGGTCACATAATTTTTCAGGACATCTTCGATAAACCCTTCCTCGATAGCCTGACGCATGGTGTAACGGTGAAAGGGTTCGCCATCGCGGCCAAAAATCACCAACGTCTTGTGCTTGGGGGTGGCGGTGAAGGCGAAAAAGCTCATGTTTGGTTGGCGACCTCTTTTTGCCATGGCGCGAAACAGTCGCTCCAGTTCCACTTCCCCTTCTTCTTCAGCTAGCTCCTGAGCCTTCTTGCGCAATTCAGCACCGCCCAGAACGCCTTTCAGCTCGGTGGCCGTCTCACCTGATTGTGAGCTGTGAGCCTCGTCAATAATGACGCCGTATTTGCGAGTTGGCAGGTGGCTGCCGCCGCTGCCACGTTCCTCAGCCATCTTCATCAATTGCCCAGAAACAAACGGAAACTTTTGCAAGGTCGTAATGATGATCGGCACGCCCGATTCCAATGCTTCGGCAAGCTGACGTGAATCTTCATCAATCTTCTGCACCACACCTTGTCTATGATCAAACTGATAGATGGTGTTTTGTAATTGACGGTCGAGCACCACCCGATCGGTGATCACGACCACGCTGTCAAATATCCGTTCATCCTGCTCGTTATGCAAAGAAGAGAGCCGATGCGCCAGCCATCCGATGGTGTTGCTCTTGCCGCTGCCCGCCGAGTGTTCAACAAGGTAGTTGTGCCCAACACCCTCGGCGCTTGCTGTCGATACCATTTGCCGCAAGGCCTGCAACTGATGATAACGAGGGAAAATCATCGTTTCCTTGCGTACCTTCTTGCCTTCATCGGTGACCTTTTCTTCGATATTCAGATGAAGAAAGCGGGCAAGAAGATCTAGAAAGCTATCGCGCGACAGGACCTCTTCCCAAAGATAAGCGGTTTTGTAGTTGCGTCCATCTTTGTCCGGCTCGTTCCCAGCGCCACCGTGGTTTCCCTGATTGAACGGCAAAAAATAGGAACTGGTCCCGGCGAGGCGCGTGGTCATATGCGCTTCTTCTGTGTCCACGGCGAAATGCACCAGTGTGCGCTTGGTGAACTGAAAAATAGGCTCGCGTGGATCGCGGTCGTGACGGTATTGATGAATGGCATTGGCCGTCGTTTGGCCGGAAAGGGGGTTTTTTAGTTCCAGCGTCACAATCGGAACGCCGTTAACGGATAACACAACATCCAGTGAGTTTTTGTTTTTGGCGCTGTAATAAAGCTGGCGTGTAATGCCTAACCGATTGGCACAGTAGCGGGCCTCTAACTCGGGATTAAGACCGTGGGCCGGGCGGAAGAAAGCGATACGCAGGGTTTTGCCGAAGCATTTGAAACCATGGCGCAGGGTTGTTAACGTTCCATGGGTATCCAGCCATTTGCACAGTGCTTGCAGCACCCGTTCTCCGGTCTCGTCACCGTGTAATGCTTCCAACTTCTCCCATGTCTTTGTCTGTGTCTCACGGATAAAGGCTAGCGCCTCGGCGGGAAAGATAGCCCGTTCAGGGTCAAATCCGTCTGAAGGAAGTTTTGTATAGCCATCAGCCAGCAAAACAGCCTCAATGGCGGTTTCAAAGGCAGCTTCACTAGTCTGCTTCATGGACAGGCCCTCCCAATTTTCTTGTTCAACCAAAAGACCATGACTTGGGCGTATTCGGGTAGGTCACCTGGTTGGGTTCCGTCCCATTTTTGGATTTCACGCGCCGCATTTATTGGACCCCGGTCAATCTGTTGCTTAAAGGCGTCGAGCACAGCCTTGCGATTGCTGACGAGGCGGCTCCAGTTCAGGTTCAACACATCGTCCAAAGCAGATTTGATGTCTTCGTCGTTGGAAGTGATTCTCCCATCACCAAGAAAGCGGATCTGCGGCTCAATGGGGTGCGCTGGGTCGGCGGGACAAAAACATAGGTCAGCGTTGCCTTTGCGGGTATCGCAGTATTGTTCTTCTTTTGAGTTTCCGTGTCCGCCACGACATGCACCCAATAAATTCCGGTAGTCCAATTGGCGGCCCGGGTAATTGGCTTGACACTGCCAATGCTCGATTTTCATCTTTTGGGGATCTGGCTTTATTCGCGATTGGCAATAGCAACACAGGCCGCGTTGCTCAGTAACCAGACTTTGCCGTAAAGCATCTTTATCCGCGTAATTATCATAGTCGGCACGCGCTTGTTGGCGATGGGCGGTTAGGGAGCGGGGTTCGCCGTTTTTCTGGATGGTTCGCATTACTCCGAGCCCTCCAAAAAGGTAATAAGAGAATTGGCGCGGGTTAGTTCGGGTTCGCTATCTCCCAATTGTTT
>Ga0316208_1000959_pt1 | contig 29941 bp, 25 predicted proteins | sample 3monopyrite_MG_FD_204944 | JGI IMG/M metagenome (GOLD analysis project Ga0316208, IMG submission 204944) | Microbial mat bacterial communities from mineral coupon in-situ incubated in ocean water Damariscotta River, Maine, United States -... | ecosystem: Environmental > Aquatic > Marine >... | reverse complement strand
ACCACCGCCGCATTCGCCTCGTACGAATAGGGGGCAAGTCCCGGCCCTGCTCCTAGGACCGGATGGTCCAGGAAGAGCATGCCCGCGGCCTTCATCTCCGTCAGACGACCGCGCGCCGCGCCATCGGCGTTGCGCATCCCCGTCGGATCGAGTCCGATGCTCTGCACCACGACCCGCCCGATCGTCCCCACCCGTTCGGCGTATTGGGGCATCGACGCGATGACGACAACACCAGCGAGGCCGACGAGCACCACATGTCGAACGCGCAGCATTCGAAACGCGACCGCAAAGGGAACAGCCAGGCCGACTGCAACAACGGCCCCGCGCGAGAAGGAGAAGGCGACGCCGACACCAATCAAGAAGACGCCTAGCCAGCCGAGAACGCGCAGGCCTCCGCGACGCACCATGGCTACGCCTGCCGCGAGCGGCAGCAAGACCGCCATGATCTGTGCGAATCGATTCGTCTCGCCGATCGGCCCCGCCAGGCGCGGCGAGACTCGGCCGGAGGAATCCACCACCGCGGAATCAAATTGCCCAAGCCCGCCGAAAGTGGCGTCGCCCAATCCCGGCAGTTGCTGACAGAGCGCGACCAGGCCCATTACGGCGCCGGCCGAAAGGATCGAATACACGGCGGCGTGCAATTCCGCGCGGGTGCGCACGGCGTTCACGATCAAGAAAGCGAGGACGACGCCTTCCAGCAGCCAGGCTTGCACGGTGTCGAGGGACTCGAAAGGTCGGTCCGAAGAGATCGCGCTGATGGCATGCAGACCCAGCATCGCGACCGCGGCGAGAAGCGCGCGGGGGAGCACGAGGGCCTCCCCTCGAACAAGGATCCGCCAACCCACGGGTATCGCCAATAGGAGAGGTACGACCGCAGCGATTGCGAAGGGAGCCCCATGAACGCGGACCGCGACGGCGGGTACGTTGAGATAGAGCAGAAAGAGCACACCCGCGGTCAGCGCGATCATGAGACGCGCTCCACGGGCGACGCCTCAGCCGTCGCACGCTGGGTATCCCACCGCGCGACGCGATGTCCGCGGATCGAGTTCCAGGTCGCCAGCGCGCAGGCCGCGTTCACCATCACGACATAACGTGCGACGGCGAAGGGGCGAAGGCGTGCGAGGGAAGGACGAAGTTCTGCGAGAATGCCGGCGAGCACCAGGGCGCTCGCTCCGAGCGCGAGGCTACTCACGATCGGGCCGGTGAAGAGGGCCGCGGGCGTTGACAAGACGAGACCGGCAAGGGGGATCCAGGTCAGCCGGCGCCAGAGTTTGTGAACGGCCAGCTCGAATGCGTAGAGCCCCGTCCGCGCGGGGTTCAGCAGCGCGCGACGATGCCAAACAGCGCGCAGGCCGCGCGTCGTAATCCGAACCTTGCGACGAAACTCGCCGGCATTCGGTTCCGCCGGCGGCTCAAACGCCCTCGCCTCTTCCGAAAAGACGAGACGAAAGCCTCGGGCGATCACGCCCGTCGAAATCATGAAGTCGTCCGTCGCATCCGGCGGCGGCGGCTCGAAGCACGAGCGGCGAATCGCGTAGATCGCGCCGGTCGCGGAGATCGCATTGCCTGCCTGGCTCTGCCATCGCTTGAGCATGCGGTCGAAACTCCAATAGCTTCGCTCGCCGGCAGTCCCATCCTCGTCGGATTCCGCGGGGACATAACATTGATCCCCCGCCACACCACCCACCTGCGGATCCGCCATGGGGCGAACGAGCGCACGGAGGGCGCCTCGCTCCCAATCCGAATTCGCATCGGTCAAAGCGAGCACTTCGGCTTCCGAGGCCTCGACCATCGCCACGAGCGCCGCAGCCTTGCCACCGCGAGGGAGATCGAGCACTCGCACGCCCCGGGATTCGAAGCGCCTCGCTGCCTCCACGGTTCCGTCGGTCGAGCCATCCGACGCAACCCAGATTGTGAGGCGATCCGCGGGATAGTCGAGTGCCAACGCATTCTCGAGCCGCGCTTCAATTGAATCGATCTCGTCATGGGCGGCAATCAACAGATCGACCTGAGGTTCGATTTCCGCCGACGCGATCTCGCAAGGGCTTAACGTCGCCCGCAACCAGAGCAACGCCGGGTACGCCACAAAGGGAAGACCAATCGCGACCGCGCAGCCGAAGACGAAGAACCCGATCATGAGATCTCCGGATAGAACGCGTGGACCAGTTGATCGATATTCCGCTCAAGCGAAAACGACTCTTCGATGCGCGTCCGAGCGGCGTTGCCCAAACGCATACGCAAGGCTTCATCACCCGCGAGCTTATCGAGTGCAGCGGCGATTCCCGAAACATCCCCCGGCTCCACGAGCAATCCCGTCGCGCCGTCCTCAACGATCTCCGGGATTCCGGAGAGTCGGCTGCCAATCAAGGGCAGACCCGAGGCGGCCGCCTCCATCAGGACGACCGGAATCCCTTCGCGACGACCGTCTCGCGTCGGGACGCTCGGGGCAATCGCGGCATCCATTCGCTCGAAAACCGCGCGAACCTCTTCTCGGGCCAGCGCTCCATGAAACACGACGTGATCGGCGATGCCGAGATCCGTCGCACGCGCCTCAAGCAAGTCGCGATCGGGCCCGTCGCCGACCAGGTGGCATCGAAAGGCAATGCCGTCCGAAAGAAGACGCGCACACGCCTCGAGAAGTGGTCCCTGCCCCTTCACCGCATGCAGCGTTCCGACACACACAAACTCGAAAACTTCCGTGTCCCGATCGAGCGTCCGGTATCGATTCGGCTCCACACCACAATGGATCACCTTCACCTGGCTTGCGACTTCCGCGGGAACGCGATCCAAAATGAAGAGGCGGTTGTAGTCCGAAATCGTCACGGTGAAGGCCGCTTCAGCGACCTTCTCCGCGAGCATCGACTGTTCGCGATGAAGATCGGATCCGTGGGCGGTAAAGCTCCAGGGCAAATTTCCGAGTCGACCGACGACGAAGGCGGCCGCCGCCGGATGACTCGCAAAATGCGCGTGAACGTGATCGACACCGAGCGCACGCATCCGCCGTGCGAAGCTCACCGCCTTCGGGAAGATCGCGGCAGCGCCGAGCAGAAAGCGGGGGCTCGTTCGATTGGCCCAAAGCACACGGGCCAGTGTTCCCACATAACGCGTGGGCTGCTCGAGCAGCGTGCGCACGTTGTCCGTCAGGATCTCGAGGTCGAGGGTCGGAAGAAAATGTGCGCGATCCACGACCGCACGTGCTTCCGGATGAATGACCTTCGCCTGCTCGCGCCAGAGCGGAAACACTTCGACCCGAATCCCGCGCCGTTCGAGTGCCAGGATCTCATCGAGTACGAAGGTCTCGGTCAACTTCGGGAACCGAGACATCACGTAAGCAACCGTCCGCCCCGCCCCACCCACTCGCGTGGCAGGCTTACCCGCCGCGTGATTCTGCTCGGCGTGAGGGGCAACGTTTTTAACGGGTGCCGCCATCAAGCCCGAGCGTCGCGCAGCGACTCTCCCTGACGCACATCCTCATCCGTGTCATCGCCGGGAGACGGCAGACTCGCAAGCCGCAGACTGCGCCGATCTTCACGAGCAACCGAGATCAAATCCTCGGCGGCGAGTGCATCGTCCGGGAAGCGCGCAACACCAACTTCAATCTCGATCTGATACTCGCGATCGACGGCGGCCGCTAAGCGACTCGTCAATGCATCGATCGCTTCCTCGCCTTCGATCTCGGGCACGACACAAAGGGCGCGATCCTCGGAAACATCAACGTGCGCGTATCGATGAAGTTCACGGGAAAGCGCATCTGCGATTTCCAGGACCCACCGCGCAGCAGCGATCTTTCGCATCACGTGGCTATTTGAAGCGGGCTCCTTCGTGAACGCGCGGGGATGCGGCGCGACGGCCAAGAGGATAAACGTCCGGCCATATCGGCGCGAACGGGCGATCTCTTCGGCGAGGCGTCGTCGCAAGCGCTCTTCCGCGTGCTCCGAGTCTGCCCCGAGCGCGAGATGGCCCGCCACGTGCTCGAGCTCTCGCTGGTCATCGACCGCACGCGCGCCGAGCAGCACGGCCACGATGAACACGAACCAATCGACCACGAGGCGAATAACGGAGACCGATTCGGACTCCGCGAGAACGAGCAGCGCGATGGCCGGGAGGCCGACGGCCAGCAGGGTTTCGCGGCGCGTTCGTCGATCGATGCTAAGTGCGAGGGAGCCGAGACATGCCGCGAGTTCCGCCCAGGAGAATGCGATCCAGGGTTCAGCAAAGAGCGCGACGCTCGCCGCAACAGTCCACGCAGCCCAGAGAGTCCAATGTTGTCGAAGAATAGGGAACATAGTTGGGGGATCGTCGTTCGCTTAGAATGCGCCGCGCTGCGACAGCACGGCGGGAATGGTTCGAAAGAGAATGGAAACGTCGAGCGCAACACTGCGGTTGCGCACGTACGCGATGTCGAGTCGGACGCGTTCATCGAAGTCGATGTCGCCTCGCCCCCGTACCTGCCAGAGACCTGTTAGGCCGGGAATCACTTCAAGTCGCTCGGTCTGCCAGAGTTCGTAGGTGTCCGCTGCGAAGGAAGTGGGTCGCGGACCGACGAGACTCATATCGCCCTTCAGGATATTGAAGAGCTGTGGCGCCTCATCGAGACTGGTCTTGCGCAGAATGCGACCGATGCGCGTCACCCGGGGATCGTTGGCGACTTTGAAGTCGGGCCCGCCCATGACGTTCTTGTCGGCGAGGTCTTCCTTCATTTTATGCGCACCGACGACCATCGTTCGGAACTTGAGCATGCGGAAGCGCCGCCCGCCCCAACCGGTCCGATCCTGGATATAGAAGATGGGGCCGGGACTGCTCAGTCGGACCGCAATCGCGCAGCCAAGCAGAATCGGTAGCGCGACCGGGATCGCCAATGTGCACAGAGCCAAATCGATCAGCCGCTTCTTGAACGGGTACCCCGAAGCCTGGCGGCGATGGGGGAGACCCGACTGAATCGGAAGATGATCCGTCGCTTGAACCCACTCGCGACTGGCTACGGCTGTACTCGCGCCCACTTCGACACTCCACTCTGGTCCGCTTTGATGATGAGAAGGACCCACCTTGGACTCGACATCTCAATGCGCCCATGCCGCTCGTCGGCACAGGGAAAGTCGCTCGCCTGGAAGCGATCGTAGCATTTTTACTACAGTCATTAAGTGTGCCGAGTACGCATCTTTATGCATTGAGAGAAACGAACCTGTCGATTCCGACCATCGCCGCTCAGGCGGGAACCCACGGTTCCACCGCAGGCGGAAGGCATTCGGCAGATCTCGTGCAAAGATGCCCTGCTCGCTTGTAGTCGCGTCCCTAATCACGGATTGTGGGCAATAACCATCACGTGCATTGTCTCACGATGCTGCGCGTATTCCGACTTTGATGATCATGGGCTCCTTCTGAGTCCCTCTTTCTTTCCTTGGATTCCTGTGAGCGACCCGCACCTCCCGAGCAAACCCGAATCGAACGACGACGAGTCGCAGCCCGAGGTCCGGCTTGAGCTGACTCGGGCCGGCGTACAGGAAGTCCTATCGCTGTACTCCCAGGAGCAGCACCACGATCCCGAAGACTCCGTCTTCCGGTTGCGCTTTGAGGACTTTGAACGGGCCGTTCGTGAGCGACGCCGCATGTTGGTGATGGGCGCCGTGGGTGGCTTCGTCCTGGCCGGCTTGCTCGCCTGGCTCGCGACGCCGCTCTTCCCCGTCAGCGCGCAAGTCGTACTCGAACGACACGACATGACCCAGGCGGAATCGCCCGGACGCGTGAATGCCGCAGGCTCGTCCTTCGTCGCGACCCAGGCACAAGTGATGGAGAGCGAAAGTGTCCTCGCGGACGCCGTCGCGCGCGTTCCGCGCTCCGCCCATCTCGATGCCGTGGATACCTATGAGACTGAGGAAGCCGCCGCAGCGGCTGCGTTAGGCTCGGCCCTCGAGGCGGTTCAAGCGTCCCCGGTCTCGGGAACCCAGGTGATCGCCCTCGGCTATCTCGGCCCCGACGCGCAACACGGCGTCGCGCTCTTAACGGAGATCGTGAGTTCCTATCACCGCGCGCTGCGAGAACATGAAGCTGCGGTGCAATCCGAGAAGCTTCGGGCCAAACAAGCGGAGATCGATGTCCTTGAAGCGGAGTCCGTCGAGCTCGAGAGCCGCCTCGCTGCGCTGCGAACCGAGAATGGAACCGCGGGCAGTGCCCAGGACACAGCGGACGCGCAGAACCTGTTGCTCCGCGATCTCGCTGAGCAACTCGGCAACACGCGCAATGAACGGATCGCACTCGAGAACCGGCTCGCGACGGGCAGCGAACAACTTGCGATTCTCGACCCCGCCACTCGCTCGCTGCAACAACAGCTCTGGGCCGCCGAGGCGGAGTTGTCCCGCGTTCAGCTTTCACTCACACCGCGTCACCCCGCGGTCGAAGCGGCGCAGCGTGAAGTCTCCGTCCTTAGCCGCCAACTTGAGGAGAGCGCCAAGGCAACCCCTGACGCGCTCAAGCGCGATATCGCTGCCGCCGTCGGCCTCGAAGCCCAGCTGAGCCAACTCTACGAGCAAGAACGCCTGCGCATGTCGACGGTCGAACGCGACCGACGCGAAGAGTCTCTGTTGCTCGCCGAGTGGGAACGCGTCCGCACGCTCTCGGATCAACGCCGCAGCGAACTTCTCGATCAGCGTCTCGTGACGCGCCTCGTCGATACCGGCGAGACGGGGGTCACCGCACGCCTAATCGCCCATCCGAAAATCCCCGACGGCGCCGTCTGGCCCCGCCCCAAGCTGATGCTTCCGCTGGGCTTGCTTCTCGGGCTCGCCGTGGGATTCGCCGCAGCCTTGATCTCACTGGCTCGCGAGCGGGAACGCTTTGGTGACGAACGTGAGAGCTGGACCGGCGTTCCCAGTAGCGCTCGTAACGGCGCGGCTTACCGATGAAGGGCGCCGCCGGCATCGCCGCAGGTGCCTTCGCCCGAAGCGGCCTCCTCGGGCTACTCGAGGCCGCGGATCGCAATCGTGATCGCGTGCGCGTCGTCGCCTATCATCGCGTCGACGAACCGGAAAACGAGCCGGATCTCGATCCGGGTCTGATCAGCGCTACCCCCGACGACTTCCGCGCCCAAGCCGAAATCATCGCCCGCCACTACAACGCGATCTCGCTTGCGGATCTGCTCGCGGCCCATCGCGACGAAGCGGCGCTCCCGCCCCGCGCAGTCCTCTTTACGTTCGACGATGGTTATGCTGATTTCGCTGAACATATCTGGCCGACGCTCCGCTCACTCGGGATTCCCGGCGTTCTCTTCGTCCCCACAGCGTTCCCCGATATCGAGGGTCCCGGCTTCTGGTGGGATCGGCTCCATGCTGCCCTGCGCCGAACCGATCGCCCATCGATCTCGGTCGACGAGCTTGGCACGCTCCCCCTCACGAACGCAGAGGAACGCCGCGCGGCTCATCGCGCGATCCGCAACCACGTCAAATCCGTCGAGCACGGCCCCGCGATGGCCTGGCTCGATGCAGTCCTCGGAGGCCTGGCCGACCTTCCCTCCGTCCACCGCGTGCTCGGCTGGGATGCCCTTCGAGCCCTCGCCGCCGACGGCGTCGACATCTGCTCTCACGGCCATTTGCACGCTCTTTGCACCCGGCTCTCGCCGACGGACCTCGCAAACGACCTCGCGACCTCGAAGCGAATCATAGACACCGAGCTCCGCGAGCACAGCCCGATTGCCGCCTTCGCCTACCCGGCCAGCGCGAACGACGGAGCCAGCCGGCGGGCCGTTTCAGCGGCGGGCTACGAGCTCGCCTTCGGTGGCGGTCGACGCATCGATCGATTGCCCCTACAAGACCCGCAGCACATCACGCGCTTACCCATGCTGCGTTATGCGAATGACCTTTTTCGCGCCCAACTCAGACCGAGCGTCGCCGGACTCGGGCGCATTTTGATCGACGGACGTGGAACGCAGGCTGCCTAGCCTTCTCACTTGCTCTCAAGTTTGCACCCTCGCCCCAAATCTCCCCGTAAGAGGAATCAGTCATGGCTCTCATGCCCCGACCTAGCAAGGTTCTCCGCCCCCTGATCGGCTTCATGCTCGTCTTCTCCCTCGCCCTCTCGGGCTGCGCGGGGATCGAGCATTGGGATCCCTTAGATCCCTTCGCGCCGCCACCAGCCGACACACCGCCCCCGCCGTCCGAAAACACGAGTCGCGAATACCGCATCGGGGTCCCCGACCGTCTACAGCTTACGGTCTGGCAGCACCCGGACGTATCGGGTCCGCTCCTCGTGCGCCGCGACGGCCGCGTTTCCGTTCCCTTGCTCGGTGACGTTCGCGCCGAAGGCCGAACCCCGGCCGAACTTTCGGCTCGAATTCGGGCCGGGCTACGCGACTTTATTGCCAAGCCGCGCGTCGACATCGCCGTCCTCGAAATGAACAGCCAGGTCGCGAGCGTGATCGGCGGAGGCATCGAACGAGAGGGCCAGGTCATCCTCCAGCGCAACACCCGCGTGATCGAGGCCATCGCCTCCATGGGCGGACTCACCCCCTTCGCCAAGAAACGACGGATCCGCGTCCTGCGAAACACCCCGAATGGTCAGGTCGAGTACAACTTCGACTACAACGCATTTATTCGTGGGGACGCTCCCGAATCCAATCTGCTTCTCGAGCCCGGCGATACGATCGTCGTCCCCGACTGAGCACACGCCATGCCCCCCCGACCGCAGTCAACGCGCGCGCACGCCATTCGCATCGCCGCCGCTCCTTTTGTAGCCGCGATTCTCAGCCTGATGATCTTCGCCGCGACTGCGAATCGGGCGAGTGCAGAAGAGCTGATCCTCGGGGTCGAGGGCAACTACACCTACAACTCGAATTTCTTTTCTGGCGCGAATAACACGCAAGACGCGCACTCCTTCCAGTTCGGCCCAACCGTCGACCTGGCAGATCCCGATGGGCGCTTTCAGTATCAGATCCAATTTAACGGCGCCTATCAGACGTACACGAACCAGAGCGGCGTCGATGCTTGGCAGAACCGGCTCTTTGCCCGTGCGAGCTATGACCTCACGGAGCGCACACGGATTCGCATCACCGATCGTTTCCGCGACATCTCGAACCTCCGCTTCTCTCGGCAGGATATCGCCGTCGCCGACACTGCGTTGGACCCGACCCAAGACCGCTACATCCGAAACGACGTCGAAGTCGAGCTCATCCACGACCTGACCGAACTCCTCGAGTTCCGCCTGCGCGGCGAACATCACTTGATCGACTTCGACCAGAATCTCGATCGCAACGACAGCTTCGCCTGGGAAGCGGCCGGCGAGCTGCGTTACCGCGCGGCAGAGAATCACTTCTTCGGCGCCGGCGCTTCGTACACGATCCAGGAATTCGATCAGGCCCTCTCTCGGATCGGCTCGACCGGCGAATATATCCAGGGCTATGCAACCTGGACCTGGATCATCACGGACGCGATCACCTTCACGGCCAACGGTGGCCCTTCCTTCATTCGGTCCGATGAGGACACCGTTACCACCGTGCAGCAAACCGAGTTCGTCGGAGGCCAACAGAACGGCCAGACGGTTCGTGCTCAATTCGGATCCTGCGGCACGCCTGCAACGTCCCGGCAGTGTCGCATCGCCGGAGGCGCGAACCCGGCCACCGACCTCGGTGACCTCATAACGTTCGACGTCGATCCGACCGGTAGCGTCGTCGGCGAGGACGAGGCCCTCACCTTCTTTGGCGGCGCATCACTAAGCGCCGACTTCCCTAACTGGAATCTCCAGATCGCCTATCAGCGACGGCAGAGCACAACGACCGGCGACGGACTCGCCTCGGCCCTCGACCGCGTTTCCGGCGAAATCGAGTACGCGCCGCCGAAGTACCGGTCGAGCGTGTTCATCGCAGGAAGCTGGGATCGCCGCGAAACCCTGACGGACTCCACCGTCGTGGATTTCCGGCTGGAAGCCGGCCCACCGCTCCCGGGGGCAACGGACTCCGCGCAAAGAGATCGCGACGCGCAGGCCATCACCTCCGTCGAGTCCAACAGCACCCGGCGCGACAACTACACGGTCATCGCCGGCTACCGTTACCGGCTCGACGACAACCTCGCTCTCACCCTCGATGGCCGCTACCGCCGAACGGAAATCTCTGGCGCGAATGCGAACCGCCCCGGCAACGACACGTTCTTCGCCGTCATCACCTTCGACTATCAACTCGACCCGATCGCGTTCTAAACGGGACGCGGCGCCTCTGTTGGTTGGCGCGAACCAATCGAGAGGGCCTAATGAAAGTCGCGATCGCCGGGCGTGACCTGCCAGGCGTCCATGCGCTCGGACTCTTCCTTCTCGGGCCAGTAGACCCCATCCAGATGGTTATTCGTCGTGTACGGAATGAATCCGGCGCGGCGAAAGATCCCCCAATGGCGCCAGCCAGGCGGCGCAAAGAACGTGGTGTAGCCACAATCTGCCTCTCGGGCGTGTGCGAGCGTGGCGGTCATCAGCTGCGCCGCATGTTCGGGCGCAGCCGCGAACTCCGAAATCGTCGACTCATCTCCGTCCACGCGGAGCACCGAATACGCAACCGGCCGTCCCTCGGAGACGAGCGCCAGCCCGCGATAGGTCTCGACAGGATGATCGAGATAGCGCCAGTTCAAGAAGTCGGCGTTATGCGGACACCAGTAGAGCGGAAACTGCATCGTCGCGAGGGTCACCGCATCGAGATCTGAGGTGAACCGATCGATCACCTCGACCTGCGGCGCCGGTCCGCGCTCAATCGTCAGACTGCGCAGCCCCGCAAAGGCGCCGCCCGCGATTGCCCCGAGCGGCTCACTCAGGAATCGGGGCAGGCCTGCTCGCTCGAAGAGCGGTGCGCCACGCAAGACGGCGACCCCACCTTTGAGAGGACCCAACATCGAGCTCCCTTCGCCAGCCTTCGTCGTCACCGTTCGAGACCCCTCGTTCGGCCCCGCAATCGTGGCGATCTTGCGACTCCAAGGATGCCCCCGACGAACGTTGCGTCGGATGCTCGAAAGCCCTTTGCGCTGCCAATCGGGAACCGTCGCGGCGTCACCCGACAGGGATCCGCGCAGCGGGGTATCCCCTCGCCAGATCGGCCAGGGATAGAAGGCGCCGGTCTTGAGGATCCGCTGAGTGGCGATTTCTTCGACGATCCAGACTCGCGCCAACCCGAATGGGTTTTCGCGATAGAGCCAATCGTAGAGCGCCCGCGGTCGGTTCTTCCCGAACGCCGCGTCGACGCAATCGTAGATCCGCTCGTAGTCCTCCGGAGCCGCGCGACGAACATCGAAACGGGGATCATCGCCCTCGACGGAAAGCGGGAGCGACATCCATTCGTCGAAAAGGTCTGCCGGCGTTTCGATCACGATCCAAATCCCTCGCTGAGCGGGTTCGCGCGCAGCGTAGCGCGGCGCCGTTCCCTCGCTGATCAATCCTATGCAGCGCGCGATGAAATCGTCACATCTTCCGAATCTTGCCGATCCCCTACGACGCCGGCGCGTCTACGTTGCGTTCGAAATATCGAACGGTGGCGCGCAATCCGTCGGCGAGTTCGACCTTCGGCTCCCAGCCAAGAACCTTGCGCGCGCGGGAAATATCGGGACATCGCTGTCGCGGATCATCGAGGGGAAGCGCTTGGTAAACGATCTTCGATCGCGACCCCGTCTCCTCGATCACCCTGCGCGCCAACTCAAGCATGGACGTCTCAATGGGCCGACCAAGATTGATCGGCCCGGTCACATCCTCTGCCGATTCCATCAGCAGAATCAGACCCTCGATCAGGTCATCGACATAACAGAAAGATCGTCTCTGGGAGCCATCGCCGAAGATCGTGATCTCACGGCCCGACAGCGCCTGCGTAATGAAATTCGAAACGACGCGACCATCGTTTGGGAGCATCCCGGGCCCATAGGTATTAAAGATCCGGGCGACCTTGATTCCCAATCCATGCTGACGTCGATAGTCGAAGAAAAGCGTCTCCGCACATCGCTTCCCTTCGTCGTAACACGCGCGCGGACCGATCGGATTCACGCTGCCCAGATAGTCCTCGGATTGCGGACTCACTTCCGGATCGCCGTAGACCTCACTCGTCGAAGCCTGCAAGACCTTGATCCCGCGGCGTAGCGCCAGGTCGAGGACATTCATCGCCCCGAGCACACTCGTGCGCGCCGTCAGGACGGGGTTCTGCTGATAGTGAAGCGGCGAAGCCGGGCAAGCGAGGTTGTAGATCTCGTCCACATCGAGATCGATCGGCTCATTCACGTCCCGCTCGATCAACTCGAAGTTCGGATCCGGGAGAAGCCGTGCGACGCCTCCCCGAGAGCCGGAATAGAAGTCGTCCAAGCAGACCACCCGATCCCCGCGATTGAGCAAGCGCTCGCAGAGATGCAACCCGAGGAAGCCGGCGCCCCCCGTCACGAGGATTCGCCTTCCCGTCTCTGATTGCTCCGCTTTCATCGCCTGCCCGTTCCCGATCTCAACACACACAGACTGTAGCGACTCCAGGAGTCCGGCTTCCTGAGCCTCCCAACTCCCAAACCACGAAACAATCTTCATAAGACGCTTGAATCTGCTGGACGGCCGGCTGCTGACAGAGCACGCTAGTGGCGGATTCAGTCTCAAAGATGACTGACCCAGAGGAGAGGCAACACTTTGCCGACGATCAAGAACACGACGAAGAAGCCGATCAGCGTTCCGCTTCCGGGCGGGAAGCGACTCTTTCTCGGCCCCGGGAAGGAAGGCGAGGTTCGTGCGAGAGCGGCCGAACATGGCCCTGTGGCCGCACTCATCGAAAAGGGTGAGCTTGAATTCGATGCGGAGGCCGGCAATTCCGGTGGAAAGAAGGGCGGCGGTCGACGGACCGGCAGCGGTCAGGGCCGAAACCCGACGAGCAGCGTCTTCAAGAGTGGCGACGGTTGATCCCGTGCACGGCTCACGCAACCGCAGTACACCGCGGGCTCTCCGTGCACCGTACGGAGAGCCCTCCACGGAGCGCACCCCTCGCGCGAACGCCGCGAGAGCGAAGACTCAAGCATGAATGAACTCGTCGAACGCCTACTGACTGAACAGAACGAATGCACGCTGAGCTGGCTGACCCGTGAGGGTCTACCCGCGTCGACCATCGTGAGCTTCGTTGTCCTCGACGGACTGATCGCGATGACCGCGCTCGCCGGATCTGCTCGGGTCAAGGCGATTCGTCGCAACCCGAACGTGGCCCTTGTTATTTCGGGCAGCGGCAGCCCCGTTGGACACAGCCGGTGTGTCTCGATTCAAGGCGAGTGCGAGATCCGCGACGACCAGGAAACGCGGGATCGGTTCTTCCCCGCCTTTGGCGCGACCGTGCTTCGGGATAGCCCCAAGGGTGCCGCCGTGATGGCGAAGGCCATGAACTCGCCGGAGAATCTCGTGCTTCTCCTCAAGCCGCGAAAGATGATTCCCTACGACGCACAGGCGAGTCTCGATCGCGCTAACCGGATGTAGGGCTCATCCTCGATCGACTAACGCCGTGTGCTCCAGACGTTGCGGAAGCCGACAAGGGCGAGGCTCCCAATGCTCGTCAACACGAGCATGCTCGGCTCCGGTGCGGGAATGATGTTGACCGTAAGCGCGGCGATCCCGCCAAACCCCAACGTCGGCACCGGAAGACCGAAGGGCCCCACGGGCTGAACTCTCGCGGCCCATGGCGTCACAACCTGAAGCCGTCGAGTCTCCTGCGAAATCTTCGTCGTCCCTGTCGGCACGATGTCGAATCCAGAGGCGCGTCGGATCGTCGAAAAGTCCGGCCTCTTGTCGGTATGGGTGACTCTTCCGGTGGTCCATTCGCCAAAGAAGCCGCTATAGGCGATGGGCGAAACGATCAAGATGCTCGGAGGCGATCCGGGGGTCACAGTATTGCCCCCGTTCACTGTTCGAATGGCGCCTTGCTGATGTTTCGTTGTTCCGCCCGGCGTCCGTGCTGCGAAAGTCAGATCGTGGCGGCCGTAGAGCAATCCGACCGTATTGGAGAAGGAGGCTGTGTAGAGACTGGTCGTGACCGGGCTGAGGATGTTAATTCCCTTCGCATCGGTGCCAAAAAATTGTGGTCCGAACGCCATGAGTCCATTCATATAGAGGAGCGTGCCGTAGTCAAACTGATAGGGCTGGGGTCTCGGGAAAATTCCGGTGGTGAAGTTGACGCCTAGATGGACGGCGCTCGTGCCCGAATACGGGATGGCCCCGCCGAATCGAGCGGGTCCCGGCTGGATGCGTTCAACACCGAGCCCAGTGCCAAGCAGCGGCCCGCTAAACTCGATCGCATTCCCCGTGTAGTTCACAGCCGGGGCTCCTGCGCTCGCCATCGTCGTCCATGCGGTCACGGTCGCCGGTTGAAGGTTGCCCCCGAGCGCGGACAGCATATAGGTTGCCGTGGGCGTCGTCGGAACGGGCGCGACGTGAATATTCGGCGTGAACGGCCCCTTCCGACCTGGAAAATGAGCGGACGCGATCTGCGTTCGAGAACGCAACCGTGGGTTGGCGAATCCCGGGTGGACCTCCAAACACGACGACGGAAACTTTTGCTGCGCACCGCCCTTCCCACCACCAACCGCATGAAAAGTCAGCGAACCGCCTACGCCCGCAACCCCCGAGCCCTCCGCGTTCACAACTAACGTGCCGAGTGTGGTTCCGATCGTCCCGGGATTCACAAGCTCGCCAGCACCGGCACAATGCGGCACAGCATTGTTGAGTCGGACGCCGACCACATTACTCTGGTCACCGAATCCGATCTGGAGCTTTCCGCTGTACGCGACAGCCTGACTAAAACTCGGATCAGCCACGAGAAGAGCGACAACGGCACTAACCACAACAAAAGCAAAACGTTTCATCGTCGACTCTCCGATATGCGGTGACTTGCTAAGTATCGCTCAAAGGAGAGCGCGCATGCGATTTTTCTCGGTAGTCCGCCCTTTCGAACTAATCCGCCTTCTCAAAGAGCAGCGTCGCGCGATCGCTCTCACCAATCGCCGCGTACCGTTCCTTGTCGGTCTCTCCCAACCGGAAGCTCGGCGGCAGCGTCCAGACGCCAATCTCGTGATTCGCCGGATCCTTGGGGTTGGCGTTGATCTCACTTGAGCCCACGAACTGAAATCCGTGTAGCGCCATGAGGGCGATGACATCCGCTTCATGGAGGTAGCCCTTGCTGCCATCGGTGTAGCTATAGGGCGCATCGACCGGCGCGCGATGCTGCACGACGCCGACTAACCCGTCGTCGGCGAGGAGTGTGCGCAGCGCCCGGAGTTCGCCACCGGCGATGTTCCAGCGGAGCAAATTGTGAAGCATGCGCGGGATCAGGATGCGATCGACCGTGCCCTGCGCCTCTTCGGGAATCGAGCGGGCGTAGTAGACGGAGAACTGATCCGCCGGTAACCCGGTCATCTCGCCAATCGCCACGGGGAACTTCTCATCCCAACCTTCGAGGGCCTTTTGAATTCGCTCGAAGGGCGTCTGGTCCCCGGCGAAGCCGACGGCGATGTAGCGCCCATTCGAAGCGACGTAGGGCGCAAGAATCCGCGTGTACCAGCCACCGCCCGGCGCGTACTCGGCGACCGTGTGGTTCGGCTGAATATCGACGAAGCGAATCGTCTCTTCGGGATGTCGATCTCCATCACGAGCGTGGTCGTCGGCGCGACGCTCATGTGCGAGGGCGTCTGCGAGTCCGGCGAAATCTCCGCTCGGAGCTCGCGCGGTCATCTGCTCCGCAGCATCGCCTGCGCTCATTCCTAAGGCCGTACAGCCGGTCGTCGCGAGAACGAGAAGAAGGGATGCGAGCGTGATAATCGAGCGTTTCATACGGGGACCTCAGTTGATGGCGCATTATGCATCCGACTCTGCAAGGGAGACCAACGAGCCTAGCGCCGCAATCGCCCCTCCGACGAGTTCTCACCCTGAACTCGGCGTCAAGTCATCCACTTCACTCGGATCGACACCAAGCGCCATCCCGCCGAGTGTGGCCGCGCATCGAGCTGGCGTAGACTGCAACCATCCAAATCAAGGAGGATGTGCCATGCGCGCGAGATCCATCTTTATCGTCTTACTGTTGCTTCTTTCAACCGGTTGCATGACCGCCACTGTCCGACCCGAAGGCGGTGCAAAAGTCGACACCGACGCGAGTTGGCAAGAGCGCCAGCACTTTTTCGTGTACGGCTTGGTCGGCGAGTCTCGAATCGACGTGCAGGAAGTCTGCAGCGGGCGCGATGCAACGCAGCTGCAGACCCGACAACAATTCGTCGACGGCCTACTTGGCCTAGTCACGATCGGCATCTACGCCCCCCGCACCGCCAAAGTTTGGTGCGAATAAGACAATGAAGGAAAATGCCATGACTCGACTTCTCCTTCTGACGACGCTGCTTTTCGCGGTCGCTCAGACAGCCTGTTCAACCATCTATTTCCACAACGGAGCCGAGAGCGCGAGTTCGCCCATCGACGTCGGCCCCGACCAACTCCATCACGTGATGCTCGGTGGGATCGAAGTCAGCGATCCACCCGACCTGAACGCTGAATGTGACGGCCGAGGCTGGGATACGGTCAAGAGTGAGCGAACCTTCGCGGCGGGCCTCGCCAATTACTTCCTCGCTCCGATCTATACGCCCTGGGGCGTGGCCTGGAAATGCAAGCAGATCGGGCTGCTGGACTGATCCCGGTCCGTATCCCCCGCCCGCGTGCGGTGAATTACGCGACTCCCAGCCCAAGAGGATTCAGCCAATTCCTGGTATAGTCTGCCGCCACACGGAGGCGTCCTCGCTTCGGGCCCTTAACGACCAGTCTGGACCCACGGGGCGCTGAACTCCCATCATCGCACTCGTGAAGCGACGGCCCTTTCGCCGAAAATCATGAATCGATGCCTTCGCACCCGACAGATTCGAGCCCAGCGCTTGAGCCCAAGCAGTCCGTCCTGCTCGTTTCACCACAGTCCGTGATCACGAGCGATCTTGAAGTTCCATCCACCCTCATCCTTACCAGGAGAAAACGCAGATGCGTGAAGCAGTCATCGTTTCCACCGCCCGCACCGGCCTCGCCAAGAGCCACCGCGGCGGATTCAACAACACGGGCGGCGTCGCCATGAGCGGCCACGCGATCAAGCACTCGATCGAGCGCGCCGGAATCGAACCGGGCGAAGTCGACGAAGTCGTGCTCGGTTGCGGTACGCCCCAGGGCACCACGGGCAATAACATCGGTCGCCTCGCCGCCATGAAGGCCGGCTGCCCCGTCGAAACCCCCGGGTTCGTCGTCAGTCGCCACTGCTCAAGTGGTCTCAACGCGATCGCCACGGCCGCGGGCCGCATCATCGCTGATGGCGAGCAGATCGTTGTGGGCGCCGGCGTCGAGAGCATCACGCATAGCCTCGGCGGCACAGGCTTCACGCTTCAGGTCGACAAGCCGCTGGCCGAGGAATACCCGGGCCTCTGGATGCCGATGATCGAAACGGCTGACATCGTTGCCGAGCGATACAACGTGAGCCGCGAGTACCAGGACGAGTACTCCCTCGAAAGCCAGAAGCGCACGGCCGCCGCGCAGGAAGCGGGACTCTTCAAGGACGAAATCGTCCCGATGGAGACGACGATGATGGTGAAGGACAAGGAGACGGGTGAAGTCTCCGAAGTCGACTTCACGGTGGATCGCGACGAGTGCAACCGACCGACGACGACGCTCGAAGGCCTCGCCAAGCTCAAGCCGGTCCGCGGCGAAGACAAGTGGATCACCGCCGGCAACGCCTCACAGCTTTCCGATGGCGCCGCTTCGACGGTCTTGATGGAAGCGGGCGAAGCGAAGAAGCGCGGCATCGAGCCTCTCGGCGCCTTCCGCGGTTTCGCGGTCGCAGGCTGCCAGCCCGACGAGATGGGCATCGGCCCGATCTACGCGGTGCCGAAGCTGCTCGAACGCGCCGGCCTCAAGGTCGAGGATATCGACCTCTGGGAGCTCAACGAAGCCTTCGCCAGCCAGTGCCTCTACAGCCGAGACACCCTCGGCATCGACCCGGCGAAGTACAACGTCAACGGTGGCTCGATCTCGATCGGCCATCCCTTCGGCATGACGGGCGCGCGCTGCGTCGGCCATCTCCTGCTCGAAGGCAAGCGACGCAACGCCAAGTACGGCGTCGTGACGATGTGCATCGGTGGCGGCCAGGGCGCAGCCGGCCTCTTCGAGATCTTCTAGTTCTCGAAGTCTGGTTTCGAAGACGCACACGATGATGTTCGGGTTGCCCGCAGTCTCTTGCGGGCAACCCGATCCATCTTCGCCCTGAACACCCCGCGATCCGCATCCCTCCGCGTCGATCGCGCCCGTAGCTCGCTACGCTAGGCCCATGCTTCTCCCCGGCGCCGACGAGATTGATCTGACACCGCCGCTCGCAGATCTTGCCGAGCAGGGATTCGCTCGGCTCGGTCCCGTGATGAACGCCGAAGCCCTTTCTCTGCTCCGCGATCGCGCGGACGCGATCATGCTGGGCGAAACGAATGAGCTCGACCTCTTCTACCAGCACGACTCCGGCTCCGGTCGCTACGAGGATCTCGAGTACGGTCAGGGTTGGCGGGGCCCCTCCCCTCGCTATCGCAAGATCGAAAAGCTCGAACGCGACCCCCACTTTCTTGCCTGGATCGAGAACGGTCTCTTCGCGCGCATCGCACGCGCCCTGCTCGGCGAGACCGTCACGGTCTATCGCGCGGTTCTCTGGAACAAGGCCGTCCAGGGTGGAACCAGTCTTCCCTGGCATCAGGACGATGGGCCTTTTTGGGGAATCGATCGTCGGCCCTCGCTACAGATCTGGACGGCGCTCGACGACGCTCCTCCCGAGGCCGGTTGTATGGAGGTCCTGCCGGCCAGTCATCTCGGCGGGCTGGCGACACCGGATGGCGGAACCGTCCCGGACGACCTCATCTCCCAACGATGCGGCGAAGACGCGACAACCCTGCTGCCTGCGAAGGCGGGAGAGTCCATCCTACTCCACAATCACACCTGGCATCGCTCCGGCCGCAACTCGACGAATCAGCCCCGCCGGGCGATGAGCATCTCTTTCCTCTCGGGGGATACCCGGTGTACACGAAAGCGACGGGCTCCCAGGGAGTTTCACCGCGTCTTCGAGTAGATCCGCGCCGCCCTGGAGGCATGTTACTCTTTAGTTCGTAGCGACTCTGCGTGCGCAACCGACATATCGCCGGCCCGCACTCAGTGCTCCACTGTTAGGCGGACGCAATTGAGTATCCCGCAAGATGTTCTCGACCAATTCACGTCCGGCACACGAACCGATCGAGTGCGGTTCGTCTTCAACGACTCGGTACGAACCTTGTCGGGGACGAACAAGAAGCGCACCGGGACGATCATCTCGATCTTCTCCCTGGATCCCGTGACGACTTACATGATCGAGCCCAGCTCGGAGCCCTGGGGCGACTTCCAGGCCGGGGAAGCGGATCTCGAACTCGTCGAAGAGTCCTGATCTCCGCTCCCTGACATCACATTCCACCTTCCGCACCCAGGAGTCCCCTCGATGCAGACGTCCTATCCGATCATCTCCGCCGATTCCCACATCACCGAACCGGCCCACACGTACGTCGACTACATCGATTCGAAGTGGAAGGACAAGGCGCCCTACATGACGGATGAAGAAGGTGCCGGCGCGCTCTTCATCGTGGACGGCATGTCGAAGCCGATCCCGATGGGACTCGTGGCGGCCGCGGGGAAGAAGCCGGAGGAGATCAAGGTCTTCGGTGTCCACTTCGACGATATGCATCGCAGCGGCTGGGATTCCAAGGCTCGGCTTGCGGACCAGGATCGTGACGGTGTGGCATGCGAAATCATCTACCCGACCGTCGGCATGGTGCTCTGCAATCACACGGACTTCGACTATAAAAAGGCATGCTTCGACGCCTATAACCGCTGGCTCGCCGAATACTGTTCGGAGGCGCCCGACCGATTGCTGGGTTGCGGACAGACCGCGATGCGCTCGGTTGACGAAGGGATCGCCGACCTTCAAGCGATCCACGACGCTGGATTGCGCGGCGTCATGATGCCCGGTGAGCCCGCGGTCGAGGATTACGACTCGCCGATCTATGACCCCTTTTGGGAAAAGGCGATCGAGCTCGGAATCCCGCTCTCATTTCATATTCTGACGACCCGCGAGAGCGGACCCGTCCGCGGCCCCAAGATGAATGGCTTTCTGTCGATCATCCGCGGCTGCCAGGACATCATGGGAACGCTGATTCTGGGCGGCGTCTTCGAGCGCCATCCTGACCTCCGCGTCGTCTGCGTCGAAGCAGATGCGGGCTGGGTTCCGCATTACATGTACCGGATGGACCACGCCTACAAGCGGCATCACAACTGGCTGCCGGCGGGTCAGAAGCTGTCACGACTCCCGTCCGAGTATTTCTCCGATTGCATCTACACGACGTTCCAGGATGACTGGGTCGCGTTCAAGAGCGCGAACATGATGAACTGGAAGCGCCTCATGTGGGCCAACGACTTTCCGCATAGCGACTCGACCTGGCCCTGGTCGCAGGAGATGCTCGACGAACATGCGAGCCAACTCACACCCGAACAGCAGCAAGCCATTCTCTGCGAGAACGTCGCGGACCTCTACAAGATCGATCTCAACGCGCTGGGCTGAACGGCTGTGAGCCTGTCAGCTCAGTGGAGAACCGGTCGAGTCGGGAAGCGCTGTTCCCTTTCGACTCAATCGGCGCTCGTCCGGCGCGCGCGCCTCGATAGCCAGAGCAGACCGAACCCGATCAGGAGCCCCGTCGAGGGTTCGGGAATCACGACGGCTGCGAAGCCGAGGTGAATCCCCTCACGTCCTTCGACGACGACATCGAAGATCAGTTTCAGCCCGTCGCTGAACGCGCCGAATCGATCGGGCGAATCCGCGAAGGCATCACCGATGGAGAACATCGACGCGAAGAAGGCGCGTGCGGATGCCAGGTCGTCAAAGAGATTCGTCTCGCCGACCTGCTCGCCACCGACTTCGACGGAAAAGGCGAGCGAGCCAAACCCATCGCCGAGAACGCTGGTCTCGAAGATCGCGATCGAAATCGGGTCAAGGCGCTGATTCTGCTGAAGCGTGATATCGAGCTCGACGCGCTGATTTACAGCGCCTTCGTCGCCAGCACGCGCTCCCCACTCTCCCATTGCCACGATGTCAGCGCGCTCATCCGACTGAACGAATGCAGCGAGTTCCGCATGCAGACCGGTCGCCTGGGCGATGTCTGCGTCGGACGGGCTCGACCAGATCGACGCGTATCCATCCACGGTTTTCGGACGGCCCGTCGCCAACGCCGCTCGCGTGGCATGCGCAGAGACCCGTGAGATCCCCACGACGTCTCGCTCAACCGTGGCACCGAGCCGTTCACCGAACTCCGCCGAATGCACGGCGACCGCTTCGGCTGATCCGAAACCGCCATTCGCGATCGACAGCGCCGTCGCGTCCCCGCCAATTCCACCCGCGCCTTGAACGACGCCACCGATCGCCGACGACGACGCAAACACTGCACCGAAGCCTCGAGCACGCGCGCTCGCCGACGCATCGCCACCACGGCCCACCCCGTCGGCCATCACGCCGCCGTTGCCTCCGATCGCATCGGAGCGAGCCGAGACTCGGGAGAGGCCCGAGCCCTGAGCCACCGCCGCGGACTCGGCGGATCCGCCCCGCCCACCGATTCCGACTTCGCGGAATCGAGAGGAAGTTCCTTGGCCACCGGTGCCCCCCGTGGCCCGGTCATAAACGTCGACTTCGCTATCCCCGGCCGCGCGTCCCATCGACGTGCTCGAAGCATCTCCACCCGCGCCCGCCACGATCGAAGGATCCCGTGCGCGAAAAATCGATCCCGCATCGCCACCGACGGCGCCGGTCGGGCGGATTCGCCCGGGGCTCTCTTCGGGGCCCCGGCCGACTTGGACTCGATGATCATCTCCGATCGATTTCGCATAAGCCGTCGAACGCGCGGCTCCACCTACTCCGGTCGTCGTCGCGGATCCACCGCGCCCACCGAACGCGGAGCTCAGAGCAACGGCTTCACCCGATCGGTTCACAGTCACCGCGCTGGAATCCGCGATCCCGCCCCGACCTCCGGTCGCTGCCGATTGAGAACGCGCCGTTCCTCCGGCCCCGGCGTTCGTCGTCGACTCGACGTGGATACTTTCGGATGAGCCGGTCTGCTCGATACGCGAGGTCGCGTCCCCCCCCGCTCCACCCACGGCCGGCGTGGTCGTGAAGAATCCGCCAACGCCAGCCCCGTGAGCCGCCGAAGCCGTTTGCTCCAGCTGAATACGACCCGTCGTTTCGGCCTCAACCCATCCGTCCATCTCGACGGAACGCCCTGCGCCACCGATTGCGACCTCATCAGAGATCTCTGCGTCCAGCACGCCCCAGACCGCCACGGAGGCGCCGACTTCAGCGTCTCCGCCATTCGATGTTCCCCGAATCGGGGCCATCGTCCCGTCTTCGTTTACGCGACGGCTGACGGACTCACCCGTCGCGCCCACACCGACCGAAACCGCTGCGCCCGAATCGGAGCTCCCGATAGCCGGGCCGATCTCGATGTTCCTTGGCCCCGGTGGGGGTGAAGGGAATGAACCCGGCTCAGGTCGGTAGACCAGGCCGCCCACATAGAGTTCCAGTGCACCGCCACCTTCGTTCTCTGCAACGAGCGAGGTCTCGATCGGGCCACGATCGGAAAAAATCTGCTGGCTGAGGGACAAGTTCCCCGCGGTGGATCCGGACACGGTGTTATGCAGCTCGCTGTGCGCATCGCCTCCAACATCGCGACGGCGAAGCGTCGTCGACACGAAGACGTCAGCACCGCCGCTCGAGACACCCCGCGCCTCAAGCTCGTAGGTCCCTCCGCCCGCCCCTCTCGTGATGAGTTCAGACCGCGCCGTCACATCACCAACGCCTGCATTCTCCGCATGAGCAGACAGCGCCGCGCTTCCGGCGTCATAGACTTCGGCGTCCGATTCCGCCCAGGCTCGCCCCGAGATCGCGTACGCCCTGGATTGCGCTGTACTCAGCTGACTCGCATCGTTCGTCGTCAGCAGTGTGTTCGATCGGGCGGTCGCATCGCCGGCTCCCGTCGCGCGCGAGTCCGCTTCTGCGAGCACACGCTCGACACGCGTTCCGCTCGCGGTCGCCGTCGCCTCTCCGCTGCCGTCGACGACTTCCGCTGCACCACGCGCATAGGCCTCGCTCGCATCACGAGCCGACGCGCGCGATTCAAGCATGAGTACCTCGCCCGTCGAAGCACGGGAAAGCTCACTCACTACGCGATCCGCGCCGCCTGCAAAGACTCCCTGAACGAGTTCGAGACTTCCGCTCGTCTCGCCGTCGACGAAGTTCGAGACCGCGTACTCCCCACCACTCACATCATTCAGAGAGATCCCCGCTGTGACGCTCACATCGGCGCCCGAAGTCGAAGATCCGCGAAGGCCCGTGAGGATCACCTCTCCTTCGTCATACGTCCTCGCGTTGACGCTCAGATCGAGCGCGCCGCCGCCGGTATTCGCGACATCCAGGTCGACCTCGACATCGCCACCCCGTGCGCGCTGGCCCGTGCCGATCTCACCACCGCGTCCACCGATCAGATCGATGTCGAAGGTGAGTTCGCCCGCGGTGCTCCCCGAAAGGGACTCAACCCCGACATCGCCGCCGCGGCCGGCCGCCACGCCCGTCGACGAATCACCATCGCCTCCGTCCCCGCCTTGAGCGGTCAATTCCAAGACGACGTCACCGCCACCGAGGGATGTTCCCGTCCCCGACACGAAGGCATCGCCCCCGTCGCCCGAAGAGGAGCCATCGCCTCTTCCGAGACCACCGGCGCCACCAATGGCATGCCCACTCCCCTCGACATCGGAGCTCCCCGCATTCGAAACAGAGACTGACGAACGAGCATCCCCGCCCCGACCACCATTTCCCACACCGGGTGTAAAGACGGATGCGCCGCCCCCCGCTCCGGCCTGCGCGAAATCGTAGACGGTGACCTCTGAATCGCCTTCGGCTGTTCCCACGGAGCGACTCAAAGCGTCGCCGCCCCGGCTACTCAGCGCGTTCACGCCCCCGAACAAACCGCGACCGCCGCTTGCCGAACGATCCACCGCCGAGCCGATTCGAATCGCGTGCCCGTCGCCCTGGGTCGTCGCTTCAGCGACCGACTGCGTATCCCTCGGCGCCGTCGCATTCCTGTTCAGGAGGCCTGAGGTTGCTGAAACAGTGAGGTCGATCCCGCCGGCGGAATTCGTCACGATGCCACGCGCATCGGCGACGCCGCCCCGCGCCTCGATCAAGACGTCGACGTGTTCCGAAGCATGACTCGTCTCGCTTCGGCTGGAGACTCCAATCCCCCCCGCGGCGATCGCCGACTGAGTCATCTCAAGGCGACCCGAGGTTTCGCCATCCACGACGTTGTCGAGCGCGACGCTGCGCTCGCCATTGGCTCGAGTGGAATCAGCGATCGCTTCGACGACAACCGTTCCTCCGCCCGTGGAGCGCCCCACCACGGAGCCAATCGTCGCGGGATTCCCTTGGCCGATTTCGAAGCGCCCTTCGCCGGAGCGTGCTTCCGCGCGAACCGAGACATCCTGGGCACCGGTTGCGTGGACCGACTCGATGACGGCGCGTCCCGCTAGGTCCGTCGACTCCTCTCCGTCCCCGCCTAACGCGAGAACGCGCGCGGTCAGGTTTCCGCCCCCCGCATTCATCGCATCGAGGGACGTCAGAACATCTCCCGCCTCCCGCGTCGAGTTCCCGTCCGAGCCGGAAACCGTTTGTTCGAGCCTCAGATCGCCGGCGGTCGAGCCCGAAACCGCATCGCGGATCGCCTCGCCATTCGTTCCGTTTGCGCGCGCGCGAACCGTGACGTCCGCGCCCCCGGAAGCAATGCCGATGGCCTCTACACTGACAACGGCCGTTCCCGGTGTTGACGCCTCCCTCGCGATTCCATCGCCTGACGCGGTCGCCTCGACGAAGAGGCTGCCCGTCGATCCACTGTATTCGCCGTGTGCTCGGGCCGTCGCGTCACCACCGAAGCTCTCGACAGATCGACCGCTCTCCAACCGACCACCCGTCGCCGTGGCTCTGACCGTCAAACCACCGCCATCGGATTCACCGAAGGATTCTGCGGTGGCGTCGCCTCCTATGCCCCCCTCGACGGCCCGCCCCCCGATCGCCTGGGAATGAATGCTGAGGCCCCCCAAATCTCCACTCGTCAAGCGACCTTCTGAAATGGCCAGCGCATTTCCGCCCTGCTCTTGCCCCCAGCCTCCACCGACCGCCGTCGAGGTCACGCTGAAACTGGAGGAGGGGGCCAGCGCCCCGTCGGTGGACAAGGTCGACCGGGCGGTCGCACTCCCGCCGAAGGCACCACCTTCACCTTGTTCGCCTCGCGGCGTGGGGAAGGGAGCCGGCCCTCCGTTTCCGCCGCCGCCAGCTATGCCGCCTTCGGCATGGGACGATGCGTTGACTCCGTCGGTGACGAGGGCGGTCGCATTCGCGTCCCCGCCGTTGCCGCCCGTCCCACCGGGTGCCCCCGGGAGTCCGCTCAGGATCGACTCTCCTCCCAGTCCGCCACGCCCGCCGTCCCCTCCGAACGCGGTGGCCTCATTTTCAAGATCCGCCGCGTCGGCAAGCGCCGTCGCATCACCGCCGTCGCCGCCATCTCCGCCCGCCGTCGGGAACGTCACCGTCGGCGGTGGGAGCGTGCCAGCCTCGCCGGGATCTCCCGCGACCCCGGGCGTCCCCAACACGCGCACAGACTCGGCCAACGACTCCGAAGGGAGGAGAAAAAGCACGACGACAAGGAACAGAGCCTGCGTGAGCGAGCGAAGAGACGAAACCAGAGCAGCGGAGCACATCGAGCCTGCAGGACCTCACGGATTAGTTCCGTGTTAAGTGGCGCCCTCCCTCAAGAAGTGGCAGAAATCCCGCAACGGACGCGTCATTCGCGGACACATTCCAAACCACGTAAACCAGTTGACATTCGCAGATCAAAGGACACCATCGCGGGGTTGAGATCGCTCGATCACGACCAAAAGCGGAGAGTGGCGGTCGCCTACGCCCCTCAGCTCTTTGCGGGTGCAAGCAGCGTCTTGTCGGGCAGAACGGAATCCCCCACCCATGGCCCCACACAATGAGATCGCCCCGATCGCCCGCATCGCCCTGTGCGCGTGCGTAGCCTTCCTCGCCTCCTCCGCCCTCGCTCTCACCGCCGTCGCAGACGAACCCACGGACGTCCTCGCGGCCTGGACGACATCGCTCGCGAATGCGGACCACCCCGCCTATCTCGATTGTCTCCATGGCGGCGCTCAGTCCGTTCCCGAATACGGCTCGCCGGAAGCGATGACGTTCTGGCAGGCCCAGATCGCGCAGCTTGAGGATCAAGGTTTCGCAGGCGCCTTCGAGATCGTGAGCGCCCCGGCCGAGGCCAACCGACTTCCCCCCGGAGCGCTGCTCGCCTATCCGATCGTCGATACAGGACCGATCGATGAAGCAATCGTGCTCATCCAGGAGGCGGGATCCTGGAAGATCCTGCGGTTGTTCAGCTAATGCGCCGCCTAGCAACGACGTTCAACTTGAGTCGCTCTCTCTTCGTGGTCGCTCTCGCGATCACGCTCCTCGGCGCGTCCTCAGCGCAGGCCGGCCGTTGCGTCGGCATCTTCTTTCGGGGTTTCAATGCGCCCGTCGGCACATCGGGGATGGATAACCTCGAAGCCCATCTCTCGGGCGCCTTCGCAGGAAACCCCGCCCGTCCGTTCTCGACCGGCGTCTTCAACTGGACGGGACAGCAAGCCGCTTGGGATTTCCTCGACACGTTCAACGATGTGGATTGCCTGGTTCTCGCGGGACATAGCTTCGGTGCGAACGCTGCGATGGAATTTACGACGAACTACCTGGATCCGGCAGGATTCACAGTCGACGTTCTGGTTCAATTCGATTCCGTGGGTGTGAACGACGACGTACTACCCGCGAACGTGACTCTGGGCATCAACTATCACCAGATCAGCACGGGCTTCTTCGAGCCCGAAGGTCAGGCGACCGTTGTCGGTTCAACCAACATCCAGGTCGAAGCCGAGTACGGTGTCTCGAATTCGCAGATCACGCATACCGAAATTGATTGCCCGCTCTTTGAACGAAGCTCAAGCGCCTACGCCTCGCTCTTCGGAAGCCAGCCGGATCTCTTCGCACGCGTGGAGGGACATGTCGCTCCGCTCTTCGTGATCCCCGCCCTGCCGTCGATGGGGCTGCCCGGCGGAGTACTCCTCCTCGCCTCGCTCTTCGCCTGCGCGAAACGGGGCCGGCGGAGATTCAGTTCGATCGCCGCAAGCCGGGAACCCCTGATCAGTCACTCGACACAGACCTAGCCGATCCGTGCGCTCTGCCCCCCGTCGACGGGAAGCGCCACGCCGGTGATGAACGCCGCATCGTCGGACGCTAGGAACAGTGCCGCGTGCGCCACGTCCCAGGCTGTCCCCATCTGCTTCATGAGGGGGACCTGTTCATTGCGCATCCGGATCAGGTCGTTCTTATCGATGCCCCGATCCTGTGAGATGCCTTCGATCGCCATCGGCGTCTCCATCAGGCCGGGCATGATCGTGTTCGCACGAATCCCCCATTTCGCATTCCCCACGGCCACAGCCTGTGTATAGGCGTTGAGGCCCGCCTTCGACGTCTTGTACGCGACGATCCCGGTTGAACAGATCGCCGCGATCGATGAGATGTTGACGATCGCTCCCCTGCCCTGCTCTCGCATGATCGGCAGCACCGCCTTACAGGGAAAGATCACGCTCTTGAGGTTCACATCCAGGATGTGATCCCAGACCGACTCCTCGATATTCGCGGGTCCGGCGTCGCCTCCCCCGATCCCCACATTGTTATGCAGAACATCGATCGCGCCCCATTCGTTCAGGCAGGCTTCCATGACCCGAGCGCAATCCGCTTCTCGGGTGGCATCGGCTTCCACCGCGATGGCGGTTCCGCCCTCCGCCGTGATCATCGAGACCGTTTCGACGGCGCTCTGACGGTTGCGGTCGACCACAACGACCCGGGCGCCTTCTCGCGCGAAGAGGATCGACGTCGCCCGACCATTCCCGATGGTATCCCCCGCCGTCTGCCCACCGCCGACGACGATCGCCCGCTTCTCCTTCATTCGATTCGCCATGCCAAGGCCTCCCGCCGGGCTCGTCATGTGAAGAGCCGTTTCGCCCCTCATCCTATCGCCGCCTCGCAGGGATCAAAAGCGATCGAGCACACCGTGCCGAAGGCGCGGTAGAGTCGATCTGCCGCGCGGACGCGGCCACGCCGCCAAGCACTCAATGGAGGATTCCACATGGAACAGCGCAAGATGGGCCGGCACGGCCTCCAAGTCCCCGCCCTCTGTCTCGGAACCATGACCTTCGGCCTACAGGTCGACGAAGCGGGCTCCCGCGCGATTCTCGACCGCGCCGTGGACCATGGGCTGATCTACCTCGACACCTCCGACGCCTATCCCCTCGGCGGCACGACCGAGACCGCCGGCACGACGGAGGAGATCCTTGGGCGATGGATGAAGGAACGGGGGAATCGAGACGATCTCATCCTGACGACCAAATGCTTTGCCCCGACGCGCACCGGCCCGAATAGCTGGGGCCTTTCGCGGCAGCGCATCATGGATGCGATCGATGGCAGCCTGCGCCGCCTCGGCGTCGACCATATCGATCTCTACCTCGCTCACATGGACGATCCCAACACGCCCCTCGATGAATCGCTGCGCGCCTTCGATGACATCGTCCGCGCCGGCAAGGTCCGCTACGTCGGCTGTTCAAACTACTCCGCCTGGCGACTCGGCGAAGCCCGTAGGACGGCGGACCAACTCGGCGTCGATGGCTACATGACGATCCAGTCGCGATACAACCTGCTCTACCGCGATATCGAGACCGAGCTTCTTCCGCTCTGCCGAGACCAGGGAATCGGCATGATGGTCTACAACCCCCTCGCCGGCGGAATGCTCTCTGGGAAATACCAGACGGGACAGCCGCCCCAGGACGGCACGCGCTTCACGTTAGGTGGATCGGCGGCGATGTATCAGGAGCGCTATTGGCAGGAGGCGCAGATCGATGCGGTGATGCGCCTCAAATCCGAAGTGGAGAAGCGCGGACTCGACCTTGTCTCGGTGGCCGTCGCGTGGGTTCTTGCGCAGCCTGGGGTCTCGACGGCGATCATCGGCGCCTCGCGCCCGGAGCAACTCGACGCGAACGTGGCTGCCCTCGACGTCGAGCTCGACGATGAACTCACGGAGATCTGCGACAGCGTATGGTGGTCGCTCCCGCGCCGACCCACGACGCCCGGCTACCGCTAGGCGAAGAGCAGCGGCCCACGGAAACACCTTCAAGGCGCCGCGAGCCGCGCTCGTTCAATCGCTAATCGCTAGAGCTGACTCTGGAGGAAATCCAGGGTCCGCTGATCCGTGCTGTCTTCGAAGGGGAAGATCGCCGCGTCGAAGTCCGTCACGCCAACATCTTCGAGGCGCTTGAGCGCGTCGCCGACCGCCGCTTCGTTGCCCACGATGGCGATGTCTGCGGGACCGGCGGCGCCTTCCTTGTCGAGCATCGCGCGATAGGACGGAAGGGATCCGTACATCGCGAGCCCCTGCCCGATCGCTTCACGGGCGCCCGCTTCATTGTCGGTGACGACGATCGGGAAGCCGGCGACGATGCGCGGATCAGGACGCCCGGCCTCACTCGCCGCGGCCTTGAGCTTCGGCGCGATATGGCCCTCGATTGTCTCGGCACCGGTCATCCAAAGGATCGTCCCGGCGGTCATGCTGCCGGCGATCTTCAGCATCATGTCGCCAAGCGCCGCGATCAGAACCGGCGTCTCGCTCGCACCGGGAACATCGATGCCGAGCGTGACGCGATATTCCTCCCCTTCAAACTTGACCGGCTCACATCGCAAAAGCGGACCGAGCACGCTCAGATACTCTCGCATGTGCCGCGC
>Ga0316208_1000957_pt1 | contig 30025 bp, 23 predicted proteins | sample 3monopyrite_MG_FD_204944 | JGI IMG/M metagenome (GOLD analysis project Ga0316208, IMG submission 204944) | Microbial mat bacterial communities from mineral coupon in-situ incubated in ocean water Damariscotta River, Maine, United States -... | ecosystem: Environmental > Aquatic > Marine >... | reverse complement strand
GGTTTCGCCATTACCGGCAGGTTGACCACTCCCAATAGCGTAACGAGGCCGAATCACAGTTTTCTCAATTAAAAGGGGCACGCATACGCATTACGGCTGACAACTTCGTCGTCAGGGGCTTCACCAAAGCAGATTACTCCACCCGATGCCCTGTTGACTTTATGGCTCACAAGCATTTACCATATTCAGTACCTTTCAACTAAAAAGAACAAACAAACTTACCTGGCACACCGGCGACGCAAAGAAAAGAAAGAACAGATACTGTGACTGATAATAATTCGCGAAAATTCACGTTTATTCGCGGTTCGGCACCTTCAAAATAAAGCAAACCTGCCTACGCAGTCGCCTGCGGCTTGCCGTTAAACGAATGTTTGTCTACTCTTTCGTGTTTTTCGTGGTTCCTTAGGCTCTGATCAATGAAATGCTGCGCAAAACTGGCAGGATATTTTGAAGAATCGTAGGTTAGGCTTTCCAGCCTGACATCATTACGCACATACTTTTCGAGATAATAAGGTCCGTTCGCTGGTCAATCAAAAGGCGAGCTTCATAGAAACCACATTTGTCAGGCTGGAAAGCCTAACCTACTTTTCCCTGACGCCTCTCTCCTGTTTGGTTCCGGCTACGCCGGGTTAGGGTTTTCCGAAACCAACCTGGAATACAATTTTTCTTTTTTTTATTTCAGCACGAAAGAACTTAGCTGGAATTTTAACAAAGCTGTTGGGATAATGTCGTATCAGTCTTTTAACGATAACTTTGTTTCATCTTACCCAGTCCAATAGATTTTCATCAGCCCACTGCTTGCCTGCGTACGGACCGATCGAGACATCCATTACGCAGGCGGTTGCCAAAGACATAATAGCGACCGCGCGAGCGATGGGAAAGCCGACGCCGGGGGCTTGTTCTTTCACTTGCGGGAACTCTTTCTGATTCGTTTCGGTGTCCGGCATGGTGAAGGTGAAGCCATCGACCAGCTTGGCGTGTCGATTTTTCCAGAGCCATTGTTCATCCGCAGAATTTTCCATCTCGGCGGCAACTCCGCAAGACAATTCTCGCAAAGCAGGAAGAGCACGATCGCGGTGGAATAGATACCATGCTTTCCAAACAATCCGTCATGTTTGGAAAAGACTTTTTTGATGCGCTCAGCGGAAAGAATCTGTGAAAAAGGCAGCCCGGCAGCAGAGAGAAAAGAATGAGACAAAAATATCAATTCTTGTCCCAGGCCAACTTGTGCGCAGAAAACCCGCGACAGTACCATTCCGTTCTGCACCCATCTTCGCGTGCCGGGTTGCGTTCAATGAAAATTGGAGAGCAAATCTGTTATTATCCTGCCATTGATTCACCAGCATCAGACTGATGAACTGGAAACCGTATTTGATGGGTGCAAGCACGCCATCCTACATTTTAGATGAAGTTTCCCAAAGGGTTCACCTGTGGCTTTTTTCGATGACTTAAACTCATCGAAAGCACGTTTTAGCCGGATAAACCAAAATTCGGATCGTTTTATTTCCAGCGAAGCAGAACAACGGTGACATCGTCTGTGGGGGGGGAGCCTGCACAAAAACGGTCGACATCGTCATGAAGCATTTGCACAAGTTTGCGAACGTTTTGAGCTGAATTGAAGTGAATAAACTCCAGCAGGCGTTCCACACCGTACTGTTCGTTTTCGGGCGAAAGAGCTTCGGTGATGCCATCGGTCACGATAAGAAGCATATCTCCCTGCTGAACATAATCAATACGCGCAACATCGACTGATTCATTTTCATTCATTCCCAGGGGCAGGAAAGTCGCATCAAGGGTATCGGTTGATCCATCTTTTTTTAGTATGTATCCCTGATGACCGGCTGCTGCAAATGTAAAACCTTTGCGGTCTTTATCAATCGCTGCAATAAACATCGTGACAAAACGCCGATACTGGGTGTCGGCAATGAGAGCCTTATTGAGCCGGGTCATGATTTCGCTCAAATCTTTGACCGAACTGAAAAATGCTCGCAGATAGGCTCTTGTTTGTGAAATCAAAAGAGAAGCAGCCAGGTCGTGACCGCTGACATCACCAACGACAACGCCGACACGACCATCGGGCAGTTCGATGAAATCGTAATAATCACCGCCAACAGCTTCGGAAGAATAGGAAAAACCGGCTGCATCAAGTCCTTTGAGATCCGGATGATCGTTCGGTAAAAGAGAGCGTTGAATTTGTCGGGCGGCGTTCAGTTTAGAATCTGTTTTCTGCAACTCTAATTCGGCACGGTAAGCATTAATATAATCGAGCATCAACCCCGTTAGCGGGATGCAATAAGCGAGAATCTTCAGAAAGCAGGCACTGAAGAAGTGATAATCGAACAGTTCTTTCGATCCCAGAGCAACATGAAGTTCTGACATCACTGCTGGAACGGCGCAAAGAAGCAGACTGTAAGAAAATAAGCTGGGGTATAATTTCCAAAAACGAGGCAGGACGACCAAGCCGGTTATCAACCACAAAACAAGTGGGACAATATCCCAGGGACGGCGAACAAACAGTTCCGGATAAAGTGCATCGGGAAGAGGGACCACAACAGCTTGAATTTGCGTAAGAGCAAATGCGCACACGCTAAAAAGCAGACCCAGGAGAATAAGATACCGTGTTTCCTGAGGAGGTGTTTCAATGAATTTAGGATTTTTGCGATAGAGAAACGGTAAAGCACCTGCAAAAAGAATCGCCACATTGAATGTTCTTGCAATTGCCCAACTAACCGGAATGAAACGGTTGAGATCTTCAACAGGGAAAGTTAACCGGTCCGCAGCCAAAATGTTGAAGGCATCTAAAAGCCCTGTAAACAACATCGCTGTTCCGATAATTGGTGTCGTGATATCTTTTTTTAACCGATAATGCACAAACGAAAGAAGACCGGTGAAAAAAGCGACGCAGAAAGCAGTCCATTCTAAAATTGTATAAAGGAAAGGCCCCCGTAGTAGATAGTAAGATTCAATGGTAGGATCATCTTCGATAAGGTCTCGCATTTGAACAGGAATATTTGAATGTGGGTCATCGGTATCCTGTTCCACCTTGAAATCTCCCCCAACAAGTCCCACGACAAAAGGAACCAGAGAAAGAAGACAAACCGCGATCACTAACGATCTGGGTAAGATACGAGAATTCATTGAAAAAAGAGACTTTCATCAGTAGATACGAACGAACCGAACCTGCTGTTATTGAACGATGTTTTGTAACTGGTTCAGGTTTACTTTATTTTGCTTTGATGACACGATGAAAGTGCAATTCAACTTCTCGATCAATGACTCTGCGGACAGCTTCTACCAGGCAAGCTGGTTCGTTCTGGGTTTCTCCTTCACGAATGATAGCTTCTAACTGTGTACCTGGATAGACAGTGAAGGTTGTTTGATGAATGATTTGGTTACCTGCATCAAGTTCAGGAACAATAAAGTGAGCTGTTGCCCCGTAAGTGAGCATGTTGTGAGTGTGCGCATCGTGGTAAGGTCGAAACCCAGGGAACGATGGGAGCAAACCATGATGCAAATTCACAATCCGCCCCCCCGCTAATTCCCAGCAAACACGAGGCGGTAAAATTCGCATGTATCGCGCCAGAGCAATATAATCGATCTTGTACCGGTCGATTAGTTCGACCAGCATTTCATCATCTGGATTCCCTTTCGCATCTCCGATGTTGTGCCAGGGAACTTCGAATTCTTCTGCAAGTTTGGAACACGCATTTCGATTGCCAATCATTACCGCAGGAATCGCCTGCAGCTCTCCTTTTCGAATACTTGTTAATAACGCACGGGCAATTTCCGGGCGGTAGGTTGTACAAATCGCCAAACGCGGTAATTCTTCGGTTTCGTCTCGCGACCAGACGCGAATTGTCAGGTCTTTCAATTTCCCGATTTCGTGCATGTGTTCGCGTAAAGTAGCAATCGATTCGTGTTCAACTGACCAATCCATCCTCATCACCATGGCAAATAGATGCTCGTTGTCTCGGTCGTACATCTGAATTTCATAGATATTCGCCCCTGCACCGGTCACATAATGCACAATCGGATCGGCCAATCCACGGTTGTCAGGCCCCACGGCAGTTATTGTTACTTGCATAGCTGTTTCACTTGTGAATGAATAAGAAACCAAAGCAGAAAGATGTTTTTAGAGTAACTTGTTGTACTTGAGACTTCAGAGAATATACAATGTATTAGTTGAGAGAAACAGGAGATCGCCTAATCAATCTAAACAGAACAAGAGACCAACATGATGAATAATGAATGGGATCGACGATCCTTTCTGTCGAGTGCTGCCCTGATGACGGCGACTTTTGCAGGGGCAACTTCCTTATTGAGCCGAAATATATTAGCCGCTTCGAAACAGAAAAGAAAGATGACCATCGACCTGGTATGCGGAGCCATCGGTGTGCGGGCGAATCAGAAACAGGCCATCAACTATGCCCACGAATTTGGGTTTGAATCGGTCCAGCCAAGCGCGAAGGAGCTGGCTTCGCTTTCAAAAGAAGGTTTATCTGAATTGCTGGCGATGATGAAGCAAAAGAAGATCGTTTTCGGGGCAGCAGGTCTTCCTGTTGATTTTCGCAAAGATGAACAGACTTTCCAGAAGCAACTCAAAACTCTCCCGAAACTGGCAGCCGGGCTGCAACGGGCCGGGGCAACTCGCGTTGGCACCTGGATTATGCCTACTCACGACAGACTCACTTATGTGCAAAACTTTCGTCAACATGCAAAACGATTACGGCTGATTGCAGATATTTTCAAGGACCATGAAATTCGGTTCGGCCTGGAATATGTCGGCCCCAAAACATCTTGGACATCCAAACGCCACCCGTTTGTGCATACGATGGCTGAAACAAAAGACCTGCTTGCAGAAATTGATCGTCGTAACATGGGATTTGTTCTTGATAGCTGGCATTGGTACACGGCCCATGAAACGGCAGCAGATCTTAAAACACTTACCAATCAAGATATTGTCGCTGTCGATTTGAATGATGCTCCTGCCGGAATTCCGATTGACGAACAGATGGATTTAAGCAGAGAACTTCCCACTGCCACTGGCGTTATTGATCTTTCTACTTTCTTGAATACACTCAATGAAATCGGTTACGATGGCCCCGTTCGAGCGGAACCTTTCAATACGGCTCTTCGCAAACTTCCTCCCCAAGAAGCCGTCGCTGCAACCGCTGCTGCGATGAAGAAAGCGTTTCGTCTGCTTGATTAAATAACACACAGACTTGATTAAATAACACAGAGACTTGATTAAATAACACAGAACAGAGTGCTTACTCCATCATTTTTCATTCTGATTGAACGGTCAGGCTGAATAGAAAATTAACTGCTACTTCTGGAGAGACTTCAATGGAAACAATCTGGGCTCCCTGGCGGTTAGCGTATGTGGCTGGTGATTCTTCGGGAGAAAAAGAAAAAAAGAAATGCAATCCTGAATCGGAGAAGGAAAGTTGTTTTCTGTGTCGATATCATCAGGATGATTCCTCAAAAGATCGCGAGAATCTGGTCTTGTTACGAGGGAACAAAGCGATGGTCGTGTTTAATCGCTACCCTTATAACAATGGTCATTTGTTGATAACACCGCAGGAACATCTTGGCGATTTGCTGGATATTTCCGCAGAGATTCAAGCAGAATGCCAACAATTACTGGCTCAAATGGTAACGCTGCTGCGAGAAACGATTCAGCCGGATGGATTTAATATCGGCTTAAACTTAGGACACGTTGCAGGAGCAGGGCTGCCGGGGCATTTGCATTGGCATATCGTCCCGCGATGGAATGGTGATACGAATTTCATGCCTGTGATCAGCGATACCAAAGTCATCCCGCAATCACTGGAAGCTCTTTACGATTTACTAAGCGAGAAACTCAAGTCATCATAATCTGTCAGGCTTTCCAGTCTGGCAGATTGAATTCATTATCTTCGTCGTCTTTTATATTTTCGGAAAGTCATGCTGAAATGAGATCAAAAAATTTTTCAATTGGATCGATGATTTTATTGAGTCTGTTATTTTTCAATGGGAGAGGTTACGTGCAAGGCGCAGAAATAGTTGCTCACCGTGGTGCTTCGTTTGATGCCCCGGAAAATACTATTTCCTCGGTAAAGTTAGCCTGGGAGCAAGGAACCAATGCGGTCGAAGTGGATATTTATCTTTCCACAGATGGCAAGGTTTTTGCCATTCACGACAAAACCCCCAAACGTTATGGCGGTCCCGACAAGCCGGTGTCAAAAATGTCCTGGGCAGAACTGCAAAAGCTTGATATCGGTGCCTGGAAAGATGAAAAATATCGTGGCGAAAAAATTCCCTTGCTCAGCGAACTGCTTCCCTTAATTCCTGAAAACGGTCGCATGTTTATCGAAATCAAAACCGGTCCAGAAATTATTCCCGAGCTAAAACGCGTTCTGCAGAAAGCAAACCGTCCTTGTAAGCAGACAGCTATTATTTGTTTCTCTGATAAAGTAATCGCAGGGGTACGTAAAGAACTTCCGCACTTGGATGCGTACTGGCTTTCCTACCTGAAGAAAAATCAGAAGCCGGAAGAACGGAAAGCCCCTACGGTTGAGCAAATTATTGAAATGGCTAAAAGGCTGGATACAACCGCAGTCGATATCGGTGGCGACATCACCGAAAGTGATGTCAAAAAACTAAACGAAGCCGGGCTGGGATGTTATGTCTGGACGGTCAACGATCCTGAAGAAGCACGCGAACTGATCAAGTGGGGAGTTATCGGGATCACCACCGACAAACCGGCTTTGATGCTTGAAAAAGGAATCGGCAGGGTTCGAAAAGAGTGACTTTTTAATCGTAGTGGCGGGAAGCCCACAGGACCTGATCGTATTTAATCATCGTTCAAAATAGTTCGTGAATCGGATGATGGCCTTGATCGACTAACGGGTAGGGTCTTCCGCCGGGACCGGGGAGGATTGTTTGTGGATCGAAGCCGAGGCTGCGGTAGATTGTTGCGACCAGGTCAGCCGGTTCCACTGGTCGATCCGCTGGGACACCACCAATGGGATCGCTGGCACCAACGACTTGCCCGCCACGCACTCCGCCGCCTGCAAAGTACACACTGAAACATTGCGGCCAGTGATCTCGCCCCCCGGCTGGATTGACACGCGGCGTTCGTCCGAATTCTGCCAGATTGCAAACCATTGTCGAATCAAGCATGCCACGGTCAGCCAAATCTTCAATCAATGCTGAATACGCCTGATCGTACATCGGGCAGATTTTCGCCTGCATTCCTTCTACAGAGGTGAATGGTTTGGAACCATGAATGTCCCAGGTGACCTCATTGAAGACAGTCAAAAATGTGTTGATCGTAACGAACCGCACACCCGCATCAACCAAGCGACGAGAAAGCAAACAACACTGCCCGAATCGATTCATGCCGTATCGTTCACGCACTTTTGCCGGCTCTTTAGAAAGATCGAAAGCTTCGCGTGCCTGTTTGCTGGTCATCAATCGAAAAGCAGAAGCGAAATTTTCATCCAGGAGAGCCGCGTTTTCGGAAGCTTCGAAATCGTTGACTGTTTCATCGACAATTTCCCGCATTTTTTTTCTGCGGTTTAATCGAACACTGCTGATTTCTTTTGGTGGGAGTAAGTCGGGAACCTGAAAATTCTTTTCAGCCGGGTTCGCATTGAGCACAAACGGATCGTGTGATTTACCCAGAAAACCGGCAGCCTGTCCGTTGGGAAGCCCGCCTCCACCTCGCCCCATCAATTCGGGAAGGACAACAAAAGGGGGGAGATCAGTCCGTCTGCCTTTGAGATAACTGACTACCGAGCCTGCATGCGGGGAGTTCACACCACCCGTGAATTGACGCCCGGTCTGCATCATCTGCCAGCCGGAATCGTGAACCGCGGCTCCTTTATGATGGGCAGATCGCACGATGGAAAATTTGTCCGCAATTTTCGCGTGCATCGGTAATAATTCAGAGATTTGAATTTCTGAAGAAGCAGTATCGATCGGCTTGAACGGTCCCCGCACCTCGGCTGCGGCTTCAGGTTTCATATCGAACAAATCGATATGGCTCGGCGCCCCAAGATTGAAAATCATGATGCAGGCACGATCTTCGTTCTTTTTATTCATCGCCGCTTCAGCCGCGAGGCAATCTGCAAGTGAAAAGCCAATGGCTCCCAACGTCCCCACTTGCAAAAAATCACGACGAGTCGCCCCATCACACTGATGCGATGTCCCTTTTCCTTCGAATCTCAACATGCTCGATATCCTTATGCTTCGACCGTCAGGGAAATCTCAAACAGGATTGAAGAATTTGTTGATGCCAAGTGAGCAACTGGATCAAATTGACAGTTCATCCCGAAGAGAAAACAAAAACGGTTTCAGGTTCAACGCCAATCCTCCAATCTCAATGAAGGGGGGTAGCCAGGCTCAATTTCCCGGCAGGCTGGAAGTTCATCCTAATAACTTTTGAAGCCCTAATCAAATAAATACAGTGAAAAAGGCTCGTTATTCAAAAACGCGTCCCCTACGATGTTGCTCATTTATCGTAAAGCCAATCGAGTGAGAAGCGTGTAATTTGTGTTAGATTCAACCCGCCCGTGCGGCGGTCGCCGGCGCAGTGTCCGAGTAAAACGTGATCGTCCACGAATGTTAAAGCCGTGTAGCAGTACCAGCCGTTCGGATCGTTTTCGAGAGTTTTTGTATGCTCCCATGTTTTTCCCTCATCGCGAGAGAGGGCAACATTAAACGGAGTTCGTTTTCCTCTGAGTGACGCAGCGATCTTTTCATGGTTGTTCCAGATCAATATCAAATCGCCGGTTTTTGGAATTCGTTCGATTGTTGCCGGGGAAACAGGCGAGGCAATATTCGATGCCTTGAACGGTGACCAGGTATCTCCCTGATCTTGCGAATAACAAATCTGCTGGAATCCCCCGGATGCTCTGCAGAACATCATCAGCCGGCCATCTTTCAGTTCGACAATCCCCGGCTCCTGAAAAATAATTTTCTTTCCCTGTTGAGAAGTTGAAGACTGCTTCCATGTTTTTCCGTTGTCATCGGAATAATGACAACTGATGATGCCACTGCCGTTGAACTTGTTGACCGAAGGCGAATTGTGCAGCGCCACCGGCAGAATAACTCGCCCGCTTTTCAGTTGAACCGCTCGATCATTATTCAGCACGTTGTAGCCAACTTTTTCGATGCAGAGAGTTGGTTTGCTCCAGGTCTTACCTTCGTCAGTCGAAAGTCGCAACATCGGTCTACAATCGGCAATGGAATTCTTTTTACAATAGAACAGGGCAATCTCTCCGCTTTGCAGCCTCAACAAAGAGACCGACATCACGTTGAATTTCCCTTCGCGTTCGACAACCAGAACATCATTCTTTGTCCATGTTTTGCCACCATCACTGGAAAACCGTGCTGCCAAATGCCCAGCCGCGTGGTCGCTGCCACCGCCGGTAAAGTGACTGTAAACGAACATGATCCGTCCGTCTTTAAGCGAAACAAAATCCCCTTCGCTGTTACGCGGATTGCCCGGCTTGGGCGGAAGCAGACGGTTTTTCTCAACACCTTCGACTTGCAAAACACGATAAGGCGGCTGTAATTGAGCAAACGTAACGCAGACATTCATCATAAGAAAAATGCCAGACAGTATTAACGATTGAGTCAAAGTTTTTGGGATGTGCATAAGAATTTCCTGTCAGATGAACTTACTTGTCGGTATTTGCAGTGTCCGTTATCACAGACCTCACATTTATGGATTGGTTAGATTCGGTGCCCAGACACCCTGACTGATGGGGGGGATAATTCCCGATTCAGGAAAGGAATCGGCAACAACGCTATGCAGTTTCTTTGAGAGTTTGTCAATCATTTTTTGATGCTTGCCATCTACTGCCAGATTCGTTTGTTCCAGCGGATCGGCATGGTGATCGTAAAGTTCATTACCCTCGGTTCCTTCAGCCCATTCGGTGTATCTCCATTGAGGGGTGCGAATCGAATAGCCGAAGATTCTCTTTTTGTTTTTCCCTTTGCCACTGCGACGGGTTACTTCACTTAAAGCCCAGCCGCGACCGGGAAGTTGGGGATCAGCCAGAATCTTACTTAAATCCTGTCCCTGTAAATTATCGGGGGCTTCGACATCACAAAGCGATGTCAACGTCGGATAAAGATCAATCAGGCCAACAGGTGTGGACGACGTTCTTCCCTTGGCGCCATGTTGCGGAGCAGAGATAATCAAAGGAACGCGGGCGCTTTCTTCAAACAGACTCATTTTCTGCCACAAGCCATGTTCGCCCAGATGGTAACCGTGATCGCTGGTGAAAACGACGATTGTATTTTCCGCCAGCCCCAACTCTTTCAGTTTATCAAGAACGCGGCCAACCTGGGCATCCATAAAACTGATGCTGGCAAAGTAAGCTTGAATCGCCTGTTGACGCAAATCATCGTTAAGCAGATCGTGTTCTTTTTTATGACTCCCCAGTGCATGTCGGGGTAAATCCTTGATGTCTTCTGCAACTCCTTTGACCAAAGGCATTTCTTTTACGGGATAATTTTTGAAATACGGAATCGGTGCAACATAAGGAGTGTGCGGGCGATAAAAACCGACAGCGAGAAAGAACGGTCTGCTTTGATCTTTCGCACATCGTTCCAAAACCCACTCGGCGTCGCTGGCGAGCATACCATCGGTATGTAATAAATCTCCTCGAGGGGAAGCGTACCAACTGAGTGTTCCGCCGAATGAACCTTTGCGAAGCGAAAAAATATCCGGTTCTTCCAGCAGGCGATCACACCCGGCTGGATTCAATTCCAATTCCCAGGAACCAGGGTCATCATGCCCGTTGGTGCCGACCGATTTGGGGACGTTGTAATGATATAACTTTCCAATGCGAGCGGCAAAATAACCGGCTCGCCTGAACGCATGAGGCAAGCTGAGATGGTGCGGTATCGTCTGTCGAAAAATCTGCTGATTCGATAAAATTCCGCTACTGTTGGGGTACAGACCAGTTAACATCGAATTTCGAGAAGGACCGCACAGCGGATACTGACAATAAGCCTTATCAAACCGAACACCCGCAGCCGCCAGGCGATCAATGCTGGGAGACTTCACCTGCGAATGACCGTAACAGCCAAGATCAACATTCAAATCATCAGAAATAATAAACAGCACATTCGGCCGGGAATCTTTCGCCAGCGAAACATTCGGATTCGAGTAACAGATTATTACTCCCAAAAGAAATAACAGAACGGTCACTTTCCGAATCAACCAATATTGCAGCATGACGGTACCTTCTGGTTTGAAAATAGAAAACGGCGGAATCAAACAAGCTTGATGCCACCGTCCAGAGTACACAAAAGGAATCCCGAGTGAAAGCGAAACGCAGAATGCTCTTGCCTGCTACCGCTTGTGCGGCTTAGTTCTACTCCTCACTTTTCCTCTTAGCGATTACTTTGTTTAATGCCTGCAAGTAAGCACGGGCAGCCGCTTCGATGATGTCGGTGCTGACTCCTTTTCCGTGATGAATTTGCGAACCATCTGCAATGGTGACGACGACTTCACCAAGCGCATCTTTTCCGCTGGAAACAGAACTGACATCGAACTCCTGCAATTTCACCGGGAAGCCGATGATGCGTTCCAGTGCAACAAAAACGGCATCAATCGGTCCGTCTCCGGTGGCTGCATCTTTTCGGATTTCGCCGGTTTCCTCGTTTTTTAATTCGGGGGTTGCGGTTGGAATCGTCCCTGTTCCTGCAGAAGTATGCAGCCGCAATAACGACCATGTTTCTGGCACTTGATGAGAACGCTGATCGAGAATCGCAACGATATCGGCATCGAAAATTTCCTTCTTTTTATCTGCCAACGCGATGAAGTCTTCAAAAACTTTCTGGAACGTTTCTTCATCCGGATTATACCCGAGTGTTTTCAAGCGATCCCGAAACGCATGTCGCCCGGAATGTTTACCAAGGACCAGATTAGTGCCGAGGAAGCCGACATCTTCCGGTTTCATAATTTCGTACGTACTGCTTTCCTGCATCATCCCATGCTGATGAATGCCTGCTTCATGGGCAAACGCATTCTGGCCGACAATCGCTTTATTGCGCTGCACACGCATCCCGGTCACATTGGAAACCAATCGGCTGATCGGGACAAGTTTGGTGGAATTAATATTTGTTTGCACCTGATAAAAATCGGCGCGTGTCCGGATCGCCATCACAATTTCTTCCAGCGATGCATTTCCCGCGCGCTCTCCCAGTCCGTTGATGGTACATTCAACTTGACGGGCTCCGGCTTCGACGGCGGAAAGTGAATTGGCCACAGCCAGGCCGAGATCGTTATGGCAATGCGTGCTGATGACGGCCTGTTCGATATTCGGCACTTTTTCTTTCAACGTGCGAATCATTTTGTAATAGTGATTTGGCGTCGCATAGCCAACGGTATCAGGAATATTGACTGTCGTTGCACCGGCTGTAATAGCTGTTTCCACCACTTGACACAGAAAATCAAGGTCGGTCCGAGAAGCATCCTCCGGTGAAAATTCGATATCTTCACAATATCCGCGGGCACGGGAAACCATTTCCGTTGTGCGGCGCAGAATTTCCTCTTCCGCCATTTTAAGTTTGTACTGCATGTGGATGGCAGAGGTCGCCAGAAACAGGTGAATTCGTGATTTTTCGGCTTCTTTCAATGCTTCCCAGGCACGGTCGATATCTTCAGTAATGCAACGCGCCAGTCCGCAAATGATTGTTTGATCTCCATATTTTTCCGCAATCGCTTTGACTGAATCAAAATCTCCTGGCGAGGCAATCGGAAAACCTGCTTCGATAATATCAACCCCCAGTTCAACCAGCGCGCCAGCTACTTCAAGCTTCTCAGCTTTGGTCATACTGCAACCAGGAGACTGCTCACCATCCCGCAGGGTGGTATCAAAAATACGAATGACATTGTCACTCATCGGATTCTCTTTCTTTCAAACAACAACGTTAATAACGAAAAAAGCCCTGAGACTGGGATGTCTCAGGGCTTGTATGCTTTTCATCTGCAAGTACGTAACCTAAGAATCCCCTCCAGAAATGAGAGTTAGTAGAAGGTTAAGACCTGACAGATTGTTGAAAACAGCGTTCATGTGAATAGAGTACAGTCAAAAAAGAGGAACGTCAACCTCGAAAATTAAAAGTTGAAGAATTAAAAAGCTGTTTGCTTTTATCGAATCATTGGTCCGGTAATCTTTATCGAAATGATCTCGTTGAGAGCCTTTCAATGAAATGCCGTTAATTTGATGTGGAAAATATTTCTGCAGCAACCGCCCGAACCAGTACTCAAAGCAGGAAGGAGTTTTTTCATGGATTCTATTTTCCGATGGCGTAAAGATGCGTGAAGGTGCGGATGTAGATTTTCCCGTCACTGATGGCAGGCGTGGCGTTGCAGGTTCCTTTTGCTTCCAGTTGGTTTCGGCTGACTTCTTCGAGTCGATCCGGATTCGCTTTGAACACGATTGTTGTCGTATCTTGGGCGGTTGCGTACAGGTAGTCTCCCGCTTTGACGGTACTCGCCCAATAATTGCCAGTGCCTCGCTCTTTCCAGCGGACTTTTCCGGTTTGTGGATCGATGCAATCAAGAATGCCCGGTCCTGCATTGGGGCGATAAACCAATCCGCCTACAATAACGCCGGTGCCAACACTTTGTGGTTGATTTTCGATCCGCCAAAGTCGATGCGATTTCGTCACGTCTCCCTTCCCGCCCAGTCGAATTCCCATTGACGGTCCCTTGAATCCACCGGTCACATAACAGATATTACCGGCAATTACCGCAGAAGAATAGGAAAGATCGCCGCGCTGATGATTCACGCCGTTACAGAACCAGATGATATTGCCATTGTCGGTATCATAGGCAACAACGCGGGTCGGCATGATGGAAATAAGTTGCCTGCTTTGAATAAATGTCGTGATAATCGGCGTTGACCAGGAACCTTTGTACTTTCCGGCTGCGTTTTTATCCGGTGTGCCGTCCTGTGATTCAATCTTTTCCCAGATCGTTTTTCCTGTTTCCAAATCGAAGCAAGCGACCATCACTTTTTTTCCCGGGCCGGTGTTGAGGAAAATACGATTTCCATCGATCACAGGTGAAGTACCATATCCCCAGATGTGGCGGAATTCTCCCAGATCACGCGACCAGATTTTCTTCCCTTTTAAGTCGTAACAGTGTAGCCCTGCCGTTGCGTGCCAAACGATAACGCGATTTCCTTGGGCAACCGGTGTTGAACCGCAGTAAGGATTCGTTTTATGCGTCGGCATTTTTTTTGAAATCGTAACCGTCTGCTTCCAAAGCTGTTTTCCCGATTGGGCATCGAAACAGAACAGGGAGCGTTTTTTTCCTTCTGCATCTTCAGCCGAATTGAGCAGAATTTTTCCATTGATTACAATTGGACTTCCATTACCAGGGTGAGGCAGCGGAACTTTCCAGAGAATATTCTCGTCTTCGCCCCATTTTGTTGGTGCAGAATCTTTCGTTACCCCGTTGTGAGTTGGTCCCCGAAACCCAGGCCAATCTGCACTGTTTGCGATACTGTTCAAAGAAAAACAAAGGGCGGCTATCAGACTTATTCGTAACATCGTGGTTCCTCCTGAAGTTGTGTTCTAGTCCAGCTTCGTTTTGAAAATGTTTCTGCTAAAGCTCACAAGTGAAGTAGGTCAGGCTGTGCCTGACGAAATAGGGAAACTATTTTTTGATCGAAATTCCAGAGTTATTGATGTCTTATGTTACTACAAAAACATTCAAACATTTACTCCATAATCCAATGTCAGGCATAGCCTGACCTACGGAACTAAGGCTCACAAGATTCGCAGTCACCTTTGGCTTGCCGTTAAATAATTTAGAAATCATTCCTTCAACGTAAATTCGGGGAGTTTGATTAACTCGCCTCCTTTTTGGGTTGATTGGTGCGCGCAGATTCCGACGCAGGTCCAGTTGGCGGATTGGATGGCGTTGGGCCAGGGGTCGCGACCTTCGATAAGGCTGGAGACCATTTCGTTGATTAAATGCGGGTGAGAGCCTCCATGCCCTCCCCCTTGCACGAATGAAAGATGTCCTTCGTCTTCAATCGATTGGGTGAATTTCTGAATTTCTTTGGGAAGCAGGTGTGCGAAGTCGGGAACATCAACGAGCGAAGGGATTTCTGCTTCCGGTTTTTTGGCGGTATGCAGAACGTGTTTTTTCCCTTCGATCAATGCCCATTCAAAACTTTTTTTGGTGCCGTAGACGTCGAAACTTTCGCGGTATTGGCGGGCGGTATCGTACAAAAATCGCCAAATGTGAGCAGCCAGATCCTGATCCTTTATTTTGATCTGACAACTTTCGACGGCATATTTATTTCCCGATTTTTCCCGGATATCATCTCGCACTTTTCCGGAACCAAAACAACTGACAGACTCTGCCCGTCCGTTGACTAACCCAAGCACGGGGCTGACAACGTGGGTCGCGTAGTGCATCGGAATCATCCGCTCCCAGTAATCGGGCCAGCCGTCCATATCTTGCGGGTGGGAAGCCTGCATGAATTGGATGTCACCCAGTTCCCCCTTCTCGTACATTTCCTTGATGAAGAGAAACTCCCGGCTGTAGACGACGGTTTCAGCCATCATGTATTTTAAGCCGGTTTCATCGACAAGCTGGCAAATTTTGTCGCAATCTTTGATCGTGGTCGCCATCGGGACGGTACACATCACATGCTTGCCCGCCTTGAGGGCTTCCATGCTCATCCAGGCGTGATCGGGGATCGGGCTGTTGATGTGGACGAAATCAATTTTGGGGTCAGCCAGAACTTCTTCGAAGGAAGTAAAACGATTTTCGATGCCAAATTGATCGCCGATTTTATTTAGATCGTTTTCATCACGGCGGGAAATGCCATACATTTCTGCATCGGGATGGTGCTGGTAAATCGGAATGAATTCTGCGCCGAAACCTAACCCAATAATGGCAACACGTACCGGTCGATCGTAAGACATGGTAAACTCCTTTTGGCCAGATAAAGATAGCATTAATCTCGATGAACGATCAGCATGCTTGTATCATCGTGACGCCCGACTCCGTTGGTGAATTTGTGGCTGGCATCGAACAGAGATTGAATTGTTGTTTCGAGAGAATCGTCAGCTGTTTCTTTAAGGATGTTGAAAATCCCGTTAATACCGAATTCGATATGTGAACCATTTTCGTCGTCGTGGAAGGCTTCTGCCAGGCCATCGGTGTAAATTGTCAGGCGGGAAGAAGGGGGAATTGTGATTTTCTGGCTCACGTATTCTGCCTCTTCCCAGATACCTAGTGGCATTCCAACGCCATCGGCGTCACCCACTTCTTTAATTGTTCCATCTTCCAGATTTTGCAAAATTGGCAACGGATGCCCCGCAGCAGCCCATTCAAAAGTATTTTCTTTCGGGTTCAGCACACCATACAGCAAAGTAATAAAGCCACCATCATCATTAACAATGGTTTGGTTTGAAAGATTCTCGTTAATTTCTCGAACAAAATCGGATGTTTTACGATACCGTTTCGAGGGAAACATTTGAATGAGGGTGTGCAACGTCATAATCGACATGCAGGCTTTCATTCCATGTCCGGAAGCATCGCCGACGATTAAAGCGATATTACCATCGGGCATGGTCAACGCATTGTAGTAATCCCCTCCAGCCATTGTGACGGGGTGCCCGCCATAAACGCTGATTTCTGAAGATTCGTATCTCCCTTTCACGCTGTATCCCCGAGGCATTTCCAGCAAGCGTGGAATAATCGATTCCTGCAGTTTACGAACCGAATCGATTTCCTGACGAAGTTTTTCAGAGATAATACGTTCTCGCTCTGCACGGACTGCATCGATCGCAGAACCAAGAGCAGCGTGTAACAAGAACATGTAATCTTTGTTCTGATCTCGAATGATATAACTACGCATCCCGGAGGTAAGGAAACGGGCGATGCGGTAAACATCGTTTTGTTCTACTGCCCCAACGACCGGATGATCAGCTGAGAATTCCAAAAGTTTTTGAAAGGCATCAAAAGCAGCCTCGGTATCTGGCGAACCGGTGTTGAGCAGAAAGGCATCCCAGGGAGGACCAGCTTTTGCTGTGGCCAAAAACTCGTCCCAGTCTGTCTTGATAACAACCTCGTTATCATCGACATTAAGATACAGTTCCAACAGGTCTGCTTCTTCCTGATTGTCCCAACCGACTAATACCCGCATGTTGATCCCATCCATCAAAAACAGGCGCAACAGTCCCTTGCGTACTCCAACTGCCCGTTTTCAACACTAAAAATTATTTATAATTTGTGATTAAAGGGAACCTCTTATTTATTCAAAAGGAGCACAGACATTCCTGTCTGTCTCGTTTGAGCATGCTGTATCGTAGGCAGACAAGAATGTCTACCCTGCGTCCAGTAGGAAATTTTTGAATAAATAGAGATTCCCTAAACTGATTTTGATGCGTTGACCTTACTTCTTGCAAGTCTGCGGTTGACGTTTCCCTGAATTTCCAGAAATCAGTTCGGATTTCTCCTGCTTTCTTTCCAGACAAAATCATTCTTAAAGCGACTTTTATGAATTTAGAAATTTCCTATTGAAGCAGGAAGAAAGGTATGCTTGCCTGCCTACGAATACAGCATATTCAAACAAAACAGACAGAAAAGATTGCACCTTTATTCCCGCTTGCCTTTCAGAAATTGGTCGAACACGCAGCCGCATTCAACAGACCGAACTGGGCCACTTCTCTTCGTCGCCACAGAAACCAAAAGCTCGATTCATGAACCTGGGTCGCAGAGAATCTGGACAACAGACTAAATTCCAAACGAACCACCGCCTACAAAGAATTCAAACTGCCCCCACCCCCTCCGATTAGCCAAAAAAACCAGTCCCAATCATTTTCATTAGCCCAGGTTAACACCCCCGGCTCGCCTGATAAATTCTAACCATCGCCCTGCATCAAATCCCAGGTGGTGTAGCCGCCGCTTAGATTGAATGCTTTTCGATTATTTTGCAGAAGGATTCGTGTCGCCAGGTAACCTCGCATGCCAACTTTGCAATACGCAACAACCGTTTGCTCAGCAGGGATTTCGTTAATGCGATTCCTCAAATCATCGACGGGGATGTTAATGGCTCCTTCGATGTGCCCGCTTTCAAATTCTGCGGGAGTACGAACATCGAGTAGCAAAGCCTCTTTCCAAGGCTCTTCACCAAGTTGATCCGCATGCACAATCGGCTGATCGTTTCGTAGCACTCCGGCAGCAACGAAACCGAGCATGTTGACGGGATCTTTCGCGGAACCAAACTGTGGAGCGTAGGAAAGTTCGACTTCTTCCAGATCGTAAACGGTCATTCCAGCTTGAATCGCCATCGCGATGATATCAATTCGCTTATCGACTCCTTCGCCTCCTACGCCTTGTGCCCCCAGAATCTTTCCGTCCTCTGGTGAGAAAAGTAATTTGAGCGTCATCCCTTGCGCACCGGGAAAATAACCAGCATGATGAGCCGGGTGGATGTAAACTTTTTTGTGAGGAACATCAAACCGCCGGGCAGCTTTCTCGCTGAATCCGGTCATCGCAGCCGACATGCCAAACAAGCCGACAATGGCTGTGCCCTGTGTTCCCCGATAAACTCCGGCTCGCCCGAAAATATGTTCTGCAGCAAGTCTACCCTGTCGATTGGCTGGTCCTGCCAATGGCACCTGTGTCGGTTTTTTGGTGATAAATTCATAAGTTTCGACCGCATCGCCGACTGCATAAATATCAGGATCAGCCGTCTGCATATTTTTGTTGACTTTGATTCCGCCGCGAGGACCGATTTCCAAACCGGCATCAACCGCCAGAGAATTTTCGGGACGCACACCCACTGAAAGCAGCACGAAATCTGCGAATTGATGGTCTCCAGATTTGAATGTCACTCGCAATCCCTGTTCGGTTGCTTCGATAGATTTATTTGTGTCGCAAAGACGAACTTGCACACCTTTTTCTCTTAACTTTCGCAGAATCGGCTGAGTGATCTCTTTATCCAGAGGAGGCATGATTTGATCCCCCAGCTCAAGAATCGTTGTTTCGATTCCACGATTGACAAGATTTTCAGCCATTTCCAGACCAATGAATCCGCCACCGATAATCATGGCTCGTTTTGCATCCCCTGTCACAATTTTGAGTAGCCGGTCGGCATCCTGCAAATCACGCAATGTATAAACACCGGGCAAGTCCGATCCAGGAACGGTTGGCACAAACGGCTTCGCTCCGGGGGAAAGAATCAGCTTGTCGTATGATTCCGTTGAAGCGAGCCCCGTTTCCAGATCGCGTGCGGTGACTGTTTTGTTTTCCCGATCAATCGAAACAACTTCCGTTCGTGTTCGTACATCAAGACGAAATCGTTGTTGCAGAAGCTCTTTGGGAGCAACCAGTAATTTCTGCCGCTCTGCAATCTCTCCGCCGATGTAATAAGGAAGACCACAGTTGGCAAACGAAGGATCGTGTCCTCGCTCAAATAGTATGATCTCCGCCTCTTCAGAAAGCCGCCTGGCTCGCGCTGCTGCCGATGCTCCCCCCGCAACCGCTCCCACAATAATAATCTTCACTGAAAATCCTCCTGAAATGCTTACTCGAATAAGGCGTGTAGGGGCCGCTATTGCGGTCATTGCATATGGTAGGGAAATAAACTTCTCTTCGTGGTCCGCAATAGCGGACCCTACACGCCAATTGGATCTGAAACCTTACGTCGGGTTAGGTACTGCAACTGCTTTTCGTTTGGTTCCAGGGCATTTTTGACAGCATCATTCCCATGCCGCAGGTATCAGTCAGTCCTGCGAAAACCAGTCCTGCACCAACAAACGAAGGGAGTACGATCCAGACGATATTAACCGTTAATGCTAAAATGCACCCCAGCATGACCAGCAATCCCGCGGCGATCCGCACCTGTCTTTCCAGGGACATCACTTTTTTGCCGCGCACGACCGGCAGACCGGCTTCTACACAAGCAGTTGTTCCGCCTGCAACATTGTAAACATCAGTAAAACCATCCGCTTCAAATTTCTGGCAGGCCATTTGTCCCCGGCTACCCGATTTGCAGACAACATATAAAGGTTGTCCCTCACAACCGTTGCGAGAAGCAAGCAGTGATTTAACATCAAGGCGATCCAATGGGATATTTTTCGCGTAGGTAACATGAACTTCCTGAAATTCCGCAGGAGTCCGCACGTCAATTAATTCCAGCGATGAATTATTTTTGTGGAGAGACTCCAACTCCTGAGGTGAAATTGTTTCTACCATGATTATTATTCCTTTCTGAAAAAAATGTTCGTTATTGCTCACCGAATCGATCAACAATGCAATTCATAATGTTTTCCAAATGAGGCTCTGCGATGCCGTAATACCGAAACCGCCCCCGCTTCTCAGAATTGAGAAAGCCGCACCGCTGCATCAACCGCAAATGCTCCGAAGCCATGTGGCTAGGGATTTCGCAAGCTTCCGCCAGTTCCCCAACGGCATAGCTCCCTTTGAGTAACATCTGCACAATCCTCAGACGGCATGGATGCGCCAGTATCCTCAAGCACTCGGAAGCCATCTCTAAACTGGGCATTGAAAGAAGTGCCTGGTCTGTTTCGTCTGATTTCGTTTTCATAGCTGATCCTCCGATGCGGCCCACTGTCAGTCAATTATATCGGGATATCACGATGTGTCGAGTAGTATTTCATCTCATATTCACAAAAAACTGCAAAAAACTGCAACCGTTCAGCAAAGTAGTAGGGCTGTTTTCGTGGAACTACGCATTCAACAGGAGGAGCACATTGGGGTTTGTGTGGTGATGTGAAAGAAGTGTTTGTTTCGTTTTTAATCTTAGCGATGGCTATCAGAGTGAATCAGTTGCTTCGGGCTAAAGGCCCGAACGTTTGCCTAGCCCAGCCCAATAGGAGGCTCAACTCCCCAGCGTGGTCCGCGGGTAGCGGACCCTACTTACCTGCGTAAAACAGGCAGGATATTTTTGATGAAAAGTAGGTTAAGCTTTCCAGCCTGACAAATGTGGCATCCATGAGATTTACTCTCTGGTTCATCAGTTAACGCTGTTTTATTAATTGAAAGATCAGTGCAATTCGTCTCAGGCTGGAAAGCCTAACCTATCTTTTCCCTAACGCCTAATACCAACTATCTAACGCCTATCTCCTTTTTTGGTTCCGGCTTTTCCGGGTTCGGAATTGAAGATGCACCGCGTTATCTCAAAATTTTCGTACGCTTGTCTTGAGGACCGATTGATCCTGATTCAGTAGTTCGATCTCGGTCAACTTCCATTGGTATCTGAAATCATCAACTTTGCGGGGAGCGATCACCAGGCGTGCCACGTAAGACGTTGTTCTTTGATGCAAATGCCCCCAATGTTCCACCGAACCGGGAACTTCCCACTCGCATTTTAGATACAGTGCATGAATATCCTGTGGGTTCCCTTCAGGATTCGTCTGGGGGGGCGGTTCTGGTTTTGTTGCCGCAGTGCAGGAAGTCAACTTCACTTTGCCAGCCCGCGCTACCGCGCCGCCTTGCTCTTCAATCGTCATCGATTGGCGAATCTCCAGATACAAAGTTCGCAGCAACTCCCCTTCAACAACTTCTTCCAGTCGAGAAAAGACCTGCTTTTCATCCCGCTTGTTAAATGCGGTGTAGATTTCCGTTAAAAGAGTTTCTGTGATTTGCGGGAATTCCTTTTCTTGAACTTGAGGTTTAAGTGTCTCAGATATTTTCTTCTCAATGCCGTGCTGTAGTAGTGCTGCAAGATTACTTACCAGTGAGAAAAAAAGGAAAAACATGAAGGCATTGTAAAGTGTCTTTCCTGAAAAGAACTTGGTATCTGACTTCTGTATTTTCCAGGAAATAAACAAGATTAAAAATGGAATTAAGTACAAAGAATACACATACAATCTATTCTGCTCGTATGGCGAGGAACCTGGTTGAAAATTTACCTCCAGTATTTTTGCTCGCTTTGCTTTATTTTCTTTCTCAATAGAATCGTCAGGCAGTTTCGGAAACGGCCACGTGAATTCATTTTGCTTTTCAATTTTTCGCAGCGTCTCTTTTTTTGCTTCGTCTCCTTCAATCACAGCCAGGTTTGCCTGATACAGATATTGATTGAACAGGTTCCATTTCAGCAGTCCCGTTTTCGCAAGGGGAGGGCGGGGGTAGCGTAGAATAATCCCAAGGCGTGCATTGGCGATGCTGATTTTTCTTGGTTCCGCCCGTTGTGAGAAATCACGAAATGCGACACCGAAAAAATCGAGACGATCCATGATGGGGGGCATCACTTTCCCATCAACCGATAAACTGATTTGCTCTTCCAGTAATTTGCGGATCGGCTCCTTCATTTTCTGTTGCTCTTCTAAATCGAGAATGCCATCCGGTTTCAATTTCATCTCGAGTGACCCCGCAATTGTTGCCAGCGGAATCAGAATTTCCAGGCGGGTTTCTTCCGGCTCCAGATACAAAAAGGCGTACGTTTCGCCGTAGGAGGTGATGCCGAGCGTTTGTGAGCGCTCTTTTTCGAGCCTTTGCTGAGGCGTTAATTTTTCATCATCAGCAGATTCATCATCTGCATCCAGACGGACTGTCCAGGGCTGATTGGGGAGCAATACTTTTTGTTGTCTTTTCCCGTGCAGCGGTTTCACTTTCAGTAAAACTTCTGCAGGAAGAATCACTTTTTCGTGAGTGAACTCCTGTAGGAACGTCAAATACTGCGGCTGCTTATTCAGATCAACTTCGTATTGATAGACGAGTTTGAAGAACATCAGATGAACCATATGGATGTCGAAATCGGGCAAGTCGTCATCAACACGCTTCACAAATTTCAAAGGCAGACGATTACCTTGCTGGTCAAGAATTTTGAAACGCGACTGCAAAAAGGCTTCATGCAGTTTCGCCCCCCGTTTTACTTCAGCAAGAGGCAACATCATCTCTTTGTTTAATTTCAGATCGTGAAACAAATAGAGGTCTTCTACAAATACCTCTAGCTTGACGAGTAGCTTATTCTCCTGTACTTCAACATACGCATCCGAAAGTGAAATCGGATGGGCATTGCTTTCGGAAGGAAACAGTAGATTTAGTATTGCCAGGCAGGCAACACAGACAGGAATTTTTATTAAAGACATTTTGAAAGTCGGAGTCATTTTATTTTCGGTATCACGTAGATGATTTGTCGTACAAAATGCGAACGTAAAAAGTCGCAAGCAGCCAATTACGATAGGGACCGCCGTTGCTGGCGTCTCTTCCCTTGAGTTTAGCGTTTAATCGTGGATGGGGATATGGATGGACGATATGGGGCTTAGGAAGGTAGCAATTACTCAGGCGAGTCATGCACTTCCGCGTCCAGCCACGGCGCCCGCGTTGACTGCGGCAATGGAGCATCTGTAAGCAGAGATGAGTTACTGCATCATAAAAACGGTCCAGGCAGCGGGAGTTTAGTTTACAGAATTCTGTAGCGTTGTTATCCTGCAAAATACGTAAGTATTAACCCGGAAATCAATCTCCAACATAGCTTGGGATGTCGTATTATTGTGTTCTCGCTGTCACTTAGATGATTCTCTTGCCAAGTGTTACCGTTGCCATGGAGGAATAAATGCAACCTGTCTTTCACTGCGAAATAGAACCGGTTCAATCGCCGCATTTTATTCAGATTTACGAGGGATTGTACAAGCTTCAACAACGAAATCTGATCAGTGTTGATGTGAAACCTTGCCTGGAAGAGAATGAAAAGACTCTTTTACGGATGAAGCTGTCTATCGCTGGCTCGGACAAATCATATATAGTTTATTATGACACATTAGATGGCCTGAACTGGCTGGATGATGTATCACTCGAAGATAACCTTATTTTTTTTCGTGACTCCTTTAAGGCTGATTACTATTTCAAAAGAAGCTATAACGCGGAGGTGATGAAGTATTGCCCGGAAAACTGCCAAGTATATCCATTAGGTTTGAATTATAATGTTGGCTGGGAGAATGATATTTATAGTCCCAGTTCAAAAATCAATACTATAAAAAAACAGATTAAACGGATGATCCTCAAAAGGTTCTACAAGGGAGTTTTATCTAGTTCTGACTTTGAATTCCCGCCGATGATGAATCCTGAAACCAAGATTCTTTTTCTGACGCGATTATGGGAGGAAGCTGATGATGAACTTAACCAGACAAGAGTAGAATATATCAGAGCGTGCCAGGATGAATTTGGGGATTTGTTTACCGGTGGGCTTAAAAAAGACGACTTTTCAATGCGTTGCGCCAAGGATCTGATTGCACCAGGTAGCTTGACGCACAAAACCGCATTTGTGAAAAGCATTCGCTCACATAATATCTGCATCGCAACAACAGGTTTATTTGATTCTATTTCCTGGAAGTTTGCAGAATATGTTTCCAATTCCAGAGCGATTATATCAGAACCATTAAATTATCAAGTTCCAGGAGAATTCGGTCCCGGAAAGAATTATTATCAGTTCAATAATAAACATGAATTAATTGAAAACATAACCAACATGCTGGATGATAAAGAGAATATTCAGGAGATGATGAATAGAAACTATCACTATTACAATAATTATGTTAAGTCAGAAAATCTGGTGCTTAACACACTGCTGACGATTTACGCAGATATTAACCAGTAAGGAATCGTCTTGAAATAAGCTCCCGGATTACGCAGCGCGGTATTGCAGGATCATGCGGTTTGTCGGGAGTGTCAATTTTTTCTGGCGGACGACTCCCTGTTTGACTTTTCGGAAAACATTCAGCATGTGCATCGCATCGCGGTACCGTCCTTTGGGGACCGGATCGATGGAACGCCGCAAAAATTCGACAAATTCGGGTGTCACTTTTCTGCGGACTCTTAAAATTCCGGCAGCGGGCCAGTCGTAAGGCCATTCGGGCCATTGACCGCTGAGCATGCGATAGATAATCAGTCCCAGCGAAAAAACATCGGACCGCAGCGATGGTTTTCCCATCGCCTGCTCCGGCGCCATGTAACCAACGGTTCCTGTGCCTGCGCCTTGGACAGATTTTTGTGCAATTTTTGCGATACCGAAGTCTGTCAGCTTTAGAATTTGCCCCGAAAACAGGAGCATATTTTCAGGTTTGATATCGCAGTGGATAATTTTTTGCGAATGAGCATAAGCAGCCGCCTCAAGCATCTGTTCGCATAAACTTAGAATTGTCGTGATGGACATCCTACTACGCAGCCGATCTGCCAATGTTTTTTCGGCTAGCGGGTAAACGATCACAAAATGATCGTCGATAAAGCTGGCATCTTTGAGCGAGAGAATGTTCGGGTGTTCCAGTCGGGCGACCATTCTCACCTCGCGGCGAAAATCACTTAAAATCTGGTTGGTCACATACCCAGCATGAGGGGCTTTGATCGCGACGTGAATCCCTTCGATTGTATCGAGTGCCTGATAAACAGTTGCAAAACCACCCTCGGCTAACTTGCGTTCGATGCGGTATTTACCAATTCGCTGGCGGGTTCTGAACACGGCGATGCTGTTACTCCTGAGTTGTCGATTCATGTTTGTCGGGCAGATTCAGCACATCAAAACGCATGAACCTGCTCGGATTATCGGCTTAATGTGAAAAGTCTCTACAATCGAATCTGCGGTTCTGTTTGACACTGCCATAAGCGGTCCCCCATAATGGAGTAATGGTTCGTATCGTACCGATTGCCGAAGATGGGTAAACTTTTCGGCTTGGGTATTTTCTACAATGCGAATAAACTGATAAATGACATAAGGGAACCTCAATTATTCATTCAAAAAATCATCTTACGAATGGAGGGGAGGCATTCTTGTCTGCCTTTAATACGGGATGTTCAAACGCGACAGACAGGAATGTCTGTGCTCCTTTTTGAATGAATAGAGGTCCCTGAACAAACAACTGGAGCAAACTACTTATGCGATTATGTTCTCTTTTCCTGCTAGGAATTCTTGCCCTTCAATCAGTTCCCATTCAAGCGGGGCCACCTAATGTGGTTTTGATTATCTCTGATGATCAGGCGTGGGATGATTACAGTTTCATGGGGCATCCTCACATCAAAACTCCTCATCTGGATCGTTTGGCTGCTGAATCGCTTGCTTTTACCAGAGGTTATGTTCCTGACAGCTTGTGCAGACCCTCGTTGGCAACAATGATTACCGGTCTGTACCCGCATCAGCATGGTGTTGTCGGAAACGATCCACCCCCGCCGGCTGCATTGGCAAAATTGCCCAAGGGAAAACAGCGGGCAAGCAAAGAATATCTTGCCATCCGTAACAAGTACCTGGAGCATATTGATGATGATCCCAAGCTGGCTGAAATTCTTAAAAAGAAAAATTACATCAGCCATCAATCCGGGAAGTGGTGGGAAGGCCATTACACGCGCGGCGGTTTCACTCACGGCATGACCCACGGCGACCGCAGCAAAGGGGGGCGACATGGCGACAACGGTTTGAAAATTGGGCGTCAGGGGATTAAACCGGTCACCGATTTTATCAATATGGCAGTTGATGACAAGAAGCCATTCTTCGTGTATTATGCACCGTTTTTGCCGCACTCACCACACAATCCACCAGAAAGAATTTTGAAAAAGTATCGCGATAAAACTCCTTATCTGCCAATGGCAAAATACTGGGCGATGTGCGAATGGTTCGACGAAACGTGCGGCGAATTGATCGATTTTATTGATAACAAAGGTCTCGGCAAAGAAACGATTATCCTTTATGTGTGTGATAATGGCTGGATCAATAATAAGAAAAACGGCCGTTACGCCCCGCGTTCAAAACGCTCTCAGTACGATGGCGGGTTGCGCACCCCGATTATGGTTCGCTGGACAGGAAAAGTGAAACCGCAAATGGATCGAATTCATCTGGCCAGTTCAATTGATATCGTTCCAACGGTTCTCAGTGCAGTCGGGCTGAAAGATGAAATCACCTGTCAGATGCAGGGAATCAATCTGCTTGACAGTGTCGCGGTTGATCATCGTAAAATCATCTTCGGCGAAATTCTGGAACATGATATCCAGGATATGACTGATCCGGTCGCCTCGTTGAAATATCGCTGGGCGATTGAAAATGAATGGAAATTAATACTTCCCCACGCGGCTCGTGTCCCGAATGGAACCGTTGAACTTTTCAATCTGATTAAAGACCCGTACGAAAAAAAGAACCTCGCGAAATCGCATTCTGACATCGTCAAAAGCATGACAAGCAAAATTGACGGCTGGTGGAAAGTCGATTGATTGTTTCGTTTATCGGCGCAGCGTGTCACGGCTCTGTCAGCCGTGCCGTTTCGCGTTCTTTTTGGACTTCTTTATCGAGCCTGAATCATGATCAAGGAAAATTCAATGCAGCGGTTTATGATGTTTTGCCTGTTATTATTGATTTTGTTCTCGCCATTGAGTACCGCGATCAATGCGGCTGAAAAAACAAATGTGATTATCATCTACGCCGACGATTTGGGCAACGGCGATTTAAGTTGTTACGGACATCCCCAATTCAAGACGCCTCACTTGGATGAAATGGCTGCGCAAGGGGCACGGTTTACTCAGTTTTACAGTTCCTGTGCCTACTGTGCTCCCTCGCGGGCATCTTTAATGACGGGGCGATATCCGTTTCGTAATAACATGATGCTTGGTAATCCTCTCCCGAAAGATGATTTCCAGGTCAGGGACCGCAAAGAACCACCGCCCAGTGATAAGTTGGGGATCCCTTCCGAAGAAGTCACACTTGGCGAACAATTTCAACAGGCTGGCTACCGCACAATCTGCATTGGGAAATGGCATCTGGGGCATTACCCTCGCTTTTATCCGACGCGCAACGGCTTCGATGAATATATGGGAATCCTCTACAGCAACGACATGCACCCGGTTGAATTGTGGAAAAATGAAAAAATAATCGAATACCCGGTCGTGCAGGCGACCATCACCAAACGTTACACCGACCGCGCCTTGCAGTTTATTGAACAGAATAAAGACGAACCGTTCTTTCTGTATCTGCCTCATGCGATGCCCCACAAACCGCTCGCTTGTTCCGAAGAATTTTATGGCAAGGTCAACAGGAAAAAATCATCTGGTTTGTATGGCGATGTGTTAGCAGAACTCGATTGGAACATCGGGCGAGTTTTGAAACGGTTGCGTGAACTCAAACTGGAAAAGAAAACGCTTGTCCTGTTTACCAGCGATAACGGTCCCTGGTTCGGTGGAAGCACCGGCGGTTTGCGTGGGATGAAATCGAAGTGGTGGGAAGGCGGCTTGCGTGTCCCGATGATTGCCTGGTGGCCCGAAACGATCCCTGCGAATCAGACAATCGATCAACCGGCGATCATCATGGACCTGTTCACAACCGCTCTTTCGGCTGCGAATGTTTCCTTACCACAAGGACGGGTAATTGATGGCACCAATCTGCTACCGGTGATGAGATCGCAAAAAAAATTACAGGACAGGCCGCTCTTCAGTTTTCAAGCAAAGGTGAATACCGTCCGTCTGGGGAAATGGAAATTTCATCGCAAAGTGCCGAATGATCGAATGATGTCAGATGATTGGATCGATCCCCGCGCCCCCGATGGTGTGACGCTCCTGGCTCCTTTTGAACAAGCTCGTCCCAGCGAATACCCCGGCCTGCAAACAGGAGACAGCCCGAAGGGAATTGGATTGTTCAATCTGGAAACCGACCCGTCTGAACAACATAATGTTGCTGATAAACACCCGGAAATCGTCAAGAAACTGAAATCATTATTGAAAATAATGCAGGAAAATCAGGGAAAGCCGATTGGAGCAGGCAAAAAGATTTAATACCGACAGTAACTATTCAGCGATGTCCAGTTAAGGAACCTCTCTTTATTCAAAAATTCCTTTTGAACGGAGGGTAGAGCATCTTGTTGCTACGCAACCCAACCGCCAAAGGCAGATGGGCTACTCTTTTTTTCAGTATTCACAGTAATTATCACCACATTGGTGCAAATTGAAATCCTTCAAGTATCGGGTAATATTTTGCCTCTTCAGGGTTATTCTTCAACCATTCAGTGAGCCCTTTTTTAACAAGTTGGTAAACCTGTTCCCCTAGCTCAACATTGCTTATTCTCGCTTTAACACAGCCTTCGTATGTAGCCTGCGGATACGTAATATTCAGGACGGCGAGAAGTCCATTTTGCCTTAGGTTGTTGGGGTTTTTATCTAGTTGTCCCATTGCCCTTAGCAGGCCAATTTCATGTGTTCCACCATCGGGTACGCGACCATTATTTACAAAAGACCAAATATTATTATCGGACCAACTTTGGTAGGCAAAAACGACTTCGAGTGCAAGGTCCTCTTCAGATTCTTTAACTGTAATTGGCTTATGTAGAATTTGGTAAGGAGTCGTTACAGAGGTAAATAAATCCTGCATTCCTTTACTTGAATAATATTCTTTAGCCTTGCCATCTTGAAGGAAACGAAATGCAATACCCTGATGTAGAACCGACATTCTACGGCAATAACTATGAAGTATTTCAGGTGATACCGAGGTGACAGAAAAGATCATGTCGTTTGGTAAAAACTCCATATGAACTACAGGCATAGTTTTATTTGATTCTTTCTGGTCGAATGACTCTCTGTTTCCACTAAAGTAAAAAAGCTCGGTGCTGTCTTTTCCGTTGTCTATGGAGACTTTTAGTTCCTCGGAAAGAGCCGTAACAATAGCTGCGTCAGGCATGTGCCGTTTAGGTAGATCCCTGAATGCTTCAAATGGCTCAATTTCTCCTTTCTCGTTAACAATTACGTCGATCTTTGCATCAGACGACATTTTGATCTTGTCATCAACTTGAATTTCAATCCAAGTTGCTCCGTGGTCCATCAGTAAATCAAACGCAGAGACAATGTATTGGATGAATCCAAAAAAATCGGTACCGCCAATATACATAGCGGGTCTTTTCTGAATGAGTGCAGCTGTGAGAAAATCATCTTGGTTAAATGTCATTATTCACCTTTCAGAGTAACTATTCAGCGGTAATTGGTCTTGTCTGGAATTGGGGATTATTGTATGAGCTTCTGGTAAGGAGCTTTTCTGGTGGTCGTACAATTGCCCAATCTTTC
>Ga0316208_1000956_pt1 | contig 30056 bp, 41 predicted proteins | sample 3monopyrite_MG_FD_204944 | JGI IMG/M metagenome (GOLD analysis project Ga0316208, IMG submission 204944) | Microbial mat bacterial communities from mineral coupon in-situ incubated in ocean water Damariscotta River, Maine, United States -... | ecosystem: Environmental > Aquatic > Marine >... | reverse complement strand
GGGGCTTGTTATTCCCAGTGATTTCGGTAAAATTCCGGCCTCCAAACAAGGGCCGTTAGCTCAGTTGGTAGAGCAGTGGACTTTTAATCCATTGGTCCCGCGTTCGAGTCGCGGACGGCCCACCATATAAACCTTTGTAAAACAAAGAGTTAGAGAGACTTACCCCGAAAGGGTTAAGTCTTTTTTTTTACCTCTGGACCGATTTTGTACCGAAAACAGTTTCATTTTTTTACCGCTAATGGCTCGGATTGTGCATTATTGGCATTATGAGAAAGACGTTTTACAGAAACGATAGATCTTATTCCTGGAATCATGCCGGCTTCATACGCTTCTTTTATTAGGTTCTCTGCTATTGGATCATCATCATAAAGCAAGTGATAATTTTTAAAAGCTTGTTCTTCAGAAACTTCGGTCGTTATCTTATGTGGTCGCTTTATATGTCTGCTACTCGGTTCAATTTTTTCGAGTGTTGCAGTTAAATTATATTGTCCACGTGCCCACTGAACTGAAACAAGTATTTGAAAAAAACTAAAAGGTCCTAATTTTTCTCTGAAGGCTTTTTCCCAAACTAAAATTTGATCGTAGCTTTTACTTTCGAGTGTGACGGAACCTTTATTTTTTAACTTGGCAAAAGCTTGACCCATAGAGCGATCTGAATTATTCATAAATCGACCTTGTCTTTAATTACATCCAGATTTCCAGCTTTACCACATTGCCCGCAATGCATGCCTTCAAGACCACAGAAAGCCATTGCATCCCATGGCATTTCAAATGTATTACCGCATTCACAACCAACAGTAATAAGATCTAGATCGGCTTCATTAGGCTCCCAGTCAATATTATTCTTTGTTTCTTCAACAAGAATGCCTTTAACGTATTTTCTAGTTATAACTTCACTCATCACGGAAACTCATAGTTTTACCATTAACGCTATAAATAGAGTAAGCGGAATAATCATCGACGCCTGACTTTGAAACAATCCAGTTTCCATCCCAACATTCAAAAGTGATCGTTCTCTTTGTTCCAGGGCATTTAGTAAGACCAATTTTATCGCCGTGATTTAGCACTTTTTTTGCTCGTTCAGTCGCCCGATAAAAATGCTGCCTTCTTTCTTCCTTCTCTTTTTCATCAAGCATTTTTATACATCCTCATGGCCAAAACGGATTTTCTATCCAGTTAATAATTAATTTCTTTTCAGGCGGATCTATATAGGAAATTGCATCACTAAGATCAAAGCCGTAACGTTCGTTGTGATTAAACCAAATAGATATAAAGAATTGCGCCATAGCTAATTCACCAGGGCTCATAACACCTTGCTCTTTTTCATATAACTCACTTTTAAATGAGTTGTCATCTCTATCCCAGAGGGAAGCTACACGCGGAACTTGGTCCACCAATTCATAAAATTTTTTATGACTCATTATTTATTCCTCACTTGTAATTTAGTTACTTCTAATAAATGCTCACTACTCATCTGCCGGTAGTTGTTCATGGTTTGTTTATCTCGCCAGCCGCCTAGCTCTTGTACTTGTCGTTCATCGGCTCCTTGCATGAAGAGGTATGTTGCGAATGTTCTACGCAAGCTATGCCAGAGAAAGCCTTCAGGTAGTCCAGCTTTGATACAGGTGCTTACCCACGTTTTGCGGAAATCACCCCATAGTCGACCGTCACCTCGATGGAAGACGTAACGATGCGTTATTTGTTCGCCATCTTCTTCTGCTGTAATGCTTCGCTGATCTTCCCAAAGAATTTTAAGAAGCCCTTCCAGGTGATGGCCTATTGGATGGGCTAAGTCATCTCCATTTTTTTGGCCAATGCTTTCACCTGTTAACGGATTAATACCTAACAAGCCTGGAACAATTTTTTCTTTGAGTCCGCTAATGGGATCGGTTTGATAAACGGGCAATTGAACGTACTGCCACTCTAGTGAAAGTAAATTTTCTCTACGCCAGCCAACCCACACGGCTGCAAGAATTGCGCAGTCGAGACCAACGGGAGCATGAATAAGTAAGTTAAGGAACTGTTCATAGTTAGCCCACTCTTTACGACGTTTGCCCTTTGCTTCCAGCATTATCTTGCCGCTGTAGTTTTGTTCTGACCAATGCCATTTTTTCCATGCCAGGCTTAGCACGACACTCACTAATAGCTGGCTTCTTCTTAATGTCGCTGTAGAGTATGGCCCGCGACCCTTGCTTGCCGCCAGTTGCTTGATAAGTTCTGGATCTGTCACTCGATATCTATGCGCAGGCGGTTCTTCGCCTTGTGCTTTAGGTTGGTGATACCAGTGAGGTTCGCCTTTACTATCAGGTCTTAAATAATATTGTTCTGCGTGTATGTATGAACGCTTAATGACTTGTTTTAAATCATAAATCCATTGTTGAAGCCCCGTTATGATCCAAAGCTCATCGGGGTTGTTCTTGTTTGGTTCAATTGGTAACTCTTCCAACCTGAAGAAACGTCGTCCAATTTGCACTGGCATACGCAAAGAGTTAATCGAACTCATCACGCTTTTATGATAGTTAACAGAACGTTCTTCTTTTTCTAGATACTCAACTAATGTTTCCCCGAATAGGCGTCGTCTTCTGATGCCAAGTCTGAGATTCTTGGCGTCTGCACGGCATGTTGCCTCCCACGTTTTTGCTTCTTTTCTTGTGTCAAAGTTTTCCCGAGTACGTGGGATACCGAGTTTTTTGTTTTCGTAGGAAGCCTTGTAGTAGACACTCCCATCGTCACGGGTGCATTTTGTTGGCATGATTCAAACTCCGTTAATGTTTGTTGTAAGTAAGCACGGTATTGGTTTTCTGAGAATTTCAATCGACCTTTACCGTGCCCAAGTTTATGACCTTGCAGGTTTCCACGATTGTATTCTGCGTAAACGAACGACTCTGCCATTCCTAAGCGGTTAGCTATGGAAATGACTGTTAGGGTAGGGTCGTCGTTTGGGTCGTATTTCATTTTGTTTCTCTTGTTAATGATTGGTTTAATTACATAACCGCCGCATGAAGCAGACCTCGTTCCTCGGCTGCTTATGGCGGGTGTTAGGCGCTCTCAAGTTTTTCAATTCGCGCATCCAGCTGGTCGTCAAAATGCTTTCTGGAATCCTTAGTAGCCACAGACATAAAGTCAGCAAAATCACGCTTTAGCTGTACCTTGCCTTGCTCAATTCCTTTTGAGTAATTAACCTGTAATTGAGTCAAATATTTATCGGCATCATTCGTGCTTTTTATAAAGCTCGGCAACAGGTTGTAGCTTTCAAAATCCTCATCAACGCGAGCAAAAGCTTTTCCATCGGTAACTATGTAGCCACAATACATCCAGTTCTCGTTGTTACAGTAATGCGCGGTATCAGTGTCAACCAATTTACAAGCATCATCTAAAGTCATCATTTTCACTCCGTCCCGCGCCTAACACGGCGCTCAAATGGACAAACCAAAAACCGGTTTGCCCTTTAGCTAATCAGTTATGTTCTCTATCCAAGCGTCCAGAGCAATAGTCCAGATACTCCACTACATATCAAAAAAATAACGCCGAAAATAAAAAACATTAACGCCTCTGTATTTTCTGAACGATCAATATGATTTCCATAGACAAGAAAACACACGCCGACTATTAAAATTAAAATGTTTATTGTTAACCACATATTCTTCTCCTTACTTTGTTAAATATTTATCCGAAAACTCTTCTCGTTTAATTGCATTTAGCCTGTTATCTGGATAATGTCTAAAGACAACATCTGACTGACAAACTGCGTGGACGCGAACCCATTTACGATCTTTGTCGGAATAATCTTTTCCAACTTCAGGGCGTTTGGGTTCTTGTCTCGCTTCGTAGTCCATGATTAACCTTTCTTTGCATCCAGTGAGTCTGCATGAGCAATCATCATATAGGCTGCTTCACGGGCTTGTGTTGAGTTCATGGTGAACCATGCAGCGGGCTTACCGAAGTTAAAAAGCACTTTGCCATTTAACGTGCTAATAGCATATTGCATTGCACCTTCGTCATGCTCGTTGATAACACCTTCAGGGAACTCACCTGAAGGGCCAAGGTCCATTTCTTCGCGCTGTTGGTCAATTGCTTGCAGCGCGCTTGGATCATCGTTTATTTTTTTATCCATAACGTTTTACCAAGTGACTTCTTGAGCTATGAATTTTTTCCATGCTAACGTTATGCTGCGAGGAATGTCTTCGCCGGTTAAGTCGCTATCTTTAAAGAAGGGATAAAGATCATCGGCTTCGCCTTTGATGGCTTTACTCCATGCGGCGCTGTTGGCAATGTCTTTATTTTTTAATTCACCCCATGCGATAAGCTCTTCTTTTGTAAAAAGCTCTAGGAGTTTTTTATCCATTTTAAAGAAATCTTCAAAACCAACTTTTAAATGTTGCGCTAACATAGCCAGGCTTTGCAGTCCCATTCGCATAACGCCATCTCGCGCAATAACCACGATGCCGTTCATCGCATCTTTTTCTAAAACAGCTTTTAGGTTAGTCATTTTCAAGTCTTCTGAAATGTTTTCGTGCGCGACTCGCATTTCATCGTCTGACACAAAACCGTCTGAGACGCCTCTTAACTCAATAGGCCAACCCATTGCCATAAAACCTAACAAATTGAGTTGAAGCTCTTCATTGTTGGGCAGGTGACGTACAGCGATATGATTGCGCAAAGCTGTAGATAAATATTTTACGAAAGGCGCTATTTTTTCTTGCTCTTCTTCTTCTAAGAACCATTTATCTTCATAGCAAGCCACATCAAAACAAACTTGTTTAACAACCTTCGAGCCTTCGTCTTCACCCAGTAAATAATCTAGCTCGGAGCCACTGGCTTGCTTGTTGTTTTTACATTTAGCACAGGCGTCGGTATTAAATTCCGCGTTTTCTATTAAACGAATATCGTCGTCGCCGTCGATGTCTTTATGTTTGTCTAGCTCAACGATGCCTTTTTTATTCGCTTTGGCTTTTGTTACCGGCTTTCTTTTTTCTTCTTCTGGTTGCGCTGTTTTGTCGGTTCTACGTTCACTGGTTTTTTGTTCTGCGACTTTTGCCTGATTACTTTTATAACACTCTTCATCTAAACAAAAATTCCAACCTCCCCAGTTTGTGGCGAATTTCTTTTTCTTGGTGCATTTATTACAAACAGTATCAACATTAAACTTTGATCCATTTAATTCAATAGCGGTTGTTCTGAAGGCACTTACTACTTCGTCTTCTAAATCGCTGACGGTAAAGGTTTCTAACTCGCCTTCTTTTATAATATTATCAATAGCTGCTTTTACTTCTTCCATTGCTTCGTCTGAAATCTTAGCCGTTAATATATGCTTACCATGTGCTGCGGTTAACTTGCCTTCACTTATGAGCTTTTGTGCCCACTCAGGTAAATCAACCAAACGGATTAAATTACTGATGTAAGAACGGCTCATGTTGTGAATAGCGTTATTTTTTAGAAAGACTTCCATGTCTGCGACTTTAATTTTATGGTCGTCGCGCAGTTTCTTGAGAAACGATGCCCACTCCATTGGGTTTAATGGTTCGCGCAAATGGTTTTCTTTTACTTGTCCGAGCTGACGTGTGAGCTCTGGGGTTTCGTCTTTACTGTCGTCTGACTCTAACAAGCAAGGAATCGTTGTTTTTAGTGCTAACTGAGAAGCGCGAAAGCGACGTTCACCTTTCACTATGATTAGTTTATTTTCTTCGCCTAAGCGAATTTTTATTGGTTCGCGCACGTTACGTAACTTAATGTCGTCGGCCAATTCTTGCAGTGGTGTTTCTGCATAGCTTTGGCGTGGTTGGTCGGGATCGGGTATGAGCATACCTAATGGCACCTCTGTTACCTGGTTTACTTTAATTTCTAATTTGCTCATTTTAAATACTCCGTTTATAAATAAAAAATAGAGCCCATTGCTGGGCTCGTTTAACGTGGGGGATGATTACTCTTCGCTTTCGCTTTTATCGCCACCAGCTTCAGTTGCTTTACTGGCTTCTATAGCCTTTAACTGCTTTGCAATTTCAGCTTCGTTTTCTTCTTCTAAACCATCAAGCAGTTGCTTTGCATAGCTGAATGATTTTGCTGCTAAGAGTCGAGCCTGACAGTGATAGTCTCCCGCTTTGCCCGTTGCCATTACAGAACCTTGCAGTATGTTTCGGCTATCAGGATTAGCTAAAATTTGTTGCGCAATACTTTCTGCGAGGTCGCGTTGTCGCCAGAGGCTATTGCGAATACGTTCTTCGTCTGTTTCATCGACTTCACATCCAGTGCATGGGTTAGCGAGAGATGGTTCAGGATAAACCTGAAGGAATCGCATTGGATTGTTTTCACTGCCGAGTTCAGCTTTTGGGTCGTAAACAGTCTCACCCACTTCTACTGAGACACTTTCTTCTTTTGCTTTTTCTTGCTTAGCCATTGATTGGCTCCTTCATTTAGTTAAGTTGAGCGAGTTTGTCGCACACGATTACATTTGATTTGATACAAATTTATTTTCTGCTTCGCTAGGTTGCTCGTGGTATTTGACGCTTTCGATGTTGGTAAAAATCATCATTGCGAAGTTAGCGACATCAATTGCTTGTTTTTGTATTCGAGGAAGATCTCTAACAGAAAGCGCCTGACTCAAGGATGTAACTTGTTCCAAAAGGTTAACTCTCAATAAAGACGTAGGCAGTTGGTGAAAGCTGTCTTTATGATCATTACTGCGTAGAATTAATTCCATTGCCAGTGCAAAGTTGCCTACTTCTGGGCGTAGTTCTTTTACAAACTTCAGCGCTTTACATTTTCCATGCATGGATAAAAATTCCCATGCACTTTTCGCCCATCGAGCATCCGCTAAAGCATCATGCAGCGGTGTTGCATCTGAAATAGGGATTGGATACATCTTGAGATCGTCGGCAAGCTGTTTAACGTCACAGCAATATTTTGGAAAATGTTCAGGTAAGGCCATCAGTGTGCCGAAAAGCTGGCACATAATGATCCAGTCATAGTCTGCAAAGTAAGCCCAAAACGCTGGGTTGCTGTCGCCGCCTACAAACTCAAGAATGTCTTCTTTTATTTGTTCGCGTGAACGCCAAGCGTTTACAGTTATAGGGTGATCGCCTTCTCCTTTTAGATCTATTTTGCTTCCCATAGCAGGGAGGTGACAAAGTACATTTTTTTCAACCCACTCACCTGCATCTTCTGGATTGAATTCATTCGAGATAGCAAAGTATTCGCGCCCGTCTTCAGCGACTATACCTATACTGATTAAAATAATTGTTTCACCATTTTCTATAAATTCTGTATCAAAAAAATATTTCATTACTAACCCCTTTATTGTTGTTGATTATTTAAACCACTCGGCTGGATGTTGTGTTTGAATTTGAACCCCTTTGCCGGTAATTAAATAACCGTGGTCTTGTACAAACCGCAAAAGTTTTGCTGTGATCTCTACATCGCGCAGGTTGTAGTTAAGTAATTCACCCCAGCGCCCTTGCTGATATAAAACAGGTGCATGAGCACCGTCACCGTTCTTGCCACCAATGCGAGCGCCCAGTGTTGCCAAGCTAATGGCATCTAAAGAAAAACCAGAACCATAAACACGTTTGCCATAACCGGCCCAAGCCATTTGTAATAAATCGATATCGCGTTCGCCTGGTTCAGTTTCAGAACCAAAGCCCATTAATATGTCTAAAGAAACGCCGGTTGCATGCGCTAATAGTGGGTAGTCAAATTTGATATGGTTAAAACCAACAACTTGATCTGCTTCTGTTAGTTGATCAACCAACTCGATATGTTCTTCCGGTCTGTCACCATAAATGTAATAACGATCTTCATTTACGTTATAGGCCACAGCACTGGAGATGCCTGCTGTATGAGCATTACCCCAACCGTCAACTGCTAGGTCAGGTACTAAGGCCGCCTCTGTCGCTGTTGCTTTTTTTAAATCAACAATTTGTTTTTGGATTTCTAAATCAAACACCACAATATTTTTCATTTACTTTCTCCGTTTTAGTGACTGCGCTTCATGTGCAGCCAGTTTTAGTTTCATTGCAAAGTCCAGAGCCTCTTCTACTGTTAGTTGAGAATCTGGTTGCCATGTTGTTAATAAGACTTTGCTTTCTCCATCTACAGAGCAGGGGACTAGGCTTAGTTCCGTGTCTGCAAAATGGCATTTGTAAAAGTTCTTGTTATCCATGACCGCTTTACCCGCTTTTGTTTTGGTATCGCCTTACATTACGTTTCAACTTTTGTCGCCAATAGAAGAGCCTTATCGCGTTATTTCTCTTCTCTTCTTCCTTTCTTTAGCGTTCTTGTGATGCATACAAACTGCGTTGTTGCGCGTCCATAGAACCTCACTTTTACTTTAATTTGTTTTTATTTGGTGCAATGAGTGCAACACCCTTGACGTGTTTATATCACTTATGGTGCAATGAGTGCAACACTTGAGAAAAAAATTAGACGAGATTGTGCGCTGAGCGCACCAATTTTAAATTAAAACAATAAAAAACCGGCGAAAGCCGGCTTAATTAGAAGGGGATTAGTTGGTGTTATTACATGCTACGTTTGCGATATTGCTGTGCATCCGAGGAGTCTTGGACCATATTTGCTACTCGTTTTTTTGCTTCATCATCAAGGTAGGCGTAGTTAAACAGCTCTGGTGGAAGAAAAAGATCTTGATAGTGTTTAACACCAAGCGCTTTAGCGAGTCGTTCTATCGTTTCACGTTGCCAGCCACCGTTGTTTTCTATTCTAGTGATGGTTGTATGGGCAAGCTCTGGGATGCAGGCTCTCCCCATTTCGCGCAAAGACAAACCTCGGGCTTCTCTCAGATTGCGAATATTCACGCCTGGCGGCATGTTGGCTTCGTCGTTGTAGTTTGGTTCGTTTTCCATTGTTGCAGTGTCTGCTACACGAAAAGGCAATACAACAGCTCTGGTTGCACCAGAGGTATGGCTTGCTGTACCTTTCACTGCAACACTTCGCGCAGCATATTTTAGTAGGTTGGATTCCATGTTTGTTACTCCGTTACAGTATTTATTGGCAAAAAAGGTTTTGTCTTCGACTTTGATTAAAAGTGAGACCGGCATAAACCGTAGCACGCTTTTACGCTGGAAAAAAGGTTTGTGCCAACCAGACAGGGTAAACGCTAAGAGACTGATAGATTTATATAAAGAGAAAAATATTAGTATCAACGATGAAAAATATGAGCTGGACTTTAACGGGTGCTATGACAAAACCGTCGAGGTCGCTAATGAGTTTTTCTAAATTTGTTTATATTGACACTCGACCAGGCTTTGGTCTCTTTTCTCAACCTAACAAAGATGTAACAGGTGAGGCTTATAGCCAATGGTTAGATGAACAGTTTTCTAAAAGCAGTAGTTTAGGAAGCAGTTTTCTTTGGGGGCTCTCTCAAAAAATAAATGAGCTCCAATATTTGCTCAGTAAAGAAAAAATAATAATAACCGTACTTGGAACACCTGAAGAGGCAAATATAGCGCTTATGTTTTTACACAATAAACTTTCATCCTTTACTGATTCTATTACATTGTTGTCGGAGTCGCTGAATGATTAAGTGGCCGGAAGCAAAAGAAGATTATATAAAACTTGGGGAGGCGGTTATTGAATTGGTTTGTGGTCGCAACGATGTGGCTGCACGTTATTATGATTTCTCTAAGCCTGATCCTGAAGACCCATTGAAAAAGATTCGCTTTAAAGGGTGGTCTCCCTGGAAAGGACAAAAAGTAAAACAGGATTATAAATCTGCTGAAGGTGAGACGGTTCACTCCTTTAAAAACCATCAACAAGGCGGGCTTGAGTTCCGCATATTAAAACCATTAACAGCGGAGACTTATCTTAATCACTTACGCGGTAAAGACAGGCTAGGCGTTTATGTTCTTGATAAAAACCAACACGTTAAATTTTTAGCGGCTGATTTTGATGATCACGAAGGAACGCTTGAGCCTGCTGCTGTATGGGAAGAGGTTCAGAAGTTTGTTGATACCTGTGAAACACATGATTGGGTTGTTCACGTTGAACGTTCAAAAAGTGGCACGGGCTATCATGTATGGATGTTTTTTGATGCACCTGTTATGGCGAGCAAGGTGCGCGCAATTGGTCGTTGGTTGTTTGAAGAGTCTCAAGTTTTACGTGAGGACGATGATTTTTCTACCTTTGATCGTTTCTTCCCTGCTCAGTCTGCTTTACCACCTAATGGTAAAGGCTTTGGCAACTTAATCGCATTGCCAATGTTTGGTTTTAAAGAGTATGAAGAGGGCAAGGCGGTTTGGTTAGATAAAGAGGCTAAGTTAATTACTGATCCAATGTCTTACACGTTGGACATTGTTGAAAGTGGTCGAAACAAAGCGGCTCAAGTCGATGCATTTTTAGAAGAGTGGGAACTCGACCCAGAAGAAACAGACGTTTATGAAGGTGGCGCGAGAGACCCTGATCAAAACTTAGGTTCTCAAGAAGAGTTTGACGAAATGTTATCTCGCTGTAAATTTTTGCAGTGGGCAAGCAAAGAAGAGAACCAGTCAAAATTAAATGAACCTCAGTGGTTCGACATGGTCAGCAATGCTTGCCGGTTTGATGTTGATGACTGGATACATGATGCAAGTGGTGGCCATAAAAGTTATAGCCCCGTTGAAACCTCTATAAAAATAGACCATTGCCGTACTTCTGCGGGCCCGCATACGTGTAAATCAATTCAAGAAAACGGATTTGCTAACTGTCCTTCTGGTGGTTGTAAGTTACCCAGTAAAAAAGTGGTTAAGAGTCCAGCGGGGTTGTCTGCTTGGCACACTGCGGGTAGACCTAAAGCGAATAGTAATCGCACCGTTAATATGCAAACACCTTCTTCAGAAACAACCAGAGAAATAAAATTCAAAGATGATATTTTTATTTATAAAGAAACGGGGCAACCTTGGCCGGCTGTTTTTAACTGGGACATTTCCATTGACGGTGTAAAAGATAATGCCGGCTCAACTATTTGCATGCGGCCTTTATGGGTTAAAGCCGTTACTCGAAACAACTTAGGGCTTTATGGTGTTGTGCTTGAATTTTTTAATTTAGATTGGGAGTTAAAGTCTTTAGCTATTCCGCGAGATAGGCTGCATGAACAAGGCGGGGTGTTAGGTCGTGAGCTTGCTGCATTGGGGTTGCCTATTATGCCAGGTAAAGAAAAATGGATAAGTCGTTTTATTGTTTCAGGTGAAAATAGTGTACAGGTAAGAATTCGATCTACGGGTCGACTGGGTTGGTTTAAAGCACCGAAAGAGCCGGACGTTTTTGTTTTGCCTTGTCAGGTATTAGGGGAAACTAAAGAAGAAATTGTTTATCAGCCCTCAGCACCTATGCATATAGAAGACACATTGAAGGGACATGGAACGTTAAAGCAATGGCAAGATCATATTGCTACACCGTGCAAAGGCAATCCTATTTTAATGTTTTCGTTAATGCTGGGCTTTGGTGGCCCACTGTTAAAGTTATGCCAAGAGCAATCTGGTGGCTTTCATTTGTATGGTGTCACGACGGGCGGTAAAACAACGGCGGCGCAAGTAGCGACCTCTGTTTGGGGTTGCTCTGCTGATCCACAAGAAGGCCCAGAAGTGACGGCAATAAGGAAATGGTACACAACGGGAACAGCGTTAGAGTCTGTTGCTGAAGTGCATAATGATATTTTACTGACCTTAGATGAAATAAGTGAAGTTAACCCAGAGGAATTAGGAAAAATAATTTATCAGTTAGCTGGTGGCTTAAGTAAAGGTCGAGGCAATGCCGGTGGTGGTCTTCGCGAAATGACGCACTGGCGAATGTTATTTTTTTCTACGGGTGAAAAATCAGTTCGACAAATGTTGTCGCAAGTAGGGCAAACGCAAAAAGGTGGCCAGCGTGTTCGACTACCTGATATTCCAGCGGATGATAACGAAACAGGCGAAAGGGCGATAATTATTGAACCGCATGGATTGCCCGCTAAAGATTTTGTACAAAATTTAAAAATGGCTTGTGCTAATTACTATGGTTTAGCTGGCCCCGTCTTTGTTAGTTATTTACTTGCTGAAGCACAAAAAGATGACATGGGCGCTTTTGCTGGTGAACTTAAAGAAGATTTGCGCGAGATGGAACAAGTTTTAATTAAAGATTATGAGGCCGATGAAAAAATAAAACTTCCACCTGAAGGTGAAAGGGTGCTTCGTCGTTTTGCTTTGGTTGCTTTGGCCGGAGCCAGGGCAGCAAAGGCGGGGATTATTGACTGGGAATTGACTGATATTTTAAAAGCAATTATTCATGTTCGAGATCGTTGGTTGTCTGAACAAGGCTCGGACCGTAGTGAAGTTGATCGCTCATTGTCTTTCTTTAGAGATCAGTTGATGCGTAACTTAGGACGCTTCTTGCCGCATGATGTGAACCCCAACCAAGGGCAAAGAGATATTTTAGGCGTAAGGCTTGATAATTTTTTCTTGTTAACTAAAAGTTCACTGGAAGAATTGGCTGGAGAGCACGATAGCAGAACATTATTAAACCATCTTAAAACTCAAAAATTACTTTGGCATGATGCAGATAGATTAACCAAAAAAGCACCTAAGACTGCATTTTACGGTAATACACGGCCTAACCTTTACTGGATAGCCGTTGAATTCATTGGTGAAACTCAAGCGAACGATACCGAGGAAGATGTGCTAGCAGGAACAGCAAAACAGACAGATCTTGATCTTAATGTTTCTGAAGAAACGTCTAGGAAATTAGGTCCCGACGAACAAATACCTTTTTAGGAGAAGATAATGCCCGTATATGCAAAAAACACTACAGACGCACAACGCAAAGCAATGACAGAGTTTGAAAGCATTTCTGGATTTGAAATGATGCACCAAGATGAATTTGATAATGGTGAAATTTCATTCGATGAAATGTGGCAAAAAAACCAGTCGTGGTTTGACGATGTATACGCTAATGTAACAAACATTCCTACATCGGATTGTTAAATATAACTAGGTAATAGGTAGTCACTAAGACTACCTATTGTGATATTTAAGGGTAAAAGTAGCCTTGCGGGTTCTTTTCGCAACTAAAACTTGCCCCAGTTAATTAACCGATAAGCGGCCAACAATCGCATGACCGCCCTCGGTGTTTTCATTCCGTTCCTAGCAATATTCCAATTTTTGAGCGAGCCATAAGGCTCGCCCGTCCATTGTTGTGCATCTTTAAGTGACCACCCCAAACGCCTGAGACGTTTGGCAAGTGGTGTTTGTGGTTGGTTTCTTTTCATGCTGCCTTACTTTGTTCTTCTTCTTGTTGCTGGTTTAAATAATCAGCGGCCTTTGTTGCCATACTTGCCGCTGTGAATATCGCTTTTTTATCTTCTTTCAAAACTTTTAACCATGATTTCAAGTAGCTAGTATGTCTCATCTCACCTTTAATGCCTAACTGAGCACATAGGAAAGCTGCGCCCATTTCTGCGATCAACTCTTCAGCCGCGTAAGACTCTGAACCAAAGCGACCATTTAAAGAACGATCACAGCGATCTTTATGGCTTGTCCAGTGTGTTAATTCATGTAAAGCCGTTGAATAATAATGCTCTAACCCTTCGCCCTCTTCAAACTGTTTACGGTGGGGCATGAAAACCACGTCTTGTGATGGCACATAACAAGGTTGATTTGTGCCGTGGTTAATCGTTGCGCCTGTGTTTTGTATGAAGTGCTCCGCATTGGTTAGGCGTTCTTCTTCTGGTACTTCTTTAATTTCTAAACCTAACTGGCCAAGGTTTTCACACTGAGCAACATTAAAAACGGTGAAACGTTTTAAGATGGCCCATGATTTTTCCGCCTCGTCGCCGGCTTTGTTTATTTCTGTACCTTTGTTTATTTTCCAGAAGGTGATCGCCTGGCCTTTTTCACCTTTGCGAATGTTGCCGCCTAAATCTTGAGCCTGTTTATAGGTGAGCCATGCGTTTGACTCGTAACCCTTTTCATTTGCTGCGCACCATAAAAGCAAAACATTAACACCAGAATAAGATTTTTTGCTGATAACGTTCATAGGCATTAAGGTGCTGGCCGCGCTATCTTTCCAGGGCTTAAGCCAAGGCGCGGAGCCTTCTTCTAGCTGCTTAATAATTTGATCGGTTACTTCTTGATAGATGTCGCGTTTGCTATAATTCTTCTTAGTCATGATCGATACTCCTATTATTGATTGTGATGGGCTCGCAACGGTTGCCGCCGTTGTGGGTCCACTTATTAACGGTAAATAGTAATAAAATACTTTTTAACGTTTGTTTCTCTTTCCCATGTATTACATTTAAACCCGCGACCCTTAAAAATAACGATTGCCGCTTTGCGTTCTTCTTCTGTTTTGTAGATGTGATTAGACATTTTATGTGCTCCTCTGTTTCTTTCATCGTTCCATGTGGAACTAAGATAGGCGCATATTGCGCCTATGTCAACACCTAAAACAAATTAATTTTAAAGTTTGTTTGTTCTTGCCTCGCATAGTCCCGCTGTATTCTGCTAATGGGGACGCAATCACAAAACCGTAAAGCCTTGTTATATATAGCTTATTTTGAGCTTGACCCGCTTTCCCCGATGTCCCGATACTCTAGGCCATCATTGCAATATATTTGGTTACGGTCTCCAGAACCACACCCCAAAAAAAGAAAAGCTATTATATTGACCGAGACCGACGGGACATCGAGACAGCCCGCGACCAATACAACAAAGAGTTATTTAAGATTTGTTTTATTAATCAAGTAATTATATATACATCAACTCATATTAAATGCGCTGTTAGGCTTATTTTTAGCCTGTCTCAGTGCGTTAAATCTTATCGGGACAACCGAGACGGGCGGAGGTGTTGCAATGAGGGTTACACTTAGGTATAAAGCCTTATAGCTCGAAGAGGTTGAAACGGGTTAACGCGTTACTTAATCAAGAGGTTTCAAAATGCCAGGACACGGTGGAACGAGAGCAAACGCAGGCGCGCCACGTGGCGGAGTCAGTGAAACTCGCCGCCGATTGATTGCCGCTATTGAGTCAGGCGTTGAAATGGCAGGCCGTAACAAAGGTTTAGAAGGTACACGCGAGGAAGTCATTGAACAAACAGGTGCCCATATGGTTTGTGATCTCATCCTTGCCGGTAATGTTCGAGATATTCTCGCTATCTGGGGACAGAACGTAACCAAAGGTAGCAACGAAGCCGGCAACGAATCGAAGAAAGGCGGGCTGGTTGGAGCACTAAAGCAAGCATCAAACATGCTGAATAAGAACGTTATCGGTACAAATTCGGGACAAACGACAGAGCAAGGCAGCGACAACCAAAGCACAGCAACAACTTTAAGCAATAGCACAATGGATACGGAATCAATCGCGCCCCTCGAACGTGACAAAAATGAAATGATGTTCATTCCTCAAAAATCACTTGCTCTCGAATTGCCGACCGAGGAACCAGCCAGCCAGGAGGGGGCCACCCCCACCCCAGCCCCCTCCCATATTACCTATATGGTTGAGTCAGAAAATCTTGAAAAAAATTCTGAAAATTCGGATTCTGAAAAATGAGAATTTCATTACCTTCACGCCAATGCGGAAAAGTGTCGGAAATGGTTGATATGGTTGATATGGTCAAAGCTTCGGCTGACCCAGTTTATTTTATAGAAACGATAATGGCCCTCCCATTGCAGCCTTGGCAGGTACGGTTTTTATCGCTTCTTAAGAAACAAGAAAATTCCACAAGCCTACGGGCATCAACTGACCACTCCTTGGTCTCGGCTGATCTGAACCGCATCGACATTCGGGCAATTTCAGCGACGCGGGTAGCATCTACCGCAATAAGTGTCGAAGGGAATCGGTAGCGGGGATGACTTCTTTGTTAGGAAATTCAGACACCAATATCGAGGAGGGCGTATCCCAGACAGAGTCACCTAATCAAAACTCCACTTTGTCTCAGCGGCCCGCAATCAAATGTCGAGACTGGTCAGCCGAAGAAAGGGCTGCATGGTATTGGAACTGGGACGCTCAAAATCGAGACGAAGTTTCCCTTTCATGGATGTTAATTCGGTGGCGGGTTGACCCTATTATGTTTGCGGTCGAATGCTTAAGAATTACTTTACATCCTTATCAAGCTCAAATTTTATTAGATTTAGCCGACGCACCACTTGAGCTTTATGTTTTTTACGGCCTTGACCCAACATTCCCGAAACGTCAGATTTTAGTGCCATCTGGTCACGGGCTAGGAAAAACGCGCGTTTTAGCGGTTGCGATTATCTGGCACCTACTTACTCACATGTATAGCAAGACACTTTGCACTGCTCCGACCAGCGACCAGCTTTCAGGCCAGCTATGGGGTGAAATGAGAAAGATGTTTCGTCGTATGAGACGCAACTATTCAGAGCTTGCGAATGAATGGGAAATATTGAACTCGTCTATTAATCATATCGATCCCGACAATGCGGACTGGCATGTTATTGCAAGAACCGCTCGCCCTGATAAGCCGGAAGGCTTGCAAGGTGCTCACGCCTTGGACGACGACGATTCTTTTGGCCAGCTAGCAGAACTGTTTGGTGAAGAAATAGAAAACGGTTCAACAGGTGGTATTTTAGTTGTCGTCGAAGAAGCGTCGGGCGTGCCTGATAAAATTCGCGAAGTTTTAGAGGGTGCATTATCAGAAGAAGGCGCACGATTCTTGGCCCCTGGAAACCCAACTCGCCCCGATGGCTGGTTTGCTAATGACCTTGATAAAACAGATCGTTATGCGGTCCATAATCTCGATTGTCGCATTTCAAACCGAGAGAAAACGTACTCACTTCCATACCGTCATTACGACGGCAAAGTTATTGACTTAAAAATAAAAGGATTTGTTCGCCCTAACTACTGGAACGATATCTTAAAAGATGTTGATGGAGATGAAGACTCTGATCGTTTTCGTGTTCGTGTTCGCGGCTTGAAACCACGCTCTGCTTTTGACCAAGTTATTAAAGAGAACTGGATAACCGAAGCGATTGAAAGAGCGCCACATTTAAACGGCGCTAACGATGAAATAGTGATTGGGTTAGATTTTGGTTTAACGTCTGATAAGCATGCAAAAGCAGTTCGACAAGGTTTCAATATTCGCGAACTTGATGAATGGCTCCCAAAAGAAAAACCAGAAGAGATAACGTTGGACGCAGCAGATCGCGCCATTGACTCCGTTAAGGCATACCACAAAGTAAATAAAAGAATTTATGTCATTGGCGACTCTAACGGTGTTGGACGTGGTGCGATGGAATACTTATTCCGATGGGCTAACGAGGACGAAAATAAAAAATACCGTGTCACCGTCATACATTATAACTCAGGCAAACAAGCTTTAGATTTTAAACGCTATTATCGACGCCGCGATGAGATGTGGTACAAAGAAGGCCGCGCTTTTCTTTCTGACCCAAGAACCTCTTTGCCCAACCTTCCAGGGCTTAAACGACAATTGACTGCGCCTGGCTATCATGAAGACACCAATCGAAAAATAAAAGTTGAAACAAAAAAAGACATTAAAAAACGGACAGGACAAGATTCAGGCAATGCAGCCGATGCAATTTTAGAAACGTTACTCGTTCACATTATCGAAGAAAAACCAAAAGAAGAAAAAGAAGACACGTTACCCGCCGTTTTTAAAAACCACTTTAATAAAATCAAACAAAAACAAAATGAAGGGAGTTATATTCGATGAATAAAGACGAAGCGCAGGCTATTGCATCTCACGCGAGCTTTTACGAGTTGCCTAAAGAACTACTTATGGCGATCATTAAAGTAGAAAGCGCTATTAATAAATTTGCTTATCGTGTTGAGCCGCCTTATCGCTACTTGGTTAACGTTGCCTCTAAACAACCTTTTCGACGATTAACACCGGCAGAAAATAAATCTGAAGTTGCACCTAAAGATTTTCCTTACATTCGCGGATTAAGTTCGCGAAACACAGAATGGCTTGGCCAACAAGCGAGTTGGGGACCTATGCAAATAATGGGCGCAGTTGCTCGTGAGTATGGTTTTACTCAAGCCTTCCCTGAATTATGTAGTTATGTAGCAGGAACAAAATTTCCCTGTTTACATCTTGTTAATCTTAAAAAACGGTTTCTTGAGAAGCATGGCTGGGCTGGCGTCGTTGCAGCTTATAACGCAGGGAGCCCACGTTATATTGATGGCGGCGATTTTGAGAACCAAGTTTACGTTGACAAAATTCGTGAACACGGTGGTTTTGATTTTATGGAAGACAATCAACATGGTTGAAGATGAAATTATTAAAATCATAAGCCATTACTGTGGCAATGATGCTAATAAGATTACTCGCGACTGCCATTTGTCCGACGATCTTGCTTTTGATTCACTTGATCAAATTGAGCTTGTTATGAGCTTAGAAGAAAACCTTGATGTTAATTTTTTAGACAGCGACATTGATGACATGCTCACAGTTCAAGACGTTATTGATTATTTTTATAAAAGGTTGCAACCAAAATGTTAGATAAAGAAAATATTGAAAAAGATCGTTGGCGTGTTCGTCGACGCATGGCCATTGCTGCGTTTTTATATTTAGTTTTCGTTGTGCCGGCTTTCTTTTTTGCGCCTAAAGAATTAATCGGTGAAATTTCAGGTATCGCTATAACAGTCATTGGTTTAATGGGCGGCATTATTATGGTTTATATCGGGTATGCGACCGCAGACGATAAATGGCAGAGAGGTAACGAGTAATGGGTTATGGAAAAATAGCGAGTTACTTTATTGTTTTGGGTATTGGTTGGACGATTGCTTCGTGGTATTACGGCGGCGAAATAAAACAAATAAAACTGGACCACAAAACAGCCCTTGTTGAATCTGTTTCCCGCGCAGTTGATCAGCATAACGCGCTGGCCGATGAAGACCGCAGCTTTATGGAAACTTTTTTTGAAGAAGACAATAAAAGCGACAACTTTTTTGCAAACACAACCGAGGAGATAAAAAATGTTAAAGCTGTTAATGGCTGTTTTGTTAGCCCTGATCTTAAGCGCCTGTGGAACAAAGCCTCCCGTGGAGACACCTCAACCAACACGAGCAGAACCAACGGGCTGCATGGTCGCCTGTATGAAAGCGCTTCCACATTTTACGCCTTCAACTTTAGAGGCAACTCAGTTTGCAAAAGAAGCGACGGCCAACCACGCTTTGGGTGCGAAGGCGTATCACGCTTGTTTAAAAAAACAAAATTGCTTAGTCGACTGGATTAAACGAGGACGCAAGAAAAATGTCAGCAGCAACAACAGCAATATCCCTTGATATAAATACCGTATTAATTGCGACCATTGGAATTATCACCGTGATTGTGAATGGCCCCGTCGCATGGATATTACGAAATGTGGTTAAAGAGCAAAAGAGGCTTGATCAGCAACATACAAACCTCGAAAAAGAGCACGGTCGCTTTAAAGAAAAGGTTCAAGATGAATTTGTAAAACAAAAAGATCTTTATCCTCGACTGGGCCGAATGGAAAACACGCTGGATAATATTTTTAACAAACTGGACGGGAAGGCAGATAAATGAATGATTCTTCTATAGACGATAAAGTATGGAAAAAACGCATTGATGCTTCACGTTCTCGCCGCAAAAAATTTGAAGGTACGTGGGCGAAGTTCGCTTTACTTTTTACAAACCTTTACACCGCAAAACAGCAATTGAACGACGATGACTTAGTTACTTTGCCAGAAGGGGACCAGGTTAAGGTTGGTCTTATTTTTAGAAACATAGAGCAAACGTTGGGCATGTTGGAAGTCCCCGAGATTGGCGTTCGCGTAACTGAAACCGATTACACCCGCGAACTCACACAAGAAGATTCCCACAGAGAGGCCGTGGTTGAGCAAGGGTTGATTTTAAGCTTGTCCAATTCTGGTTTTGTTTCTGAGTCTGAAGAAGTAGATGATATTAAACGAGACGGACTTATTCTTGGCCACGGCATTAATTATAGTCAGTGGAAAATTGTTGAAGATGAAGTTGAAGTTCCTTCTATTCCTATGATGCATGAAACTGATTCAGGTTTTGAGCCGATGCTTGATGAAGTAACCGGCGAACAAATGCTTGAGTCGCAAACTGAGAAAGTTGTTGCATGGGAAGGGGTTGAAGACCTTCATATATTACCTACACAATTTTTATTTAGTTCGTCTGCTAAAAAAATACATAAATCACCTTGGCACGGATATGAAGATGTTGTTGACTTAGACGAGTTGCGAAAAAATACACGTTTAACGATTCCTGAACACATTACGGGAACCGCTTTTCAAGACAAAGACTTGTATGGCAACAAAGATGATAATGAATTTAAAGTCGAAAATGGCGTAAAAGTTATTACAATCTTTGATAAAACAAGCCGTGAACTTTTAATTTTTATTGAAGCTGACTCAGAAGAAAAAGTAACAGAAGAAAAAAGCAGTGGTTTCTTTGGTCGCAAAAAAACGAGCGTCGTTAAGAAGGGTGAAAAATCACTTTATTTGGTTAGCTCAATAAAATATCCGGTTAAGTTTTCTCACCCTGATGCATCCCCGTTTACCTTTTTTATTCCTCAACCTGCAAATGATCACCCAATGGGTATTTCGCAAATTGAACATATTCGCAACCAAGCCACCGAGGTCGACAAGTTACGCACACGTGCTGCGAACCTTACTCGACAACTGAAAACAATTATCTTTTATCAAAAAGGAAAAATTGATACAGAACAATTTAAAGAGGCGATGGCTCAACCAGAAGGCAACCCCGTTGGCATAGACCTTCAAGAAGGTGATAGCTGGAAGGACATGATTAAAGAAATAAAAATCGGTGAGCTTCATCCTGAAATTTATCAACAAATTAGCCAGGGCATGAATGACGTTAACCAGACCACCGGCGTTGCTGAACAACCCTTCTCAGGTGCAGACACAGCAACGGAGTCTGATAATCAAATGTCTATCGCCGGTGTTCGCCCTAAACGTAAACAACGATTGTTATTGAAATTTATGTCTGAAGTCGCAAGCCGACATAAAGATTTTTTGGCCGCGTTTGCTCCAGAAGGCCAGGTTATTCGCTTTTTTTCTATGGATGGGCAGCAAGTTATTCAGCCGTATGGTCGAGAAGCCTTTAATGGCAAGTTTGCTATTGAGATATTGTCAGGCGGTGGCGCAACAAATATTTCGCCTGTTAAGCAGAAAATTATGGCAGAAACTTTTTCTCTTATTAAGGGACAGTTTGGCCCTAAAGTCGATTTAATGTTTTTACGCCAAGTTCTCACTATGACCGACGCGCGCGATATTAACGGCATTATGAAAGCGGCTCAAGAAGCGCTTGGCCAAGGTTTTGGTATGCCAGTGGATGGCCCTCAAGGAAACAACATGAACATTAACCCTAATGATTTAAACGATGGCCAGGCAATCCGCGCAGCCATCAATATGGCCAGCGAAGGAGGCTTACAATGAAACCGACCATTCTTTTCGACAGTAAAAACTTAACGGACACTCAAAAAAATGAGCTTAAGAAAAACAACAAGGTTAACGTTGATCTTCTTTCCCCACGCAACGAAATGTTTACGTTGTTTGGAGCAGGCTTGGCAGAATTGCCGGAAGGTATTTCAGCAAAGCTTCAAGTTTGTATTGCGTCTGATCCTGATTCAGAGAAAGACTTACGAAACAAAGACACGCTTTTCACTGACATGGTGATGTTTGGCCAAGCCGTCGAGCTTGACGTAAACAACACGGTCGTTAACTTAGAAATGACAGGCCATTTTCGCCTTGTTATTCCTAAGCTAGCCAAAAACAAAAGACTGGTTATCGGCTTTTATTAACCAAAAGAGTAGCGGCTAAAAAGCCATTTATTGACATTTAATTCTATTAGCGTATAAGGGGTGTAACTATGAGCGAAACAGCAGACAATACCGAAAGCACAACATCTTCAACTGAGACTTCAGCAGAAGGTGTTGAAACTTCAACCACTGGAACCACTGAAACGAGTGTAGCACCGGCTCCAGATGAAGGTTTAACAGGCGTTGAGGCCGCAATGGCGCGCGCGCAAGCTCGAACAGACGGCGATAATTTAGAAGAGGGCGGCGACGCTAGCCACCCTCAAAACACCGAATCCGGCGAAGAAGCAGGTACAGAGACGGCAGGCGGGGAGGACGATAGTTCTTCTGACAGCACCGTGGAAATACCGGCTGATTGGCCACAAGACCGACGGGAAGCTGTAGAAGGTTTACCCGTTGAAGCCCAGCAGATCGTTCTTTCTGTAAGTCAGGATATGGAAGCAGGGCTAACTCAATCGTTACAAACTATTACTGATATTAAAGAGCAACACCAGGGCATCGTTGATTCTATGCAAGAACACGGTTTCACAGGTGAGCGTGTTTCAGAAGTGTTAAATGCGGCGGCGGCTTTTGACGCCGACCCACAAGGCACTCTTGAAAAGCTCGCGTTAGAGGCAGGGGTAGATTTATTTTTCTCAGCCGAAGAAGCCGATGGACGACCTTCAGAAGAAGTTTTAGCCGATCCCGCTGCCTACCAAAAATGGGTATTTGAGAAAACGCAAAAAGACATTGCGAAAGCTCAAGCACACGAAACTAAAGTGAAAGCTGAAAGCGAACGCAAGGCAACGTCTGAGGCCCGACTACAGGATGAGTTTAAGTTAGCAGAGGAAAATATTCCGAATTTCGCTGAACATAAACCCGCTGTGATCGCAAAGCTTCAGGATTTGTCAGAAGGTGCCAGTGTTCAAGATGCTTACAAATTGGCGTCTTACGATGCTTTATTTGAGATGGCTGAAAAAGGCCAAAAAGCCGAAGCCGAGGTTGTCACTTTAAAAACTGAATTAGAGACGCTACAGAAAAATGGCACTCAATTAGTGACAGGCGCTCCGAATCTCAGTGAAGCAGAAGAGGCAAAACTCGCCGCTATGGACCCTGCTTCTCGCGCAGCTCATAAGGCTCAGTTGCGAATTAATGCTCAGCGATAGTTAATTATATTTAGAGGACATTCAAATGTCAGTTAACAGTTCAGGCATCCCCCTTTTTGCGGGTATTGAAGACAAAGAAGATATGTTTCTTGCCACGATGGAAGAAATGGATAAAGAGGTAGGCGATGAAATTTCGATTGCTCATCCGCTTTATCGCTACCTTCAGGACAACAAACTTATTGAGTACCGCACAGATATCGGCACTCACGTTCCCGTTAAGATTTTGGATAAACCCAACTCAACGGTTAAAAGCTTTTCGCATTACGATGACGTGGATAACACGCCTCAAGATGCATTGAGCGAAGCGAAGTTTGCTTACGGGCATATTGTGGGCACGCAAATGTATTCTCGTGAAGAGATTACAAAAAACTCTGGCTCTGAACAGCTTATTGATTTGGTCTCAACCAAAACAACACAGCTTGAAGAATCTATGGAAAACCACTTCGCCGATCTCATTATGGGTACGCAAGATTCTGATGGTCGCAACATGATGGGTTTAGGCCGCATTATGGCTTTTGACCAGACTTGCGGTGGCATTGACCCAACTGCCGCCGGCTATGCATATTGGAATCCGCAACAAGGATTAAAAGTGGGCGGTGGTCAGTATGCGCTTGCAACAGAGCTTCGCCCAGGTATGCGTCGATTAAACCGTTTAACAACGTATCGTAAAAACACCCCCGACGTTTTAGTGTGCGGTGAAGATTTGTTTGACGCGCAACAAGCTTACGCAGAAGACAAGTTACGCATCAACATTAACGAGCTAAAAGATCAGCGCGGTTGGGGTGACTTCAACATGTTCGACGTTAATGGCCAGACCATTATTTATGACGAAGACATGGGTGCAAAAACAGGTTGGCTAATGAACTTTAAAAAGCACACCAAGCTTCGCATTCACACTGGTACAAACTTCGTGTTTGAAAACTGGCAGCCGATGGAAGGTAAAGTTGCCAAGAAACGCAACCAGTTGTTGTATGCATCTTTGTATACACGTCGTCGTAATGCGAATGGTTACATTACTTTCACCTAAGAAAGACTTCCTTCGTTAGATGTTTAGGGCGACCCGTTAAACGGTCGCCCATTTTTAAAAGAGGCTTATAGTGCAACCTTTCCCTTGGCAAGACAGTAAAAGAGAAGGCCGTGTTATTCAGGATGTGCTCGATATTTTGCGCGACAACACTATCTATGAAGACTTAAGCGCTGATACAACCTTAACCCGACGTATAAAACGCTGGATTATTCACGTTTTAAATGACGCTAACCGCCGCAAACTTTGGTTTCTTGAGAACGTTGCAACAGCGGCTTTAGCCACTAACCAAGATATTATCGACTTACGTGGTCACGTAGACAAAATTACCGCTGTTTACTGCCCGCAAAAATTACACAAAATTACGCTAGCCCAGATGACCGAACTCCGTCAGGCGGCAGCAACGAATAACAGCTCAAACGCAGCCACCAAGGCAACACACTACGCGCTTGAAGCTGGGCACCGTATTCACTTATGGCCTTGTCCTTCAGCCGCCGTTTCTTTTGCTACTTTATATACTCGGAAAATCCATGTTGCGATTGTGCCGGACGCTTGGGAAGTGATTATTTTAAACGGCATTATTGGCATGTTTGGACAACACTTTGATCGAGATGCTTTAGTTGATAACCCTGAGCTTTTTGAGCTTAGATATAACGGCCAGTTAAACCGCGCCCACAAAGAACATAACGACGTTGAAATTATTCAGCGTTTTAAAAATGAATTACCCGCACTTAGCAACGTGGTTGCTAACTCTTCAACCGACACCGGCACCGACGTTATTATGCCCGCCAGCTTAACCGGCATAGGCTACGAAACGATTGAGACCGGCGATTATCCTTTAACGGTGCCTTAATATGACAATTCAAGCCGTCGCAGATTTAAAAGCAAAATTTGAAGCAGGTGATATTCCTAACGGTCAAGATTTTATTGATTTAATTGACACGTTATTAGATATAGACAGCCAGTGGCCTGCCGTTTTAAGCGCAGCAGATGGTTCTAACTTAACCAATTTATCTTTGCCTAACCCTCTCCCCGCTTTAAGCGCTGAGCAACTTTATAACTTAACCCCTAATGAATGGTATGACTTAGCCAGCCTTGGCCCAACCTATGCGGACGCAACCTCTTTTGTTTTAACGGGTGATCGCACAGCGTTATTTCCTTTGGATAAGCGTATACGTTTAACGGTTAACGGCGCTTATGAATACACCACCCCTCTCACTGCGACTTATGATGCGACACCAGATGCAACAACCGTCACCTTAGCTGACGCTATGACAGACGTTACCCTAACCTTAGTTGAGGTTAGTGTGTTTTCTCCGTTCAATTCAGGGGGGGCAGTGTCTCCTGAAATGGTAGGTGTAAACGTGACAGGGATACCCGTAGTGGGAACGGACACCTACACAGCTACGCCAGGTCATATTGAATATGTAACAGGTAAAAGTTACCCACTTTCATTTGCAAACACCAATACCGACCCCGCGCCAACCATCCAGTTTGATGCCTTAGCTGTATTAACAATAAAGAATTTAGATGGGTCAGCTTTAGCCGCAGGGGCAATCGCCGCTGAGTCGGTCGGACGTTATAACGGCGTAGACATGATTTTGTTGAACCCTGTCACGGAGTCAGTATCACTATCAATAACAGCAACTATAAATCTAAGTGCTTTAACGCTAGGCGTAAAAGCAGCCACGTTAAGCTTCAAAGAACCAACGCTAACAAACGGCATACGAGCTTTACGTACCTTCGGTGATTTATCTTTAGTCATCCCTTCTGGTGCAACGCTTGGCACAATCGCTGCCGTTGAGTCACGACTAATATCAGTCATTATTGATAATGCAGGTACGCCTGAGCTTGCCGTTGTTAATCAATCAGGTGGCAACGATTTATCTGAAGAAGGCGTTATAACAACAGTTGCCATTGATGCTACAGCAGATTCAGCAAATGTTTTTTACTCTGCTGTATCCAGAACAAATGTGGCTTACCGTATTGCAGGCTCAGTTGATAGTACGCAAGCCGTGATTGGCGAGTGGGATACTGCACCTACTTTAATTCAAGGCATTGGCGGTAACACTTTAACAGCTATGAGTTCATTAGGTTATGGTCAAACTTATCAAGATGTTTTCGCCAGTAGAGCATTAAGTACCTTGTATTACAACAAAACAGGTAAGCCGATAGTCGTATCTGCGTGGGATACGACACCACTTATAAATGCCATTATTTACGGAAACGTTAATGGTATTAGAGTAGCGGTAAGCGCATTGCCAACTGCGGCAAACAATTGGGTTTCGATATACTTTATCGTTCCTCCAAATTCTTCGTATGAATTAACTGGTGCTACGGTTGATAATTGGATGGAGTTAAGATAATGAAAAAATTTAAAGATAAAAATAATCAAGTACATGCACCAGAAATGAACGAAGTGGAAGGGTTAGCGTTTCTTGAAAAAGCACAACCTAATTTAAAACCATTCACACCAATCACGGAACAAGAAGCGACTGACTTACTAGCACCTCCACCTAAAACGCAAGCCGAATTGAATGCTAAGTTTAACGCTATTGTCGATACCGAGTTAAAACAAGTTGATTTAGCATCTATGCGTGAAGTTCGTGCATGGGTGGCATCACAACCATCTGCACCACAGTTTCTTAAAGATTTAGAAGCAGAAGCAGTAGCTAAACGTGCGACAAGAAAACCATAATGCTCTCCCTTCACCAACAAGCCGACCGTTTACGCAATAGCAACAATCTTATTCCTACGGGAAAAGGCTTGATGCGTAGCCGACCAGGCGCAATCCAGCTTGTTGATGGAGATATTGCTCACGCTCAACCGTGGGGCAATCGAGCGCTTCTTGAGAAACAGGGACGACTTATTCTTTGGGATGGCAATGAAAATGACATCGCGCCTTCTGGCTATCATTTACAAGCGTCTGCCTTTCAAGCTTATACCCAAAACGCGCAACGTGAAGATAGACTTTATGTTGCTGATGGCATTAAGCCGCTTTGGTACATTACCCAGCTTGCGGATAAGTCTTACCAAAAGACAATGGTTTTAAACTCGGTTAAAGATGAAAATGGTGTCGCTTATCCTTTACCTGTTCCTCGTTCAATCACCACTTGGCGTAATCGCTTATTCATTAGTGATGGCAGCAATCGCGCTTCTCATTGTCAAAATAACGCACCTGAAGAATGGGACCCACTTTGGTCTTTAGAGTTTCAAACTGAGTCACCCGACGTTATTCAACTACTGGAATCTTCTGGAAACGCTTTATTGGTAGGTTTAACTAAATCTTGTTTTGCTGTTTCTGGCACATCTCAACTTAACTGGTCTCGCGACCCCATTCCTAATGCGAACGGTGTAACGGGCAGTAATGCGGCAACGTCTAAGGCAGAGGGTACGTATTGGGTTTCTCGGTCTGGCATTGAGTCTAACCAACAAAACTTCCCTATTGATGACATTAAAAAAGCCTTTCATAGCAATGTGAGTGATAGCCATATTGAAATAGATAGCCGTCGGAATTTATTGTTTTTACTTATCGGTAATCGTTTGTTTGTTATGCATTTAAGCCGGCCTGGTTTCTTTGGTGAAATTACGGGCTATAACATTCGTGGCTTAATTGCTTTTGATGATTATGTTGGTTGGTATGGCGAAGATGGTTTGTGGGTGCTTGGCTCTGAAGATGAGCCTGATCGTTTTTTAGATGGCACAACAAATGATTTTACTAGCCTCTACAAAACATGGGATGACACGCCTAATGAGGATGGACAAAGCAGTTTGCCACGTGTGTTTATTAAAGTTAAAGGCAGTGCGCGCGGTAATGGTTCTTATACGTTAGGTCGCGACGGCGAAGATATTTTTACGAGCGTTTTTACTTTAAGCGATCAAGATATCGATACCGGCGCTGAAGTGGTGGCCGGCGCTGATGGTGAATATATTTCTCCCGCTCCTGTTGTTCGAGAATTTACTCCGCATGAGGCGGGAACATCTTTTAACCATAGTTTATCTGCACCTTGCCACATGGAAGTTGTTAGCTTTAAAGCAGAATATAAATTTAGAGGGTAAGTGTTATGTCAGTTGTTATTGAAAAGTTCGATGAAACCAACCCGTTTTCGATTGCAAAGTTAAACAACAACCTATCAGCAATTGTTGCTGTCATAAATACAGTGATGGGGGACACCCAGCTTCAGTTTGGCACTACGCCAAGCGGCAACCCTACTTCTCTTCCCATCACTGGAGGCACATTATTGGGACAGCTTACGGTCCCATCACTGCTTGTTGGGCCGAGCGTTGGTCCAAAGTATGAGCCGATCACCACGAATGACTCCGCCACTGAAATAGTGGCGGGGATTGTTAGGCGGGCCGCAAATGTGGCTCAGCTTTCCCAAGCTATTTCAGCGACACCCAGCCAAGCTGAGGTTCAAGCTTTAACGGATGCATTTGACGCACTTTTAGCCGCCTTGGTGGCGAGTGAGGTAATGAGTCCATGAGGGATAACTTTCCTAAAATTTCTTCAGACGTTATTGAGCTGGATGTTACTTTGGGAATGCCCGTCACTATTGCGCATGGGTTTGGCCGACAAATAGCCGGCTGGTTAATTATTTGGAGAACGGCAGACGTGGGGTTTTATATTGTGGATTCTGAGGCGGATTCTTCACAGAATTTAGTTTTAATGCCGACAGCATCTGGCTTTGTGCGCTTGGTGTTGCTTTGAGAGTTACAGCGGTGTACTATTTTGCTTGATAAGAGCGCATTTAATCATTTTAAGAGGACACGGATATGGCAGTAGCAATTTTTGATATAAAAAAACTGGTTGGGAAGAACACGCCTCAATCGTCTCGTGATTTTTACATACCTAAAACTATTAAGTTCGCCGAACAAGCATTAGCGGTAGGGCAAGATGCAGAGTTTATTACTATTCCAGCAAACACGCTGTTATTTTCTTGCACTCCGATCCTAAAGGTAGCAGAAGGCGGCGTAGCAACTGTGAATGTTGGCACCGAAGCCGTTCCTGATTTATTGGTTACTGGTTTTGATATTAATGGCGCGGTTAACTCTGTGAAGACCGTTAGTAAATTAGCCATTACTCTCGCCGTCGCCGCCTCTCAAGCTCAAGAACAACAAATTCTTGATAAGGTAGATGAAATTATCGGCGTTCTCGGTGATAACGGGTTGCACGGATGGTTCTTTGCTGTAGACACACCTTTACGCATTACCGCCGCTACCGGCAATCCTGCGGTGGCAGAAGTTTTACTTTTGCTAAAAGGCTTAGACGTTAGCTAATGACACCCGCTGAACTAACCTTAATAGATACCCTCACGGCGTTTTTTTGTCGTGAGGGTTATCCCAAACATAAAGATGATCCAGCGGTTCATCGTATACATATAGATTGGGAATGGCGCTCCGGCCAATGGGTAATGCTTACAGACAAAGAAAGCAATCGTCTTTTAGGTTGGCTTTCTTTTTATTTGGTAGATGAAGAAACGCTCGCGTTATTTGAAAGCGGCGAATATGAAGATTACGTTCGTGAAGGCGAACTTTTAAATTTAATCAACGGCGATCATGTTTATGTTGCCACCACTGTCGTCATGCCGTGGGCTCCTGAAGGAACTTACCGGCGTCTATTTGATCTGGCGATAGACGTTAATCCGCAAGCAAAAAACATTACCGCAGACTTACTAAACCGAAAAGGTAAAGTCCGTCGCGTTCAAAGAACAATTAATTAGGTAACGATTATGTCCGTTGGTAAAAGTAAATCAAAATCAGAGTCGAAAGTATTAACGCCTGATCAAGTTGCTGGCTATTTTTCTAAGCTAAACAGTATTAGCAACGGCAAATTAAATAGCTTTGCGCAAGGTGACAACGCTTACCAAGGCGCAAGCGTAGACCAAATAAAATCATTAGGCGGCTTGGGTGCGACCCGCACAAACGAGCTCACACAAAACAGGGATAGAGTAAATAAAGAATATGGTTCAGATGCTTCGTTGTCGGTATTACAAAAATTACGCGCACAACAGCTTAATAATAATTCAGCAAATTCAGCTTTAGATGCGATTAACAAAGAAACTGAAGCAGCGATATCTAATTTTAGCGTGAACAATGATATAACTAAAAACAAGTTACGCCGTGAAGA
>Ga0316208_1000955_pt1 | contig 30069 bp, 25 predicted proteins | sample 3monopyrite_MG_FD_204944 | JGI IMG/M metagenome (GOLD analysis project Ga0316208, IMG submission 204944) | Microbial mat bacterial communities from mineral coupon in-situ incubated in ocean water Damariscotta River, Maine, United States -... | ecosystem: Environmental > Aquatic > Marine >... | reverse complement strand
ACCATGAAGCACGGACCAGAGCAGCGGAGCAGAGCGGCCATTCGTCGCCGGGGAGAGCCTAGAACACCGAGTCGTCGAGGGGTTAATACGGTTTATCCATCAATCTCGTGGAACCGGATCCCGTGGGAGGCTGACCACCGCGAACGGGGTGTAGGTACCGGCGATCAGCAGGTGGATGGCACAATGATCCACCGTCTGGAGCACCCCCTTGAGGCGGGGCTCGCGCACCCAATGGTAGGTGGCCGATGCGCCGAAGAGCACCACCAGGCTGAGCCCGTACACCAGGGCCGCTGCGATGGTGACCCCTCCTGCGTCTCCCGCGACGGCCCGGGCGGACATCGTGAGCAAGGCCGCAAAACCGAGCACAGCGCCCGCGCCATGAGTGATGGCATTGGCCACTTCTTCGGCACGGCTCTGGGGGCGGGGAAGTTCCATGGACTCTCATCCAATAACCAGGCCGGCCGGCCGTTCACCGGACCATTGGAGTTCCTATGACCGGCTTGTTGCCCCTGATCGCCCTCGCCTACGGCCCCCAACCGACCTCCAAGCTCGATCTGTACGCCCAGAGGGGAGGCGAAGCCCGGCCTCTCGTGGTCTTCGTACATGGTGGGAGCTGGGTCGGCGGAGACAAGAAGAACCTCGAAAAAGCCCCCGGATTCATACGCTGGTTCGAGGAGCAGGGATACGCAGTTGCGGCCCCGGAGTTTCGGCGCCCCTCCCCACCGAGCGGCCTACCGAGCCCGAACACGGTGGAGGACTCCGCGACCGACATCGCCAGAGCGCTTGGTTGGCTCGACGCGCACCGCTCGGAGTACGGCCTGAGCGACGACGGCTTCGTGCTGGTGGGCTTCTCCTCTGGCGCCCACCTCGTCGCCCTGCTCTCCACAGACGCGCACTACCTCGCAGCAGAGGGCCTCGGGCTGGATGATATCGCAGCCACGATCTCCCTGGATGTGCACGCCTACGATGTACCTCTTGCTCTCTCCTTGATGGAGGGCAGTGAGATCGCGCGCAATCGCCGCCTGATCCGCAGCCTCTTCGGCGACACCGAAGCCGAGCAGCGCAGGCTCTCGCCCACCACCTATATCAGCGACCGCGTGCCTCCCTCCTTGGTGGTGAGCTCCGGAGATGCTTCAGAGCCCACGAAGAAGGGGGCGATCGCGAAGACCGCCTCGGCCCGGTACCGGGATCGGCTCGCCGAAGCCGGAGTGCGAGCGGAGCACCACCACTTCGAGGACTCCACCCACAGCGCACTGGTGATGGGATTCGGCTCCCCGGGCCATGGAACCACCTCCGCGGTAGCGGACTTCCTCGAAGGCCTGGCCGAGTAGATCGGGGGTACCGACATCCGGTTAGCTTGAGGCGCGGAGGCGCCGTGCTCGAAGCACACCAGCTCGGTCGAATCGTCGGGGATCGGACCCTCTTCGAAGGCCTCGAACTCTCCATCACCGAGGGGCTGGTGTGGGTCCGGGGTCCCTCTGGCAGCGGCAAGTCCGAGCTCCTACGCCGGGTGGCAGAGCTGGTGCCGGGTCCCGGTACGATCTCCCTCGACGGCGTCGACTCGGCCGAGCTGGGCATGCCGCTGTGGCGAGCCCGGGTGACCCTGGTCGCCCAGCAGCCGCCCCGCTGGGCGGGCAACTCCCACCAAGCCTGGGCGCGAATCACCGGGCTCGGCGCACAGCGAGGCCGCCCCCACGACGACCCGGTGCAGCTCGCCGAGCGCTGGGCTCTGGCTCCCGCTCGCTGGGATCTCGAGATGTCGCGGCTCTCTGGGGGTGAAGCACAGCGCATCTGGCTCGCCATGGTCCTGGCGACCCGCCCCGATATCGTGCTCCTCGACGAGCCCACCTCCGCTCTGGATGCAGCGGCGACGACCGCTGTCGAGGCCGATCTACGCGGGCTCAAAGGGCTCTTCGTCACCCACGATGCCGCCCAGGCCGAGCGCCTCACTTCGGGCAGGGTGGATCTGCCATGACCGGGCCCGTCCACCTCGGCCCCACCGATCTGCTCCTGGCCTCGGTCCTCCTACTCGTGTTCGGCGCCATCTCCGTCGGCTGGAGGCTGGGCCTCGAGAAGCTGCTGGCCATCGCTACCCTCCGCGCGACGGTCCAGCTCGGTGTTCTCGGCCTGGTGCTGGTGCCGATCTTCGCCGTGGACCGGGCATGGCCGGTCGTGCTCTGGTGCTGCCTGATGGTGCTCATGGCGGGGCGGGAGTCGGTCGCTCGCACCAAGCACCGACACCCGGGAATGCTCTGGGGGGCCATCGGGTCCATGGCCATCAGCGGCGGGGGCACCGCACTCTTCGCCACCCTGGTCGTGCTCGATGTCGAGACCTGGTGGGCCCCCCGCTACCTCGTCCCCCTGGTCGGGATGATCCTCGGAAACGCCCTATCCGGCGTAAGCCTTGGGCTGGATCAGGCTCTGTCCACCCTCAAGCAGCACCGCCACACCGTCGAGGCGCTGCTCGCTCTGGGCGCCACCCGGCGTGAGGCGACCCGGGACATCGCCCGCGAGGCCATCCGAACCGGAATGACCCCCATCCTGAATGCCATGAGCGCGGTCGGGCTGGTGAGCATCCCCGGGATGATGACCGGCCAGATCCTCGGCGGAACCGAGCCCATGCAAGCTGCCCGCTACCAGCTGCTGATTCTATTCCTCATCGCCGGCGCCGTCGCAATGGGCACGACCCTGTCGGTGGGGGTCGCCCTCCGAGTGATCGTGGACGAACACCATCGGCTCCGACTCGAGCGGATCACCGAGCGAAAGAAACGCTGAATACCGCCGTCCGGCGTGCGTCGACCGCGCGGAGGACGAGCCGATGTGGTGGATTGCAGCAGCGTGTGCAGGGGGCTTCTTCGAGCCCGTCGCAGCCGATGGGCAGGTCAGGATGGAAGTGTCCGGGCAGACCTACCTACACGACGGTTTTGCGATCTCGGGGGGCCGATTCAATATCTCGGTGACCCAGGATCGGTGGACCGCCGGCTTCGACCTCCGGCTCCTCGACGACCCCAAGGCCTCGGACCAGTGGGACCTGCGGAGCGCCAACGCCTACCTCGGCTACAATGTGGTCGACACCGACCGGGTGAAGCTGATGCCCTTCGTGCTCGGGGGCACCCACCTCCAGGTCGGCGCAGCGGCCACGGTGAGCTTCCCGACGCCCATCGGTGCCCTCGTCCTCGACGCCAGCGGAGGGCCGATCACCCGCCTTCCTTCGCGCTCCACGCTGCCGCAATTCCCCGGCATCCGTCCCGAGCCCGGGCGACCCGAGGCGGGGGTCGGCTTCGACTTCGCCCACTCCCTGCACCCCTCGATCCGGGTCGGGGTGGTCGGGGTCGTCGATCCCCAGATCGCCCTGTCTGCCCGAGTCGGCGGCCGCCTCTACCTGCGCGGCGCCCTCGCCCGGGAGATCGACGCACCCAATGGCTTCGGATTGTTGGGAGTGGGCGTCGATCTGTAGGGCATCATCTGGTTATTCCCACCTCCATGCATGAAGACCTTCCCGAGCCCCTCGACCTGTTCAAGGAAGTCTTCGACGAGCTATCCGCCGACCCCAGCCCCTATGTGGTCGCCGGACTCGGGCAGTTCTTGATCACCATGCCCGCACTGCTGATGCTCTTCATGGTGCTCTACTTCGGCATCGGAACCTGGCTGTTGTCTTCCTTCCTCATCTTCGGTGCTGGGGTGGCGCTGGGGGTCCAGCTGCTCGGCGAGTCCCTGGGCATCATCGCGGGGTCCCTCGTCTTCGGGCTCTGGATCTTGCTCGGTGTGGTGCTGCTCACTGCGCTGGTGATCGGCGTCGGAGCCGTGCTCGCTCCGCTCAATGCCAGCCTGGTCCGCCGCATCGTCGCCCACCAGCAGGGCGGCCAGAAGCTCGAGTTCAACGCCGCCTTCACCCACCTGACCCAGGACATCGTGCCCGTCATGCTGGTGTCCGTCGCGGTGTCCAGCGCCGTGCTCGTCGGGCTGTTCTTCTTCTACATTCCCGGTCTGATCGCCGCGGTATTGCTCGGGCACGCCAGCTACCTGGTCATCCTCCAGCGCTACAGCGTAGGCCGAGCGCTCCAGACCAGCGTCCACAGCGTACAGAGCCACGGGAACTACTATGCGATGTTCTGGCTGCTGTACTTTGTGTGCGCGATGATCGCGAGCTACATCCCCATCATCGGTCCGATGTACCTCGCCGCCGTGCACCTGCGGTCCCACGCCGCATTGTTCGGAGAAGTCCAGGATCTCACTTGTGACACTCCGCTACTGGCGGATCAGGCGTCGACTCGGGTAGGACAGTAGACTCCCGGAGATCCCGCTGTGCTCCTCGCTCTGATCCTCGCCTGCAAAGGCCCCGGCACCCCGGTACCGCGCCCCACCTTCGACGTGGCTCCCATCGGGGAGCCCGAGGTCTCCGCGTGCTTCGACGAGGTCGAGGTCATGCTACGCGCCCAGGTCCAGCCCGAGTTCGTCGGTGCCGACGCGCGCTTCGAGGCCGATGGACAGACCCTCTGGGAAGGCGTGCTCGCTCGGGATCTCGAGCTCGCCGTGTCCTGGTCCCCCTCCCTCGGCGATATCCGCGGCGTGTTCATCTCCGGAGAGAGCCGCGCCGGTATTGTATTCCCCATCCGCGTCCGCGAAGCCGAGCCACCACTCATCAGCTCCTTCGGCCTCTTCGACGGGGCCAGCATCGCCGAGCCCGCCGATCTCGCCGGCCTCGTGGACGACCTGTACTGGGACGGCGCCTTCCCCGTCGACCCCTTTGGCGCCGTCGGGCTGGTATTCACCGACCCCCACGAAGACCTCGGAATCACCAGCGAGGTCAGCCTGCAGCGCTGCACCGCGGATGGGGTCTGCGAAGACCTGGAATACACCGAGCTCGAAGGCCTCTACCTCGCCGATCTGACCGACATCGCGAACGCCCGCTGCGAAGACCTCTCCGATCGCTCTGAAGACACCTACGAAGTGGTGATCGCGGGCCAATGTGGCACCACAGAGGCCTCCTTCGACCTGCGGGTTGTTCACGACGACTGCGACGCCGACGGCACCCTCGCGGTGGCAGACTGCGACGACCAGGACGGCGCCATCACCAGCCCCGGAGATATCGCCTCCGACGGCTCGCGCGCCACGGACCTCAGCACCGCGCTGCTGGGCTCCGAGGTCGTCGTCTGCGGCGGCACCTACCCCGGGGGCTGGGTCATCGACCACGACCTCAGCTTCCGTTCCGCCGGAGACCCCGCTCTCATCGAAGCCGTAGCCGACGCGCCCACCATCGAGGTCACCGTCGGACAGGTCCTCATTGCCGATTCGGTGGTCATCGGCGGTGATGCCGGCCCCCGAGGCGGCGGGGCCATCGCCGCCGAGGCAGCCGATGCGCTCACCCTGCGCAATGTCGAGCTGCGCGACGGGCGCGGCACCCTCGGAGGCAACCTCCTGGGCCCCTCCAATGGCGCCCTGATCGTCGAGGGCGGCCTGTGGTCCGGGGGCACCGGCACCATCGGCGGGAACGCATTCATCAGCGGCGGGGAGCTGTCCAATCTTCGCATCGAGGGCGGCTCTGCAGTCGAGGACGGCGGCGGACTGGCCACCAATGGAGAGCTGCTGGCCACCGACGTCGACTTCGAGTCCAACACGGCGGACCGCGGCGCTGGGGTGTACCTCGATGGGGCCCCCGCAGACCTCAATGGCTGCACCTTCGTCGAGAGCCACGCGGTCACCGCCGGTGGCGCGGTCGCCGCAGAGCTCGACATCGGCCAGGTCCTCGAGCTCCGCCCATCCGCCTTCGACCTCAGCTTCATCGAGTTCGACAACTGCACAGCCGAGCTTGGGGGGGCGGTCTGGCTCTCCGGCGGCGCCCTCGACACCACCGTCACCGTCACCTACGACGCATCGGCGACATCGGGGGCTGCGTTCTGGATCACAGATGCAGCCTGGGAGGACACCAACAGCTTCGTTCTTGCAGCAGAAGCCGATGAAGATGGGGCTTTTGCAGCACTCTACGCAGTCACTGCCGACCTGTTCAGCAGCAATATCCTCGACTCGGCGGCCGGCCGCGGTGCCCTCTTCCTCGCCTCCAGCAGCACCGCGATCATCCAGAATGTAGAGCTCAATGGGACCGGCTGCGGCGTGTGGATAGAGGAAGGTGAGCTGCAGAGCTTCAACGCCTTCGGCACCAGCGATCCCGCAGATGTCTGCGGCCCCGGCTTCGAGAGCCCGTACGCCCCAATCTGTACCCAGGATGGGTGCTGACCGAGTTCCCCCATGTCCGCCCACCAGCGCAAGCTCCTCGGCACCTTCCAGGGGGTCTTCACCCCCACCCTGCTGACGATACTCGGCGTCATCATGTACCTGCGGTTGGGTTGGGTGATCGGCAACGCGGGCCTGCTCGGGGGCTGGCTGGTGATGGCCACCGCCATCGCGATCACCTCGGCGACCGGCCTATCTCTGTCCTCCATCTCCACCAACACCCGGCTCGGTGTCGGCGGCCCCTACGCCCTCATCGCCCGCTCGGTCGGCGTGGAGTTCGGCGGCAGCATCGGCATCCCCCTGTTCCTCTCCCAGGCGCTCGCCGTGGGTATGTACATCTTCGGCTTCCGCGAGGGGTGGATCTGGCTCTTCCCGTCCCACCCCGCCCTGGCCGTGGACCTGGTGGTCTTCTCCATGGTTCTCGCCATCGCCATCGTCAGCGCAGACTTCGCCTTCCGTGTGCAATATGGAATCCTCGCCCTCATTGCCGGCACCGTCGTCCTGATCCTCGCTAGCCCCGCGGGGTGGACCGAGCTCTCGGTCCCGATCTGGGGCTCCTTCTCCACCGCCACCGACGAGTCCACGTCCTTCTGGGGAGTGTTCGCCGTGTTCTTCCCAGCGGTCACCGGGATCACCGCCGGGGCCAATATGTCCGGCGACCTCGAAGACCCCCGACACTCCATCGCAGCGGGGACGATGTCCGCCATCGTGGTCAGCACCGGGGTGTACTTCGCGATGGCGCTCTGGCTCGCCCACGCCGGCGCCCCCGAGCAGCTCACCACCAACTACACCTTCCTGATGGACCACACGCTGTGGGGGCTACCGATCGCCATCGGGCTGCTCGGGGCGACCTTCAGCTCCGCCCTCACCTCTCTGATCGGAGCTCCGCGCATCCTCCAGGCCCTCATCCAGGATGGAGTACTCCCCAGAGCGAGCTGGCTGGCCACACCCTCCGCGGACGGAGAACCCCGGCGAGCGATGTTCGCAACGGCGGGCGTGGTGCTCGGAGGGCTGCTCCTGCGCGACCTCAACCTCATCGCTCCGCTGATCACCCTGTTCTTCCTGATCACCTACATGGTGATCAACCTTGTGGTCCTGGCCGAGTCCAGCCTCGGGCTGCAGTCGTACCGCCCCACCTGGGCGATTCCTCGCTTCGTCCCGCTGGCGGGGGCCATCGGCTGCGGCTTCGCGATGGTCGTCATCCACCCGACATTCAGCCTCATCGCAGGTGCAATCGTGCTCTCACTGTACCGGGTGAACCTCCATCGAGGCTTGGTCGGGATCGCGGATTCCCGAACGGGGATCTTCGGAGCCATCGCGGAATGGGCAGCGGCCCGGGCCACCTTCCTCGAACAGGACACCTCCAGGGCATGGAAGCCCCATCTGCTGGTACCCGTCCCCGATCCCGAACAGGCACGCCGGGTAGAGGACCTCCTCTGCGACCTGGCGCTGCCCGAGGGTTCGATCAAGCTGCTGGGTATCGCAGACCAGGAATCCATGGAGACGGTCAGCGCCCAGGTGTCGCACCTGGCCCACGAGCTGCGACGCCGAGAGGTCTTCGCGACCTGGTCCGCCATCGACTCCCGAAATATCCGGACCGGTCTCATCGCGGGTCTACAGGCTCTTCGCTCGGCCTACTTCCGACCCAATATTTTGTTCATCTCCCTTCCCGACACCCTGGTCGACCGCGGCGATGGCAGCGACCTCGAGTACTTCTGGCGCGAGTGCGATCGACTCGATGTCGGCATGGCGCTGTACGCCCCTCACCCCACCCTCCACAACCGGGACCCGTCCGTCGTACATCTATGGATCGAGCTCCCCGACTTCGAAGCGCCCCTCGCTCGGATCCTCGACGAGGCCAACCTGCACCTCGCGCTGCTCATGGGGCTCCGGCTGGCCTCCAGGTGGGGAGCCGAGCTCACCGTCTACGCGACCTGCACCGGGTCACCGGTGCCCGCCGAGCACTTCCTGGCCGAGCTCTTCGACCGGGCGCGCTTCCCTCCGGAGATCCGGCGAGAGGTTCGGTTCGGCGAGCTGGAGTCCGTGATGGCGCAGGTGCCCCGCTCAGATCTCGACATCCTGCCCCTCCCCCAGGAGCCCGACATCGCCCGGGTGCGCCGAGTGGTCGAGATCAGCGGCTCCGCTGCGCTGTTCTTCTCCAACTCCGGCAAGGAGAGTGTGCTCGCCTGATCAGGGGCCGCCGCGCTTGGCGTCGACCTCGGCGTCCGGGTGACACTTCGTCGGCAGAGCGGTGTTCAACTGCCGCTCGATAAATTGGAGGAGCCCCATGACCCGCAATCTTCTGTTCTCTGTTCCCATCCTCGCCCTGGTGGCCTGCGGCGACGACATCGCCGGAGAGGTCGCCGGACCCTTCGTCGGAAGCATCACCACATCCTCCGTGGTCGCGACCGGCTACCCGGTGACCGTAGATGCCGTAGACGGCGACACCATCCGGATCTCCGGAGCGGACTTCAGCTCCATCGATGTCGACCTCTCGCGCATCGGGACCCAGATCGTCGCGGTGACCGGTGACACGGTCCTGACCTACGAAGCGGACGCCCTCGACTTCACCTACAGCGGTGCTGATCAGGTCGTGTTCAGCGGCACCCGGGGCGGGGAAGCGGACACCGATACCGATACCGATACCGACACCGATGCGGACGCAGACACGGACTCCGACACCGATGCGGACGCAGACACGGACTCCGACACCGACGCGGACTGCAATATCGCCATCCCCGCCACCGCTGTGGTCGCCTCGGGTACCCAGGATGTCGTGACGGATGGTGCCCAGATCTGGGCCTGCGCGGGCTCCACCGTGAGCGCCACTGGCATCAACATCACCGTGTTCGCGGAGAGCGGGTCGACCACCGATATCGTCGGGGACAATGCAGCGGTCTACGCCAAGGGAAGCGCCGAGGTGAATATCATCGGCTCCAATGCCAGCTGGTCGACAGAGCCGAACACCAACATCAGCTTTTTGGGCACGGGCAGCACCGAGACCGCGTGCGCGACAGTCACCTTCGACACCAGCGCCGTGGGCATGGGCTGCCCCTAGCCCTGCCCGGGAGCTAAGCCAGCCACCGGGACACGGTGGACCACAGCCGCGCCCCCAGCCCGGGGGCCGGCTCGCCGCGGTTGGCCGCATCGAGCTCGGCCATCCAAGCCGCTGCGACGGGCTCTCCGGCCGAATCCGCTGCGACTACGTCCGCTACAGCAGCGATCTCGGCCGCCATCGACCGCGCGTCGACGAAGCGCTCCGCCAGGTCCGGGTGGGTCCCCTTGCGGATGAGAGCGGCGATCTCCGGGCGCAGCGGCTCGAAGAGCTCGGGCTGATCCCACAGCCTGCGCGGGGGCTTGCCAGTGAGGCTGGTGAACAAGGTCGCCGCGACCCCGTACAGATCTGCGGGTGCCTCGGCGTCATGAGCGCTATCCTCCTGTTCGGGGGAGCGATAGCCCCGGGTGCCCATCAGCTCTCCCGGACGGGTACGCATGGGCACGCTGCCCTCGGGATGCCGCGCGATTCCGAAGTCTGCAAGGAGCACCTCTCCAGCCGAGGAGAGCAGGATATTGTCCGGCTTTACATCCCGATGCACCAGATCCATCGCATGCACAGCGACCAATGCGCTGGTGACCTCGAAGACGATTCGCAGCGCTCCCAGCTCGTCCAGGATGCCATCCCGGCGCAGCTTCTGGGCCAGGGAGCCCCCGCGGGCGTAGCGCATGGCGAACCAGTAGTAGGCGCCCTCCTTACCCGCCCCGATCACCCGGGGAATGTTGGGGTGCCTGATCTTGGACATCACCTTGGCTTCGGCCAGAAACCGGGTCCCCACCGCCTTTCGCGCCCCAAACGGGATGCGCATGAGCTTCACCGCGCAGCGGGTGTCGGACTGCTGATCCGTGGCCAAGAACACCTCGGCTACACCGCCCGTCCCGAGCCGGCCGCCGAGCATATAGCGCCCCCCGACCGACTCCGGACGTCCCTCGAATAGATCCGGAAGCTCGGACATTTGGTGCTCTCAGGATCCCTGGCCGGAGTTGCCGACAAGGGTCTCGGAGGCCTGCTTCGGGTCGTAGACCACTCCGAGGAAGCCGACCGTCGCGCCAAGAGCGAAGGTGTCGAACTCCGTAGGGCTGGAGATGTCGACGACCTGTATCTTCGCCGCCTCCCTGACGATCAATCTGATGGAGGCCTCGGCCAAGGCGCCATCGGCGTCGGTCGCGCCGAGCTCGATGAGGATCTGCACCACGGGCTCGACATGGAGAGTCTCGGCCAAGGTGACGTCGTTCTTGCAGCCCGTGACCGCGACAGCAACCAAGACGGGAAGAGCGTAGCGCATGAGGCCTCCGCGGCAATCATACTCGGAACCCGCGCCATTCGTGCTGGTGCACCTCGAAGGCCGGTTCCAAGGGCCAGGATCGTCCTTTCAACGGAGTCGTCCTGGATCCCCAAGCGGGATCATGGTTCGCTGAGTCCATGAGAACTCTTCCCTTCCTGGCCTTCCTGATCGCCTGCTCCGGCACCCCGACCCGAGTTCCGCCCGAGTCGGACACCGACACCGACACCGACACCGACACCGACACCGACACGGACTCCGATGCCGATGCGGACTCCGATGCCGATGCGGACTCCGATGCCGATGCGGACACCGATGCCGATGCGGACACCGATGCCGATGCGGACACCGATGCCGATGCGGACACCGATGCCGATGCGGACACCGATGCAGATGCGGACACCGATCCCCTCGGAAGCTGCGGCGACTTTGTCTGTGACGGCGGCGAGACCTGCGGCAGCTGCCCGGTCGACTGCGGCTCCTGCCCCACCAGCTGCAACAACGACGGACTCTGTGAACCCGACCAGGGGGAGACCTGCGTGTCCTGCGTGGACTGCGATACCACAACGGCCGTCTGCGGGAACGGCGCCTGCGAAGGGACCGAGGACAGCGTCACCTGTCAGGTCGACTGCGGCCCTGCGCCGTGGCCGTCGAGCTGGGATGGGATCGAGGTCGACATCGTCGCCCAGATGAACGCCCACCGTGCCGCGGGAACGGACTGCCCCACTGGCGCCAAAGATCCCGTGGGCCCGGTCACGCTCAACACCGATCTACGGGAGGCTTCCCGACTCCATGCATGGGACCAGAGCCACGCGGACTACTTCGACCACCAGAGCTGCAATGGGCGCCAGTTCTGGGATCGGGCCGCAGATCAGGGCACCACCTCGAATGCCGAGATCATCACCTGGAATGCTTCTACCGCGACCTCGATCGTGGGCCTGTGGATGGGCTCGACCGCAGGCCACTGCGACGCAATCATGAACGGCAGCTTCACCGAGGTGGGCGTGGGATACGCCGATGTGAACGCCCCCATCGGCACGGGCATGTTCCGCTAGCCCTGGGCGGCCAGCCACTCCACCAGCGCCGAGGCATTGCCGATACGCGCCCCCGCACGACCTCTCGCCTCGACCTCCCAGGGGTCGATCTGTTCGCGGGCGAGCACCTGATCCGGCGTACCAGAAGGGCCCCTGCGGAGGTTGCAGTACATCGACTTGAGGTGCATGACCCGAGCGTCGTCCGCCAGTGCGCGCAGGGCGGTCAGGGCTCCGGCGCGGCTCCAAGCGACGAACAGGTCCGTGGGACGCCGAAACTGCCGCCATGCCAGAGAGAGCTGCTCGAAGCTCGGTGCGCGAGCGAGCTGCTGCTGGGTGAGCTCCATATGCTCGAGCTGACAGCTATTGGGGACCTGTTCGACTCGGGCGATGTGGTCGAAGATCACGCCTGTAGCGGGCCGGAAAGCGACCCACTGCGCGAGCTCGAGCTGCTCGTCGGGGACCCCGCCACGAGCCGGAGTGGTCTCGGCGTACACCACCACCACGTCCTGCCAGCGGCTCTGGAGCAGCGAGACCTGGGTGGGCTTGCAGGGCTTGCGCTCCAGCCGGCGGGGCTGGGCTCCGTTCCTGCTGCGATGGGCGAGCTGGCCCTCGACCAGGGCATCGAACCCGGCAAGCAGGCGGCCGAGGCCCGGCGTGTCTGGCTCGCACACTCTAAGAGCCGCGTCGATGGACTCGATGGTCGACAGACAGTGGAGCGCTGGCTCGCGGCGAATTCGGTAGGAACTCGGGGTCTTGGGGCTGAGCTGGACATGCCGCAGCTGCCGTAGCCACGGGTTCTGGCGATACAGCGAGCGGGCCTGGGGCCAGGTCCCATCCAGCACCACCAGGTGGCTGGGCCGGGACCCGGGCGCCAGATCTTCGAGATCGACGGCAGCCTCACCCGGAAAGAGCAGCGCGGTATCGGCAGGAAGCTGCAGGGGCTCCATGGCACCCTTCCAGGCCACCCGGACCTCGGACCGGGCGAGCGTGAGACGGGTCAGGCGTGCGGTGTTGAACGGATGAGCGCGCTCTCCGGGGTGCTGGATGACCGTGATGGCGGTCTTGTTGTGAATGACCTCGATCGCATCGCAGACGCACATCTCGGCTGGGCGACGACAGCGGTTGCAGTCCTCACGCACTCAGCACTCCAGGGTAGGTCTCGCTCATCGCAGCACTCCAGCGGACAAGGTACCTTGATCACCGAGGCCTCTCATGCAGATCGATCCCCTCGCGCTCCGTCACCTCCTGAAGATCCACGCCAAGTACCCCGATCGGGTGTTCCGGGTCACCCACGACAAAGGGGGTTGAAGCGGGCCCCAGCTGGGGCTGGCCCTGGATGGGCCATCGGCGAGAGATGTCGTGCTGCACCAAGCTGAGATCACCGTGGTGATGCACCGCCACGACCGCCTGAAGGTTGGGGAGGTCGCGATCCGCTGGCTCGGCGACCCCGAGCACGGATTCCTGCATATCAGCGGCCGCAGCGTCTGCAGCTCAGACGGACTGTAGCGCCCCCTGGACGCGGTGCAGGAGCTCTGAGGGAGTGTAGGGCTTGCCCATGAGGTCTTCGCCCCGGAGGGAATGGGTGGTGTACCCAGATGCAAATAGCACGGGAATACCGGGTCGAATCTGGCGAGCGAGCGCGGCGATCTGCGCCCCGTCCATTCCCCCCGGCAGCACCATATCGGTGAACAGCAGATCGACGCTCTCCACCTGCTCGAGGATCTCGACGGCGCTGGGTCCGTCTGCGGCGGTGAGGACCTCGTAGCCAGCGCCGGAGAGCACCCGCGTCGCCAAACGCAGCACCCCGGGCTCGTCCTCGACCACCAGCACCCGAGCCCGACCCGTAGGAGGCGGCTTGGACTCGGATCGGGCCACCACCGAATTCCTATCGCCCACGGGGAGCTTCAGGGTGGCGCAGGTGCCCTGCCCCGGCACACTCTCCAGCTCGAGATCTCCCCCGGACTGACGAGCAAAACCGTAGACCATGGACAAGCCCAGCCCCGTGCCCTTCCCGTCCACCTTGGTCGTGAAGAAGGGCTCGATGACTCGCTCGACCAGCTCGGGGGCGATTCCGGTCCCGGTATCCTCGACCACCACGGCTCGGAATCCGGGTTCGTCGGCAATCTCGACCGCGCTCAGGGTGAGCACGCCCCCGCTCGGCATCGCATCTCGGGCGTTCAGCACGAGGTTGAGCACCGCATTCTCGAGCTGAGCGCGATCGGCGAACACGATGAGCCGGCCCTCGGATGGCTCTGCGACGATCCGGATGGTCGCTTCGAGAGTGGGCCGCACCAGACCGAGCACCGAGTCGATCACCTCGTGCAGATCGAAGTTGCTGGGTCGGAGCGCCTGCTTCCGGGAGAAGGCGAGCAGCTGGCGGGTGAGCGCCGCGCTGTTCTTGGCCGCCCCCATACAGGCCTCGACCAGATCGAGGGAGTCCTCAGAGCACTCCTCGGCCAGCAGCGCCAGGTTGCCGATCATCACGGTGAGCGCGTTGTTGAAGTCGTGGGCGATGCCCCCTGTGAGCTGCCCAAGGGACTCCATCCGCTGCACATGCTGCAGCTGGGTCTCCGCGTGCTGACGCTGGGCCATCTCATCCTCGAGCTCACGGGTCCGATCGGCGACCCGTATTTCGAGGGTCTGGCGATGCTCCACGTCGAGTCGATGGGCAGCGATGAGGTCGAGATCGACCCGCCGCAGCACACGCCAGGTGAGCGCCAACAGGACCCCGGCGAGCCCCACGAATAGCAGCGCCAGCAGGCCCACACTCTGTGCTGTGGCACTCTGTTGAGCGCTATTGTCCACCCACACGGCCAGCTCTCCGACATGGCCACCCGCCGCGCCATGGAGCGGGATCTGTACCGACGCCCCCGAGCGAAATGCCTCCACCTCTCCCGATGTGGGAAAGCCCGAGGCTACGTGCTCGGGCAGCGTGTCCCACGGAAGAGTTCCGTCGAGACTGTTGGCACGCTCTTCCCAGAGCGACCGGTCGATGAACTCCTTGTGGAGATACACCTGCACCGGATCGCCCAGCACGAGCTCGACCTGAGTGACCAGCCGATCGATCTCCTGGCCGATCTCGAGGTACCCCACCACCTTCCCGTCCACGACCAGAGGCTGCACCGCTCTAAGGGTGAGCGTGCCGAGGACTCCGATCTCCAGGCCCGCTTGGGAACGCCCGGTCTCGAGCGCCTGCTGTAGCGTCCAACGATCGATACGATCGCCATATCTCTCGGGGTAGTGAGCCCGCAGGAACACCGTTCTATCCGGAAGAATGAAGTAGAGGTGGGTGACCCCGAGGGTCGAGCTGAGCTCCTCCAGCTCCACCTGAGCTCGCGCCAATAGCCCCTCGCGATCCCCCTGCAGGAACCACCCGAGAGCCTCCTCATCCTCGGAGGCCTCCTGCACGGCATACTGCAAGGCTGAGACCTCGGTCGCCAGCCCAAATCGCAGCAAGCGTTCCCCGTTCCCCGCGACCAGAGCGCTGTTCGAGTCCGTCCACCGCGCCTGGAGCATCCACAGGGACACCAGGGCGATTCCCAGCGAGAGGAGCAGGCCCAGAGTCATCCGCCAGAGCAGCAGCGCAGCCACCTGCTTGGGCTGGTTGGGGAGAGATGAACTCACGACGGGTGCGATAGCATCGGGTTCAGCCCCGCCTGCGCCGTATAGCACCAACCAAGCCAAGCAATGCGATGACCGACCCAGCCGGGGTCGAAGAGCTGCACCCACAGCCATCGGGGAGCTCTACATCCTCGATGGGGCCATCCGTGAGGATGATATCTGCACACTGGTAGTAGGACGAGCGCCCGATCGGATCCGGCACCGGATCGACCGTGTTGCCATCCATCATCTGCACCAGCTGCAGGGTGCAGTTGTCGCAGGGCACATCCGGCAGCGTGAAGCTGAACTCCCACCGAGATCCATCCCCTGTGTTGCCGTCGCTGCCCGCCGGGTCCTCCACATCGAGCAGGATGTTGTCGTTGAAGTCCCCCATATCGGCCCCATCGGGGTCGAACGCGATGCGATAGCGCCCGGAGTGACCGATGGTCTCGGTGAACTCCATCGTGATGGTGTCTCCGGTGTTGAACACCGTCACCCGGTTGGGGTTGCGGTCCGGGTCACTGCGGTCGGAGGCCACGTCGCACAACCGGTTGCTCTGACCCACCCCGCACGGGCACGCCTTGTTATTGGACGAGCCGTTGGAGCGGTAACGGGGCGTGGGGTACTCGAGCGCCATGTGGGCCGAAGCGACGCTCAACCAGAGCAACATGGACACCTCCGCGGCCAGCTTATCTCGGCCGACCCAAGGACCCGCCCTTGAGTAGCCCCCACGGTCGATCAGCGCGCCCGCAGCTTGGCCTCCACGACCTGTTCCGCACCCTCACGGAGCAGCCGAATCTGCACCGTATCCCCGGGGGATTTGGACTTCAGCAGCTTCGAGAAGCCACGCAGATCGACGATCTCGTTGTGGTCGACCGCGAGCAGCACATCGCCGGGCCGAATCTGAGCCTCGAGCGCAGCCGAGTCGGGCATCACCGCCGAGACGCGGACCCCGGGACCTGCAAACTCGAAGTCCGGCATAGTGCCCAGGCTGGCACGACGTCCCTCGGTAGCCGGGGGGGCCGCCTCCCCGATCTGAACCGTGAGCGGATCGGTGCGCTCGGCCAGGTAGGCCACCGCCTCGATGGCCGCCTCGGCGACCGTCGCCAGCCCCGGTCCATCGAGGGTCTCCGCTGTGTCCGTGGGTGCGTGGTAGTCCGCCGTGGCTCCGGTCGTCAGCTGGACTCCCGGCACCCCGGCTTCGAGGCAGACCCCATGATCCGAGCCGACCACGCCGGGCTGAGCGAAGGCGAATACGGCCCCGGTGGTGTAGCCGACCCCCATGAATAGGAACCGGAGCTCCCGGGCGGTCTCAGCACCGAGCACCGTGATCTTGCCGGAGTCTGCGAGCCGGCCCACCGTGTCGAGCGCGAGACATGCGAAGGGCGCGTCCGCACCGGTCAGCCAGTGCCGGGCCCCGAGCAGGCCGGACTCCTCGGCTGTGGTGAACACAAAGACCACCGGCCGGGAGCGTGCGGGCTCGGCAGCGAGAGTACGCAGCAGCGCGAGGGCCACCGCCACACCGGACGCGTTGTCGTCGGCACCGGGGTGCAGCTTGCCTTCATTGCCGCTGCGCGCCCCGCCCTCGCCCATGCCCAGGTGGTCGAGGTGGGCCAGGACCACCACTGGAGCCAGGCCCCGACCCGAGCCGGGCACGGTAGCGACCACATTGCTGAGCTCGACCTCTGCGCCAGCCACCGACTCCGTCCACACCTGGCGCTCCACGGCGACCCCGATGGACTCCAGCTCGCTGAGCACGCGATCCGTGGCCTCCCGCAGCCCCGCAGAGCCCAGACCCCGCCCCATTCGCTCGGGCGCTGCGAACCAGGTTGCCTCGGCGAGCAAGACATCGCTGTCGAACCGAGGGGGCATCTCGGCGAGTGGAGCCCTGGGGGGGCCGGGTCTCGCTTCGGCAAGCGGCCCCTCCACCAGCCCGATGCTGAGCGGCGAGCGCGTCGCGGGCCACACCGCCTTGGCGACATTGTCCGGAGCGGTGCCGGAAAAAGCCAGCAGCCCGTACTTGGTGTAGTGGGGCAGCTTGCGGGCGAGCCCAGCGATCGCCTCGACATCCCCCGCGGTCACCCACCCCACAGCCCTCTCCGGATCCTCGGAGCGCGCGATGAGCACGGTGGAATAGGACCGATCGAAGCTCTCTCCATCCCAGGACAGCCCCTCCTCGTCGACCCGCGCGCCGGTCTCGGCCACCCCCTCCGCCACCCCCTGCCCGTGGAGATTCTCCCATCCCAGCACCCAGCTGCCTGGCGGGGGCGCGTCGACCTCGGAGTCCTCGATGAGCTTGGGTTCCCCCGGGCGCGCCCATCCACTCGCCAGCTGGGTCCAGGCCTCGCGTTCGTCCTCTCCCGCTGTCGACGGGAGCACGAACACCGCCTCCTCCTCGCCGAAGACCGTGGTCAGCGCCGGGGGCACCTCCAGCGGATCGAGGATGCGCATCACATCGAAGTCGGGGTCGATGTCGAGACGGAGAGGCCGGCCCGCAGCGGCCGGCACCTCCAGCTCCAGCGGGGTCTGGGTTCCGGTCAGCGACACCGCGACCTCGATCGCCTCGGTTCCCTCCTGGGTCGTCACCCGCACCGGGACCCAGGCGGGCTTGCTCGACTCCGGTTGGGAGAGCATCCCCCGCACCATCCAGCCCGTCTCCGTCTCGGTGACCGCCACATCTGACACCCCGAGCTCCACCGCTCCGATCTCGGTGGTCCAGGCTTCGAAGAAGTCCGAGAGGTCCTCGCCCGAGGACTCGGAGAGGAAGGGCTCGATATCGGAGAAGCCCGCCGCCTTGAAGGCGAATGCCCGATGGAATGCGGAGAGACCTTCCAGGAAGGCCTCCTCGCCGATGTGCCGGCGAATCATATGCCAGAACATCAGGCTCTTTCCGTAGCCCACCGCCTCGGTCGCCGCCGAGGTCCGCCCCCGGAAGTCCACCAGAGGAAAGTCGTGATCGCCGGCGATATCCGTGAACTTCTTGAGGGTCGACCGACGATAGAGCGCGTCCTGTCCCCGATGCTCCGCGAACAGATGGTCGGCCATATAGGCCGTGAGCCCCTCGGACCAGTTGCCACCGTCGACCGTCACCGTCGCCGAGTTTCCCCACCAGGTATGGAGGATCTCGTGGGGATAGCTGCTGGTGAGCACCCAGGGGAAGCGGATGACCTGGGGACCGAGCAGCGTGAAGCCCGGCATCCCGTAGCCCGTGTCCCAGAAGTTCTCGACCAGGGCGAATCGCTCGAAGGGATAGGGCGTGAGCATCGACTCGTAGAGGTGCAGCGTGCGCTCGGTCGCCGCGGTGTACCGATACGCCAGCCCGGGGTCGGCCTCCCGCAGGTAGATATCGACCCCGGTGCCCCCCGCCGCCGTCTGCACCTCCGTCGCCGTGTGGGTCCACCGGCCGGCGACCAGGACCGCCTCCTCCGTCGGCGCAGGACTCTCCCAGCCAGCCGCACTCGGGTTCCCCGAGACCACAGCGCTCCAACCCTCCGGCAACTTCGGGGCGATCCGGTAGGTGGACGGCTCGCCGAAGTCGGGCAGCCAGACCGTGCTCGGAGCCAGGTAGACCCCCTCCTCTCCGATCGTGCCCGGGGTCTCGGAGAAGCTCCTCTGGTACTCCTCTCCAGCAGTCTGAATCGGGTGCTCGATCGGCCCCCCGTACCGCAGATCCACCGGCCAGCGTGGCCTCTTCCTCGTGGTGTACAGCCGCCAGGTGTCCACCCTGACCTGCTGTTCCTCCGTGCGAAGCCACTCCAGCCTCCAGCCCCGGGTAGCCACAGACGGAGCGAGCCCATGGTGCAGCTTCAGCTCCACCGAGTCTCCGATCCCGGTGATGCGATCGACCACAGCGAGCCTCCCTGATTCGGGAGAGAGCTCGACCTCCACCTCGTGATGGGGGACGGCGAGAGCGAGCGCGATCAGGAACAACATGGACGACCCCGGGATGCTGGGGAAGACTACTACTCCGCGCTCGGCCCCGGAGTAGGTTACTCCGTGTCGTGGTACAGGAGCTTTCTCATGCGACCCGTTTTTTTAGCAGTTTTGTTCTCGGCAGGGTGCGGCGGCACCGGTCTTCAGTCCTACTCCGAGATCGACACGGACACGGACACAGACACGGATTCCGACACGGACACCGATACGGATACCGACTCTGATGCCGATGCAGATGCAGATGCAGATGCGGATGCGGATGCAGACGCAGACGCAGATGCGGATGCGGATGCGGATGCAGACGCCGACGCAGACGCAGACGCAGACGCAGACGCAGACGCAGATGCAGATGCAGATGCGGATGCAGACGCAGACGCAGATGCGGATGCGGATGCAGACGCCGACGCCGACGCCGATGCAGATGCGGATGCGGATGCGGATGCAGACGCAGATGCGGACGCCGACGCAGACGCAGATGCAGACGCAGACACCGATGCGGACGCCGATTCCGACGCGGATGCAGATCCCTGCATCGACGACTTCTACGAGCCCAATGACACCCGCGCAGAGGCCCCTCTGGACCCCATCGTGCCCGCCTCAGTCGTCCTGAGCGCCGACGGAAGCTCCGAGGACTTCTACAATCTATTTGTCGGACCGGGCGCCACCATCGACGTGGATGTCTCCTTCTCCACCGCCGACGGGGATATCGATCTCCAGCTCCAGGACGACCAGGGGCTGACGCTCGACTCCAGCGCTGGGACCGGCGCCACAGAGGCGGTCTCCTGGACCAACCCCAACACCGGCTTCGAGGTCGTCTACGCCCGGGCCTACCTCTACAACGGTGGGGTCACCGGCCAGTGTGTTCCCTACAGCTTGGACTACACCATCACCGATCCGGTGGGCTGCGTCGACGACGCCTTCGAGGAAGACGACAGCTCCGGAAATGCCACCTACATCGACGTGACCTGGCCGGGATCCAACAGCTACGACGCCATCGCCGATGATGCCGATTGGTACTATCTATCTTCGACTTTCCTCGAGGAGCACGACATCATCGTCACCTATGGCATCGGGTCCGATGTCTCCGTCGAGATCTACCAAGCCAGCTCCCCCTTCGGCTATCTGGATGGCTCCTACACCGGTTCGGGTCTTGAGCTGCTCTACGCCGGTCCCGGTGAGGACGTGTTGGTCCGGGTGTTCCCCAACGGCACCACCTGCGATCCCTACACCATCCTATTCGACTCCTACTGATTCGCTGAAGCCACCGGAGCGTACGTGGACCCGGGCTTCTTCGACCTGTTCACCCATGCCAGCTGGGATCTTCCGCTGTGGAGTGCCTTGGCGACGCGACTGGGAGGGCCGATCCTCGAGGTCGGCTGTGGAACGGGCCGGGTGTGCGGGCCTCTACGCGATGCCGGTCACGACATCTGGGGCATCGAGCTCGATCCCGATCTGGCGGCCCAGGCCAGCGAGCGCATCGGACCCAGGGTGTGGATCGGAGACCTGCAGACCATTGAACTGGGCACCCAGTTCCCGACGGTCTTCGTGCCCTGCAACACCCTCGCGCTCTTCGAGGACCCCACAACGGCTCTCCGAAACATCCGTTCCTTTATGACGAATCAAGGCACACTGGCCTTCGACCTGGTGATGCCCGGCGACCGCCCCTGGGCCCAACCACCCTACCGCTGGTCCAGACAAAGAGACGGCCTCGTCGAGAGCGGGCGCTACGATCCCGTCGCACGCCGCCACGACGGTCGCATCGAGCGCGGCCCCAGCGTCGCCACGCGAACCACATGGATTCGCAGCCTGCCCGAGTGGTCTGCGCTGCTTCGAGGTGCCGACCTCGAGCCCACCGGCTGCTTTGGCTCCGGCGGGTCTCCCGCAACGGAGGCCGATGCTCAGGTCGTATTCCTGGCCCGATCCGCCCCCTCTACCGGGTCAGCACGCTCCACGCGTTGATCTGCGGGGCCACGGCCGTCTGTCCACCATCCGGCCACACCACCCGGACCTCGACCGGTTGCTCATCACCGAGACCAAAGTGCAGCCCGAGATCGCTACCACTGCCAAGCGATGATCCCGAGTGGACCTCCCGCATCTGCACCCGACCGCTGCTGTCCTCTACATAGACCCGGGCCCCCAAGGCAGAGGTGCCCCCTGCCCCGCCACCAACCAGCCGCAGTCCCAGCCAGTTGTTGTCATCGGGGTGGACATTGCGGAGCAGCCGAAAGGCCCAGCCATAGTCCCCCACCAGCAGGTCCACATGGCCATCGCGGTCGTAGTCCGCCGCCGCCACACCGAGCGTCTCCCTGCCGTCCACCACGCCCCCAGGGACCGACGCGTTCACAAAGCTTCCGTCCCCTTGGTTCATGAACAGAATATCCGCCGCGGAGGTCGCGTAGAAGAGGTCGAGGTCGCCGTCATTGTCCACATCGAGCCATACCAATCCCCAGCCTACAGAGGTCGCGGGTTCCAGAGCCGCGGCCGCCGACACATCGACGAACACTCCGCCCCCCTGGTTCTGGAGCAGATAGGGGTGCTCTCCATCGGACACGGCGATGTCCAGGTCCCCATCATTGTCGTAGTCCCCCGCTGCGATCCCCATTCCATCGACCCGTAGGTCGGTCCCATTGGACAAGGCGACCTCGGTCAAGCACAGGCCCGCTGCGCAGCCCGGCCCATCATTCCGCCAGTACACGTTGCGATTGAACCAGCCGTTCGCGGACAGCGGGAGGGCATAGCCCTTATCGTTGACGACATAGAGGTCCGCGTCCCCGTCGTTGTCATAGTCCGCCCAGGTGCCGGTGAAGGCGAGTCCGGTGAGCTCCCGACCTGCTCCGAACAGGTCGACCGTGCCATCGGCCCAGCCCCCCGGGCCCTGCACAAGCATGCGATCCCTGCTCGAGCTCGCGAAGGGGTAGCCCGCACAGCCCGGGCAGATGTAGTTCGCTACGTAGAGGTCGAGCAGTCCGTCGCCCTCGAGATCGGTCCAGCCGCCACCGATGGCCATTCCCTCGCCGGGATTTCCGATGGCTATTGCTGTGGGAAAAGCCCCGCTGTCATTGGTGAACAGCCAGTCCCCATCCTGTCCGGTGAGGAATAGATCCACCCAACCATCCGAGTCTGCGTCCGCGAATGAGACCGCCCCCGCAACGACCGCCGTGAGCGCGGGGTCCGTTCGCTCGGTGAACTGCCCATCCGCCCCCCCGATATAGAGCCGATTGGAGCCCCCCATTCCGGCGACGAACAGGTCGAGCCACCCATCCCCATCCACATCGGCGAAGCCCTGACCGGTGACGCTCCACCCACCCGCAGTAGGGGGCAGCAGCACATGGATGGCCGACCCGAGCCCGGCACAGCTCGTCACATCCTCGAACCACACCCCGGAGACCCCGGGACATGCAGCCGACGCACCTACAGGGAGCACCATCGGCACCGCAAGAAGCAGGCCGGTATCGGATGTATCGCCCGTCTCATCCGGTCGCGCCGTGTCTGTGCCCGTGTCGCTCGGAGCCGCCGCAGTGTCGGTGTCGGTGTCGGTGTCGGTGTCCGCATCGGAGTCGGAGTCCGCATCGGAGTCGGTGTCCGCGTCGGAGTCGGTGTCCGCATCGGAGTCGGTGTCCGCATCGGAGTCGGTGTCGGTGTCGGTGTCGGTGTCCAACCCGATCGGCTTCGGATCGGAGGAACAAGCGAGCGTGGCCAACAAGATGAGCATCCGTAGACAATAGCCTCGACGGGCAGTCAACGCCTCCGACACATGAGCGTTCATCCAATCGGATAGGCTTCCCAATGCTCACCCTGATCAGCTTCGCCTTGGTCGCCTGCAAGACCGCCCCCAAGGAGGCTGTTCCGCCGACCGAGCCACCCCAGCTCACCCTTCCCCCTCCACGTTGTCTCGATCACGACTACCTGCCCCTCGACGATATGGGTCAGATCATCTCGGCTCGACCCGACGAATTCCTCTCCTTCACGACCGACGAGCTGCAGTTCATACTCGACGTATTGGGCGAACAGGGCTCGCTGGGGCCCTTCGAGCACGGGATCGACACCTGGCAGGTCCGCTACCGCACCCAGGACCGCGGAGTCGAAGCCGAAGCCACCGGCCTCGTCATCGTCCCCCGAGACATCAGCGGGCCCGCCAAGGTCGTGCTGTGGGAGCACCCGACCCTGGGGGCCAACAATATCTGCGCCCCCTCTGGGCTCGGGGTGCTCACCTCCAGCCTCCCCCTCGCCTTCGCCGCACGGATGGGCGTGGTGGTCATCGCACCCGACTACCTCGGGCTGCTCAATAGCAACCTCATCTCCGACAAGATCCATCCGTACGTCGTGCCCGAACCCACCGCCATCTCCTCCCTGGATGCCGTGCGGGCCGCGGTCGAGCTGGCGGATCGGGAGGGGTGGTCCCTGCAGACCGACCAGCTCGCGATCTGGGGGGTCAGTCAGGGGGGGCATGCCGCCCTGTGGGCCGACCGCTACCAGAAGAGCTACGCCCCCGAGTTCGGCATCGCCGCTGTGGTCGCAGCCATCCCGCCTACCGATATGCGCCTGCTCGTCGAGGGCGCCGCCACCCAGTTCACCCGAGCCAGCGAGGCCCTTCCAGCCGCCGTGGTGGGCTCTGCGGACTGGTACGAGATCGACAGCCTCGACATCCTCGCCCCGGAGATCGACGCGATGGTGCGCCAGAAGATGACATCGGGCTGCGATATCCTCGATCCCGCCGGCGAGATCAACGACCTCTCCCGGCTATTCGCCCCAGACTTCCAGGACGGTGTGCTCACCCCCGACTGGGTCTGCGCTCTCGAAGACAACCGCCTCCGCACCACCCCACTCCAGCCCAGCGGAGCCCCGATCCTGTTGATCGTGGGCGAAGCCGACGACCTCGCTTGGCCCGAGTACGTCCGCCAGGATGCCGAGCTGTTCTGCTCCCAGGGTGCGAGCGTCGACTTCATCGAGTGCGCCGGAGCCGGCCACGAAGAGTCGGGGATCAACACTGCGCTCCGCCAGGAGGCCTGGATCCTCGACCGACTCGCCGGCGTCGAATCTACCGAGTCCTGCACCCTTCCCGGTCCAGAGCCCTGCGAGCCCTTCTTCTAGACCCCGCAGAGCGCATTATACTTCGCTACAGAATCCCTCCCACGCGACTAATAGTTCTGTACAGGAGGCGCGGTGCACTGGGATTCCATGCCGGCCGAGGCCATTCAGCAGGCCGTTCAGCAAGCCGTCGCCCGAAACGCGCAGTTCGTGCGCGATCGGGTCCTGGGCTTCCCCGGATCCGTGCTCGACACCCGGGTGTTCCCACCGCACCCGGTGCTCATGGCCCACGCCTGGCTGTCCAGCCTCCACAACAACCCCAACCACATCGGCTGCCACACCACCGGCCACTCCGAGGCCGCCTTCGAAGGCACCCAGGCCATCGAGCGCGACGTGATCCGAATCTGCGCCGAGCAAATCCTGGGTGCACAGCCCGGCGGCACCGATGGCTACGTCGCCTCGGGAGGCACCGAGTCCAATATCCAGGCGCTGTGGGCCCACCGAAACGGGCTCCGCAAGCGCGGTCACCGCGGCCGCATCGGAGTGCTGTGCTCCGAAGACACCCACTACTCGGTCGACAAGGGTGCCGATCTGCTCGGTCTGCCCCTGTACCGGGTTCCCGTCGACCCCGATCGGCGCTCCATGCATCCCGATGCCATCGACCAAGCCCTGCGTATCGCCCGCTCCGACGGGCTTACCGCCCTGGTCGTCGTGCTCAACCTCGGCACGACCATGTTCGGATCCATCGACGATGCCGAGGCCGTGCTGCCCCGGGTCGAGACCTCCGGCTTCGATACCCGGGTCCATGTCGACGCAGCCTTCGGGGGCTTCATCTACCCCTTCACCTCGAACAACCGGCTCGACTTCACCGACCCGCGCATCCACTCCTTCACCCTCGACGCCCACAAGATGCTCCAGGCCCCCTATGGCACGGGTATTCACCTCATCCGCAAGGGCATGATCGACGACACCTCCACCGAGAGCGCGACCTATGTGCGGGGGCTGGACTGCACGCTCATCGGCAGCCGCTCCGGAGCCAACGCCATCGCGGTGTGGATGATCTTGATGACCTACGGCTCCGAGGGCGGCCGGCAGTTCTGCGCCGAGCTCGTCACCCGCACGGACCGACTCGAAGCCGCGCTGGGGCAGCACCGCATCCGCTACTTCCGCCAGCCCGGCATGAACCTCATTGCGATGCGCATCGCCGATCTGCCCCCCGGACTGGTCGAGCGCCATGTCCTGGTCCCCGACCGCCACGATGACCAAGCGGTCTGGGCCAAGGCCGTGGTGATGCCCCATGTCACCAACGCCCGAATGGACGCGCTGATAGCCGACCTGGGAAACCCACCGGGCTGAGCGTACAATTCAGTCATGAACAGCGTACAGACCGAGCTCCGTGCCATCGCCGCGCTCCCCACCGCGTCCACCAGCGCGGGCTATCCCTACCTCGGTCCCAGCGCCTATCGACGGCTGCGCGACCGGGTCCCGCACCTGTTCTGCATGGGCAACCGCTGCCTGGAGCAGATCGAGGAGCTGTGCACAGAGCTCGCCGAACTGGGCGACGACAACGGGCTGCGGGCCATGCGGGTCGCGCGCCAGGTCGTGCTCACCGCGGCCATCACCGCGCCCACCGATCTGTGGCTGCTGCGCAACCTGCTGGGCGTGCTGCACCGCCATGGCCTCTCCGAGAAGCTGCTCCAGGGCCAGGCGCTTCACCCCGACGATGAGCCCGGCATCGACGCGCATCAGCTCCGCATCGCCTTCGATTTCCTCACCGCGCGGGGCCTGGCCGAGCAATACGATACCGGCATCCGGGTGGCGGGGCACCCGCGCGTGCAGGCCATCTACCGCCTCGGCCGCACCCCCGTCCCGGTCAGCACGACCCACGCCTGGGTCGAGGCGCTTCGGGATGGCACCGCCCCCCGCGAGATCCTCGAACCACCCGCCCTCACCGGACGAACCGACCCCGCCCAGAACCACTGGCTGCCCACCGCAGCCGAGGTGGAGATCGGGCATCGTCTGGTGCCCCTGGTCCTGGCGCTGCGGGTGCTCGGCCGCACCGACAGGTCCCGGGACGAGCTCCTGCCCCGGCTCGCCGCCGATCCCGCTATCGAAGCGGCCGCCGTGAATATCCTCCAAGCAGCCGGCTGGGTCGCCCAGGGCCGGGTCACCGCCCTCGGGGCACGGGGATTGCGCAGAGGGCCCGGTCCCTTTGGGATCATCGAGACCTACCACCCCTATCTGCGCGCAGCGGACGTGCTGTTCCGGGGTGGCAGCGCGCCGAGCTGGGTCGAGCGCGGGGCCAATGTAGCCGCCAGCCAGGACGCCAACCGCGCCACCTTCATCCGCGCCAACGATGCCCTCGATCGCTTCTGCGCCGATCACCACTGGCAGATGCAGGTCTTCATCGAGCACGCGGTCGGCAAGGGCGAGGCCACGCGCATCCGCTATGCCCGGGACGGCGACGGGCTGCGCTACATCGGCGCCGACCTCGAAGATGCCGCCATCGACGCAGCCATCGCCGAACAACAGGCTGGCCGCCTGCCCGCACAGATGCAGTTCGTACGCCACGCCGATATCGGCCAGCCCGACGCGATCACCGGGGCCCTCGACGCCCTCGGTCTCCCATCCGAGGGCGCGGTGATGATGGTCGGCAACGGCTTCCACGAGGTCCGGGGCCAGACCGACGAGAGCATGGTCGAGGTCTTCCGAGGCTACGAGGCCGCGGGCATCATCTTGATCTTCACCGAAGAAAACGCTTTGTCATCCGACGATCTCCGCGAGACAGCCTACAACACCTACCACGCGGCCTTCCGCTATGTTCACGCGCTCTCCGGCCAGGGCCTCAGACCCGCCATGCGGCGCCCTCCCAGCCGCTCCGGGCATCTGCTGCCCACCGCCTGGACCGAGTGCGCCACCGCGGCCGGCTACCTGTCGCTGCCCCAGTACGGCTATCGCTCCCGCACCGTGTTCCCCGCGCCCAACTCCGACGGGCACAACCCGAGCATCAGCGTCACCCACTTCCTGCTGCCCAAGCGAATCGCCGCGGCTCTCGGGATACAAGGCGCCATGGAGTCCTCCCCATGCGCTTCCTCATCCCCCTGATCCTGCTCGGCTGCCCCCAGCCCGCCACCCCACCCGACACCGACACCGATCCCGTCGTCTCCCTGGGCGCCGATCCGGCGCTCCCCGCTCCCGCTGGACAGGCCCGCGCAGGGGTCGTTCGCGACGGTCCCGCCGGTGAGGCCGCGCTCTTCGGAGGCGTGAACGCCGAGGGCACCGCCGGGGATGTGAAGATCTACAACGCGCTCGTGCAGTTCATCGTCCAGGGCCCCTACCGCAGCCATGGCATCGTCGATGTAGGCGGCGGCATCATCGACGCCGATCTCGTCCGCTCCGACACCCTCGGCAGAGACACCGTCGAGGATGTGTTCCTCGCCTTCGGGATCTCTCGCCTATTCCACGCCGACACCGTCGAGGTGCTCTCCGATGGCACCGACGGCGGCGATGCCGTGGTCGTCTCCAAGGGACGGGACATCCCCTGGGACTATATCCAGGGCGCCCTCGAGCTCCCCGAGCCCCTGATCTCAGATCTCCAGCTCGAGATCACCCAGACCTACCGCCTCCCCGCGGACTCCTACTCGCTGATCATCACCACCGAGCTGACGAATCAGGGGGACGCCACCTCCTCCTTCACCCTCGCAGATGGCCTCTTCCTCTCCGGAGAGGACACCCGCGCCTGGGCCCCCGGGCTCGGCTTCGAGGGGCCCGACTCCGGCGCCAACGCCGCGGTGCTGTTCACCGGTCGATTCGGCGAGGCCACCCTCTCCATCTGGCCCGAGGAGGGGGAATACAACATCTCCTCCCTGGCCTCCCTCACCAGCGGGCTGGGCATCAACCTCGCCGAGTTCCCCCAGGTGTTCATCGATCCGGGCGAGACCCTCACCGTGGTCCGCAGGCTCGAGATCGCCCCGGATATCGCCACCGCTGAAGCCGATCGATGGCGCTCCCGCGAGGTCGGCCTCGGAACGGTCAGCGGCACCCTGACCGGTCCGGATGGCCCCGTCGGCGGAGCGCGGGTCCACTTCGTCGATGCCACGGGCTCGGTCGCCGCCCTCGCCCTCACCGCCGAGGACGGCAGCTACCAGGCCTCCCTGCCCCCAGGACCGTGGACCGCCTATGTGCTCGCCCATGATGCCCTCGAGCGGGTCGACCTCCCCGAAGGCTCCGGACGCTACGGCCCCTACGCGGCCGAGTCCATCAACCAGGCCCAGCTCGCCGCTCTCAGCGGCGACTCCACCCCTCGCCCCCTGCTCTTCGCCGCCGGTCGCGCCACCCCCGCTGCCACCGACTTCGTGCTCGCCGACTCCGCCACGGTCGACCTCACCATCGACGCGCCCAGTGGGGTCGAGATCCGCATCACCGACAGCTCCGGCGCCCCCCTGCCCGCCGTCGTCGAGCTGCGCTATGCCGAGCCCCCAGGCCCCAGCCCCGTACCGGCCGAGCTACACGACGCCCTCGGTGTTGTCGGCGGCGGTCGCGCGGCCTGGGCCTGGACCACCGATGGCACGGTCGAGATTCCCGCACTCCCGGGGAGCTACGAGCTGAAGATCAACCACTCCTGGCGCTACGGCCGCGCCAGCCTGCCCCCCTTCGAGGTCGGTGTCGGTGCGACCGCCACCCAATCGGTCTCCCTGTCCGAGGTCGTGCCCTTCGATGGCTGGCTCGCCCTCGATGGCCACCTCCACGCCGCCCCCAGCTTCGACGGCGCCCTGCCCATGGAAGACCGCATGGTCACCTGTGCGGCCACCGGCGTACAGCTGCCGGTGTCCACCGATCACGACGCCGTCGGCGACTACCGCCCCATCGTCACCGCCCTCGGTCTCGAGCCTCGGATGCGGGTCATCCCCGGCCTCGAGGTCACGACCATCCTGCGGGGTCACTTCAATATGTACCCCATCACTCCCGAGCCCCTCACCCAGCTCAACGGGGGCGCCGAGTCCTGGTGGTACGCCCCCGACGACACCTCCGACCTGTTCCGCCGCATGCGGGAGAGCGCCGGGCCCGATGCCCTGCTCCAGGTCAATCATCCCCGCTCCCCCGGCATGTTCGGCTCCGCTCGCTACGACGTGGAGACCGGCGTGGCCCTGGACCCCGACTTCTTCTCCTGGGACTTCGACGCCTTCGAGCTCCTCAACGGGGGCGTCTCGGACCTCGAACGCATCCGGGAGGACTGGTTCAGTTTCTTGAACACCGGCCACATCGCCACCCCCATCGGGGCTTCCGACAGCCACTATCGCTACATCCCCTGCGGCATGGGCCGGACCGATGTGTACCTCGACTCCACCCCGGCCCAGACGAGCGAAGCCGAAGTCCGCGCCGCCCTGCTCGCCGGCCATGTCGTCGTCGCCTCAGGCACCACCCTGCGGGCCCAGCTGGTCGCCGGGGAGCAGAGCGCGATGCCCGGGGATACCGTCTCCGGTGGCAGCTTCCGGCTCAACGCCACGGTGCGCTCTCCGGACTGGATCACCCCCGGAACCCTGCGGGTCTACCGCAACGGCGTCGTCGTAGAGCAGGTCGAGCTCACCGAGTCCACCGACGGGCTGTGGTTCGACGGGGGCTGGGATCTCCAGACCGCCAACGATGCCTGGTATGCCATCGAGGTGGTCGGCACGGAGTCCCTGGGGGATGCGTGGCGCAACACCACCCCCTATGCCATGACCAACGCCTTCTTCGTGGATGTCGATGGCATGGGCTGGAGTGCTCCCGGCCTGCCCTGATCAGACAGGAAGTCCGGTCGGCTGTGGTCAACTCGTGTCTCCACCGGATCGCCTTGGCCCCCCGAGAGCTGTGGGACGCGGGACCACCTCGAACTGCAGCGTCCGATCGCCTCGCTTGAGGCCCAG
>Ga0316208_1000954_pt1 | contig 30073 bp, 26 predicted proteins | sample 3monopyrite_MG_FD_204944 | JGI IMG/M metagenome (GOLD analysis project Ga0316208, IMG submission 204944) | Microbial mat bacterial communities from mineral coupon in-situ incubated in ocean water Damariscotta River, Maine, United States -... | ecosystem: Environmental > Aquatic > Marine >... | reverse complement strand
ATAGGCTGACCAGATCTTCGGCCTTGCTGGCCGATGCTACATCCACCACCAGCCAGCCGTTCTTGGGGTCGAGATAAGCAAAGGTGTGGCTGGAGCGGCTAAAGGCGCGCGGCAACAAGTCTAGCAAAACCTCTTCCTTGATCTGGTCTCGCTCTTTACGTCTCACACTACGTGCCCCTTGTTCCTCGATCGCTGTTACCCTTTCTGTCACGAATTCACGTACAACGCTGGCTGGCAGTACCTTCTCTTCACGCCGGGCACAGACCATGATGTAAGCGTTGGCGGCATGGGTTAGTTGTTCGCCGTGTCGTCCCAGGGGTGAAACCCAGCCATAACTGAAGGGGGCAGTGCTATGGCAGGGATTAAATGCCTTGGTCAGCAGCTTTTCATGCAAGGCCTCAGCAGACAGGGTAAACGGTTTTGTTAGGCGATACAGTCGTAAATTCTTGAACCACATGGTTGGCGGCGTCCTTGGAGAAAAAGGGGGGAGGATTATGGGTTCAACGAAGGCTAAGATCAAGCTGTCTGTTTGAATAGGTAGGTGATACATCGATTTACTTTAAAGGAAGTAGTTTATGCGTTTCTGAGAGCCGAGAGTAATACAATACCGCGATCACTTTTAACGCAGTGTTATCAATATCAATGTGAAACCAGGCGGATGTATGATCGGGAAATTTATTCGATATGCCACTGAATGTAATATCCAGACGCATGAACCTATTGGCGAAAGCGTGACTCATTTGACCGTGAAAAGTAGAATAAATTATCAACTAAATATGAATTACGTCATGGCGTGAGACATACTTGTAATAATGCATATTAACTAAATTATTTGTAACGCATGGTTATATGGTTATCGATGAGGGTGCTTGCTTTTTCACGGATGATGGTGCCATCTAAATCGGAGAGCCACAGGTGTATTAGTCCTTTCATAAAGGTGTAGCTATCGAGGGCGCAAAGTGCGGGGTTTAAGCCTGGGCGCAGAATACTTTTTTTCTTGGCTTCGTCGTAGGCGCGATTGAGTATTTTCATGAAGTCGCAGCCGGTTTTGATAACACGACTGTCGAGTGAGGCGAATTCATCGACGTATTCGCATTTAAGAATGATAATTTCGAAAGTGGTACGAATGATTTCATCTTCCTTCAATAGGCGCACTATTTCGTTCATGCTGGCCTTGATGCCATGTAGCGGGTCACTGGAATAGCTGATAAGCAGGTTTTCGTCGATGTGGTCAATCAGAGGTAGGGAGACCTGTTCCAACATGGCAAAAAAAAGGTCTGGCTTGTTTTTAAAGTGCCAGTAGATGGCGCCACGGGTGACACCAGCCTGCTTGGCGATTTGTGCAAGGGTAGAACGACTAACGCCTCGTTGGGAAAATATTTCACGTGCGGCGGCGATAATATCTTGTCGTGTTTGTTCGGTTTCAGCTTTGGTTTTACGTACCATTGGCAGTTTCTGATCCTGGTTTAGATTTTATTCATTTTCACAGCAAGTTGCAGGCTTATATTTTTTCCTCCTGTGTCGTCGGCGGTTGTATTTCCAGATGGCTATGTGATGGACGTGGTTTGCTTGTTAGCAGTGTAAAGAATAATGGTACAAAGATTGGCGCGATAAAGGTAGCGATGATCATGCCGCCAAAGACACCACTGCCCATGGATTGTCGAGCGGCGGCGCCCGCGCCAGTCGCAAGTACCAGCGGAAGCACGCCGAAAACAAAGGCAAGTGAGGTCATGATGATGGGGCGGAAACGCAGTCGGGCGGCCTCCAGTGCCGCGTCAACCGCACTCATGCCTTGCTCCATTCCCTGCATAGCGAATTCGGCGATAAGAATGGCATTTTTTGCTGCCAGACCAATGAGTACCACCAGTCCGATTTGGAAATAGATATCATTATTGAAGCCACGCAAGTAGATAAAGCCCAGTGCTCCGGCCACCGCAAACGGTACGGCCAGCAGCACGGCTACAGGTACACCCCAGCGCTCATAAAGTGCCGCCAAAATCAGGTAGACCATGATTATGGCAAAGCCGAAAGCGAATACCGAGGCACTGCCTGTCTGTCGTTCTTGAAATGCCTGGCCGGTCCATTCGATGTCATAGCCCTTAGGCAATGTTAGTTTGGCTAATTGATCGACAGCGGCAATTGCCTCGCCGGAACTAAAGCCGGCCCTGGCGCTGCCAAAGATTTTGGCAGCGATGTAGCCATTGTAGCGTTCAATTTGCTCGGGTCCGATGACGTTTTCAACATTGATTAGAGTTTTGAGTGGGATCATGGCCGCTGTTGTTGTTGATCGAACGTAGATGTTGCCGAGATCCTCGGGTTTGGCGCGATACTTGGCATCAGCTTGCATGGTGACACGATAGGTGCGCCCTGATTTATTGAAATCGTTGACATAAAGAGACCCCATTTGTGCCTGTAAGGCGGCAAATAAATCACTTACTGGCACGCCTAGTGCGAGGGCCTTTTCTCTATCTACATTGATGCGTAGTTGCGGTACGGTGGGGCGGAAGAGTGTTCGCAATCCCTCCAGCGCAGGATGTTCTCCGAGCGTATTGATAAAGTCGTTGGTGACCTGCGCCAACCGTTGTGGGTCAGGGTCGGTGCGGCCACGGACATAAACCTCGAAACCACCCGTGGCGCCAAGACCACGAATTGCCGGTGGGTTAAAGCCAAAGGCGATGCCATCTGAGAGCATAAAACCCTTGCCAGAGACTTCTTGTACTAATTGCTGGGCCGATTGGTTACGATCCTCCCACGGTTTTAGTGGCATAAAGATAGTCGCAGAATTGCTCTTATTACTGCCACTAATCAAATCAAAACCATTGACGATAAAGGTGTCGGCAATGGCCTCATTATCGCTCATCATGCCGCGCAGTTGGGCGGTGGTTGTCATTGTCCGCTCTAGTGTTGCGCCGTCAGGCAGTTGTACGGCGGTGATGATATAACCCTGGTCTTCAGCCGGTACAAAACTGCCGGGAATGTGGACAAAGAGTGCGCCTACCACAACCAGCAGAAGGATGAAGAATGAGATTGCGGCAACGCGCCAGTGCACCACCATGCCGACCGCACTAAGAAAACGTTCGGTCACCCACTCAAAACCGCGATTGAAGGGTTTGAATAGTTTGCTTGGTTGATCTTCGTCTTCCGACCGTGGTTTGAGCATTAGTGCGCATAAGGCCGGTGTCAACGTCAGTGCCACCACCCCGGACAGTACCACGGCGATGGCAACGGTTACAGCAAACTGACGATAAAGTTGCCCAGCGATACCACCAAGAAAGGCGACGGGCACAAACACCGCAACCAGTGCCAAGACTATACCGATGACAGCATTTTGCACTTCGCGCATCGCTTCTACGGCGGCAGCGAAGGGTTTGAGTTTTCGTTCACGCATTAGGCGTTCGACGTTTTCTAACACCACAATTGCGTCATCAATTACGATCCCGACGACAAGTACCATGGCGAACAGAGTGAGAGTATTGATGGAGAAGCCAAATAGCCAGAGGCCGGCAAAGGTGCCGATCAGCGATACCGGCACGGCGATCATCGGGATTACAGTGGCGCGCCAGTTTTGTAAGAATATAAATACCACCAATAACACGATGACGGCTGCTTCGATTAAGGTGTTAGTTACCTCCTGGATCGAGGCGGAGACAAAGCGGGTGGTGTCATAAGGGATAAGATAGTCCACATCATCGGGGAATTGTTCTTGCTTTAATAGTTCCATTTTAGTTCTGATGCCATCGGCGACGTTAAGAGCATTGGCACCTGATTGCAGAAATACTGCGATTGCAACTGCAGGCATGCCGTTGACACTATTGGCCTGATCATAGCTTTGGGCACCCAGTTCAATACGTGCCACATCTTTAAGTCTGAGCACACCGTTGGGGCCATTGGAACGAAGGATGATCTCACCAAATTCCTCTGGCTCTAACATTCGCCCTTGTGCGGTGACGGTATAGACCAACTGTTGTCCGGCAGGGGCGGGGTCAGCGCCAATCTTACCCGCTGCATATTGGGCATTCTGGGTATTGATGGCTGTGCTGATATCGCTGGTTGTCAGGCCTAGCTGTGCCATGCGGTCTGGTTTGAGCCAGATGCGCATTGAGTAGTCACGGGCGCCGAAGATAATAACATCTGCAACACCGGTAATGCGTTTGAGATCATCGGCGATGTTGAGGCTGGCGTAGTTAGAGAGATAGAGCATGTCGTAAGTGCTCTTGGGCGAATTAAGTGCGACCACCAAGAGGATATTTTGTGAACGTTTGGCTACGGTTATGCCATTACGGCGCACTTCTTCAGGCAATCGCGGTGTTGCCAATTGAACCCTGTTATTGACGTTGAAGGTGGCCTTGTCTATGTCGGTGCCCACCTCAAATGCTGCCGTGATTGAGAGCGTGCCGTTAGAGGCTGCTGTTGAGTTGAAGTAGAGCAGGTTTTCAACACCGGAGAGCTGTTGTTCAATTGGTGCGGCTACGGTTTTGGATAGTGTCTCGGCTGAGGCGCCAGGATAGGTGGCAGTGATGGTTACTGTCGGCGGTGCGATTTCAGGATACTGGGCGATAGGCAGAACGTTTGCCGCCACCAAGCCTGCAAGAACCAGGATGATGGCGAGCACGGTGGCGAAGATGGGGCGTTCTATAAAAAAATTGGACATGACTTTTGCTTCGCTCAGTTGCGGCTATTCTTAAATACTGGTGATTAGCGTTTGGCGCCCATGGCGGCTCAGTTGTCAGCAGCTATTGGTATCGTTGGCATTTCCCCCTGGAGTTGGGGTGCCACCGCAGCGCCGGGGCGCATCTTCATCAGATTGTCAATGATGACCTTGTCGCCTGGTTTTAGTCCTTTTGTGACCACCCAGTTTTGTCCCGCCCAACCATCGGTCACGACAGGGCGGGGTGCCACTGTGTTATCAGGCCTAACAATAAAAAGCATGTTGCCTTGATCGGTTTGTGTCAGGGCGGTGTGGGGTATCAGGTAGGCATCACGGTTGCCGGTATTGATCTGCACACGGACAAACTGTCCAGGCAATATGTGGTGACCAGGATTGGGGAACTCGGCGCGCATCTGCACTAAGCCCGTATTGCTATCAATTGTGGAGGCAGAGAAGTTGATTTTTCCTGTTGCCTCATGCTGACTACCATCTGACAGAATCAGTCTTACTTCATGGCTGTCTTTGGCCTTGCGCAATTGCATTGATTCGCTCTCTGAGAAGGAGAAGCGCACCCAGATTGGGTCACTGACGTGTATGGTCGTCAGCAGGCTGGTTGAGGTACCGGGTGAAACCAAGCTCCCTTGAGAAAATTGCGCTCGATCAGTTACGCCAGAGATCGGCGCGGTTACCTTTGTGTAGGAGAGGTTTAATTCGGCCTCACGGACCTTGGCCTCATTTACATGTTGTGATGCCAGTGCCGACTGCAGTGCTGTATTGGCATCATCCAGTTCTCTACGGCTAATTGCCTTTTTATCTGCCAGTGGTTTGAGGCGGGCGGCCTCACGCTGGGCGCGCTCTAGATTGGCTTTATCCTGTGCCAGCGCCGCCTGAGCCTGTGACAGAGCGATCTCAAACGGTGCGCGATCAATAGTAAAAAGCACGGCACCGGCCTTGACTCGATCACCTTCTTTGTATCGCTGCTGCGTCAGAATCCCAGCAATACGGGCATGTACCTCGACATCCTTTGAACCTTCGGTTTGCCCAACCGATATGATGAGTGCAGGGACAGGCTCGGACTTTGCTTCGATCACTGTCACCGGCATTGCTGGCATCATGGGCATTTCTCCAGCCCCGGCAGTTTGATCGGCCTTACCGCAGCCGACTAACAACACCAATAATGCAACAATGCTTGTTATTGATGACCAGCGCTGACGATCGAGTATATCGCTGAGGGCATGAAGATTAATAGCAAGGTGTGCCATGGTCTGAGTCCGGGTGTGATTGAATCACAATTATATACAAACATTCGTGAATGTATATATATTATAAAGTTGCTATGTTTTTTATGCAGTGTATATGGAATTCAGCACTGTATTAGCTAACTTATTGTTTCGTAATGTTAAGATGTTAGCGGCGAGGCACCCTTTATGCCTCGTTTTAGATTGAATCTGCATGGCCGCGTGGTTCTGTATCCTATAGAATGGCGGGCATGATTAGGTTTCAGGGTAGCGCTGCAGCTTCTGGTTTTGATGTTTCTGCCCGGTACAGGCCACTTGAGAGGTCCATGTTTAAAGACGCTTCTGGAAAATTGTACATTGTGGTGAATTTAACCAGGGCAGGGAAATATTGATTCAGAGTAAGCATTGACCATAAAGACGCAGCAACGCAATCCAGGGTTTCGTTTGTAAACAATCTACTACTCATGCCAGAGGCATCAAGGCTGCAACGTCTTGGTATCTGAAATTCAAATATATATTTTAAATAAAGCCTTATCGACCTCCTTCTAAGTCCATAATAATATGAATATTGCCAACCAATTATCTATAAAAAGCAAGACCTACCTCCTGGTTTTATTAAGTGTTGCTGTCGCTTTGATTCTATCTCTTGTATCCAATAATGGGCTTAATACGCTTCGTGTTGAGCTGGATGATTTGATCTATTCGACAAAAATCGAACGCTACACCAACAAATTGATACTTGAAGAACAGAGGTATCGTTTAAATGCCAATGGCTCGGTATACAATTTCACAGCAGCCAATCAGGCCTATGATAATGCTACTAAATATGTGGCTGGAATTTATCAGGTACTTAATAAAATCGATGGTTTGGGTTTGGATGAAAATGATTTATTACTGAAAAATATGCAGCAAACTCGTCGATCAACGGACGAATACAAAAACCTGCACTTAAGAGCTGTGTCACTATTAACCGAATTGAATAAACAGGCAAATATTCTGGAAGCCGAAGGTGAATATATTACGCTGCAGATTCAGCAATATGTGGAATCCAAGAGGATAGAAATAAAAAAGGATTTAACGCAGAAAACCATCGAAAAAATTAATAATGGTTCCAATATCTGGCAATTCACCTATGTTACACGACTGCATGAAAAGAAATATCGATTAAGCCCGGCTGATGCCGTGTTTGACTCATTCAAAAAAGACTATCAGTTTATGATGAGCGAATGGAGGCGTCTCAAGGGGATGTCTGACCAGGACTTTGAATTTGAAAAACTCGATAAATTCAAGGCTTCTGCTCAAAAATATGAAAGTGCCATGCTGTTATGGGTCGATCTTAATAATAAACTGGTGACAGAAGTTTTGCCTAACATGAAGCAGCTGGGAAACAATGTTATTAGCAATGCTATTGAATCAGCCGAGCACTCAGTTAAACACATGTCGACGAAGCGCAATAATATTGCAATGACATTGCTTACAGTAAGTATACTCACGATTGTATTGGGAATAATATTTGGTGCCATGATTGCCAGATCTATTTCATCAGTTTTTAGCTCATTCCAGAGTGGCCTGTTAAATTTTTTCGAGTACCTCAATCAACAACAAAAAACAGCTCAGCCAATTGTCGTGCAGGGGCATGATGAGATTTCTATCATGGCTGAGGTGGTCAATGAAAATATCATTAAAATCCAGAACGTACTCAATAGAAAAGCGGATTATCAGCAAGCATTACTGGAATGGTCCAAGGTGGATTATCAGGATGATAATGTCACTATCCATAAAGCAACCGAGCTATCTGCAAAGGCATTACACGTAGAACGGGTCAGTATCTGGCTATTTAATAATGATAAATCGATATTGACCTGCGCTGATTTATATTTAAGTGATTCAGGCAAACATGAAAGTGGCGAAGTGTTAACAGCAGAGGATTATCCTGAGTATTTCAAAATCATATGCAGTGGCGAAATACTGGTGGTTGATCATGCCAGAGATGATGTTCGTACTCGTGAGTTTAATGACGATTATCTGAAGCCTTTAAATATTTATTCTATGCTTGGTTTACCCATTGTTCAGGACGATCAGTTGATCGGTTTGATTTGTCATGAAAAAGTTGGAGAAATAAAATTATGGGCGCTAGACGAACAGGATTTTGCTGACTCTGTGGTCAATGCGATTTCACTGTCTTTAGAGATAAAGAAACGACGTCTCATCCAGGAAGAATTAAAGACCCAGAAAGAAATAATTCACCATTATGCTCATCATGATGCTCTCACCGGACTGCCAAATCGTTTTCTGTTTGATGACCGTCTCAATCAGGCCATCAAACAGGCACAACGTGATGCTACAAAGATAGCCATTCTGTTTGTCGACCTGGATCATTTTAAAGGTGTCAATGATTCAATGGGGCATAAGGTCGGTGATGAATTACTGGTAGAAGTTGCAAAGCGTTTAAAGAGTCAAATTCGTCAAACCGATACTCTGGCTCGTCTGGGCGGTGATGAATTTTCCATTGTACTGAACAAGGTTGCAAATAGTGATGCGGTTGTTGAAGTGACTCAGAACCTGCTCAAGATTATGAATGCCCCCATTGATCTGTTTGAACAATCGTTTTATGTCACGCTTAGTATCGGCGTAGCCATATACCCCGATGATGGCAATACATCTGACGAACTACTTAAAAATTCTGATGCGGCCATGTATCAGGCAAAAGATGATGGGCGCAATACCTATCAGTTTTATGATCAGAATATGACAGAAAAAGCCTTTGAACGTATTGCCATGGAAACCAGTTTTCGCAATGCATTAAACAGGGAAGAGTTTGTTGTGCATTACCAGCCACAGGTAGATGCTGAAACGGGGCAGTTTATTGGTATGGAGGCTCTGGTCAGATGGCTGCACCCAGAGATGGGGCTGATATCCCCTGCCAAGTTTTTAAGTTTTGCCCATGACACGGGTCTGATTATCCCGATGGATCAATGGGTAATGAAAACGGCCATGACACAATATGCTCATTGGTATCGGGGTGGGCTGAATCCGGGTGTTTTAGCGCTGAATTTATCCATGAGACAGCTACGAAAAGAAGGCTTTGTCGATACTATCCAGCAGCTACTGGAGGAAACGGGTTGTCAGGCACAGTGGCTGGAACTGGAAGTAACGGAAGGACAAATTATGGAAGATTCCAGTATAGCTATACAGATTCTCAATAGAATAAAAGAGTTAGGTATCAGTCTGGCTATTGATGATTTTGGTACCGGATATTCATCCCTGTCTCAACTTAAACGTTTGCCCATAAATAAGCTGAAGATAGATCGGTCATTTATACGTGAACTGCCACATGATGATGAAGATGTGGTGATATCAAAAACGATTATTGCGCTGTCCAGAAATATGGGGCTGAGCGTCATTGCAGAAGGGGTGGAGACAGAACAACAAAAAGACTTCCTGTTACAAAACGGCTGCCGCTATATACAGGGCTATTATTACAGCAAGCCCATATTGGCTGTTGATATTGAAGAGCAGCTAAAAGCACAGGTTAATGTTTAAACCAGGCGGTGCAGATAAGGTGATTGGGTGTTGCTATGTCTTATCTAGCGGCCTGTTTGTGCCCTGGGGATGCAATATGGGGCTAGTAGGGTGATTGAAAAAGTGATGGTGCCTGGGAGAGGACTTGAACCTCCACGGGGTTGCCCCCACTAGCACCTGAAGCTAGCGTGTCTACCAATTTCACCACCCAGGCATAGGGGGCAAATCGACGTCTCTGCGTCTGAGGCCGCGCACTTTATCAAGATAAAATCACCTCGTCAATCACTTGACGTGTACAATATGTGCCAGAAATTCAAATAATTCAGAATATTAGAGAATACCAAAACTACATGAGTAAAAAGAAACAGGCTGATCCTCATGCCGAGCGAGAGGCGCAAAAGTACGAAAATCCGATTCCTAGTCGTGAGCTGATCATGGAGCTGCTCGGCGAGCAGGAGGGGCCTATGTCCTTCAAGCAAGTGGCCACAAAACTTGAGCTTGATGATGAGATGTCGCTTGAGGCCCTACGGCGGCGGATGCGGGCGATGGAACGCGATGGCCAGGTGGTCTGTAACCGGCGAAATTGTTATGGCCTGGTGAGCAAGATGCAGCTTATTTCCGGGCGTGTGATTGGTCATGCCGATGGCTTTGGTTTTCTGGTGCCGGATGATGGTGGCGAAGATCTGTTCCTTTCGGCAAGGCAGATGCGCAGCCTACTGCATGGTGACCGTGCCTTGGCGCGGGTCTCAGGTGTTGACCGCCGTGGCCGCCGCGAAGGTGCCATTGTTGAGGTGCTGGAGCGTGCCCATGACGAAGTGGTGGGTCGATTTACACTTGAACGTGGCATTGGCATTGTGGTGCCGGATAACAAACGTATCACCCAGGATATTTTGATTCCACCTGAGTCGCGTGGTGCGGCGGCCAATGGCCAGATTGTTGTTGTAAAAATCATAGAACAACCTACTAACCGCTCTCAGCCGATCGGTGAGATCGCTGAGATTTTGGGCGATCACATGGCCGCTGGAATGGAGATTGATATCGCTATCCGCGCCCATGACCTGCCGCGCACCTGGCCGACTGCCGTTGAAGAAGAGATCAAGATCTTCGGCAAAGAGGTTAAGGAAGAACACAAGCTTAACCGCGAAGATCTGCGTGAACTGCCGTTGGTAACTATTGATGGCGAGGATGCGCGGGATTTTGATGATGCGGTCTATTGTGAGCGTCAGGGTGATGAGTGGCGTTTGCTGGTGGCCATAGCCGATGTATCCCACTATGTCGATTATAACTCTGCTTTGGATAATGAAGGTCGTAATCGCGGTAACTCGGTCTATTTTCCCGGGCGTGTCATACCCATGTTGCCAGAGGTGTTGTCTAACGGTCTCTGTTCCCTGAATCCAAAAGTGGATCGTTTGTGCATGGTCTGCGAGATGACTATCTCAGCAACTGGGGTGGTAAAGAAGCATCGTTTTTTTGAAGGGGTAATGCGTTCTCATGCGCGGCTGACTTATACCGAAGTCGCCGAAATGGTTGTGGCAGAAAACCAAGAGCTACGCAGCCAGCATGCAGCCATACTGCCACACCTGGAAGATCTGCATGATCTATATAAAGTGTTTCGTGCCAAACGTGATAAGCGTGGCGCAATAGATTTTGAGACCACCGAAACGCGCATCGTATTTGGCAGTGAGCGCAAGATTGAGAAGATTGTGCCGGTGGAACGTAATGATGCCCATAAGCTGATTGAAGAATTCATGATTGCCGCCAATGTCTGTGCCGCGCAATTCTTGCTTAAAAATGAAATTCCGGCCTTGTACCGTGTTCATAAAGGTCCGGGTGAAGACAAACTAATGAAGTTGCGTGAGTTTCTGACGTCGGTTGGTTTGACTTTGGGTGGTGGTGATGAGCCGGAGCCAAAGGATTATGCAACCATTCTGCAGCAAATTGAAGGTCGGGACGATGCCCATCTGATTCAAACCGTGTTGCTGCGCAGTCTGAGTCAGGCAGTTTATACACCTGAAAACGCTGGTCATTTTGGTCTGGCCTTTGAAGCCTATGGCCACTTTACTTCTCCGATCAGGCGTTACCCTGATTTGCTTGTGCATAGAGCACTGCGTCATATAGTGCGTGGTAACCCGGTTCAGCAGTTTAAATATAGTGTTGCTGATATGGCGGCTCTTGGTGAGCACTGTTCCATGAGCGAGCGCCGTGCTGATGATGCCACCCGTGATGCGGTTGACTGGCTGAAGTGCGAGTACATGCAGGATCATGTTGGCGATGAGTTTGCAGGCATTATCACCAGCGTTACCGGCTTTGGTATGTTTGTTGAGTTGAAGGATATCTATGTCGAGGGGCTGGTACATATTACCTCTCTGGCAAAAGATTATTATGAATTTGATCCAGTTCATCACCGCCTGGTAGGCGAGCGTAGTAAGAAAAAATATTGCCTTGCTGACCCAATTAAGATCAAGGTGGTGCGGGTTGATCTGGATAGAAAACGAATCGATTTTGATTTGGCCGATTCTGAGAAGCCTGAAGATGTCCCTGCTGGCGAAGTAAAGAAAAAGAGCAAGAGCAAGTCTCGTCGGGGTAGAAAGCCTGCGGCCAAGAGTGGCGAAAAAAAGGTTGAGCCAAAGGCTGAAACTACGGCAGTTAAAAAGAAGGCCAAGCGTAGAAGGCGCCCTAAGAAGAAAACTGAGTCATGAGTATAGCGTTTGGCGTTCATGCGGTTGAGGCAGCGCTGAAAAAGTCTGTGGTCAGCGAGTTGTGGTTAGATGAGCGGCAAAAGCCCAATCAGCGTTTGAATAATTTGCTGGATCTGGCTAATCGTGGCCAGGTAAAAATTGTCCGTCGGCCTCGCGAAGCGCTGGATCAACTGGCTCAGGGCGAGCGTCATCAGGGCGTGCTTGCATACCTGACTGAGCAGGCTGCGGCGGCGGTTAAACAAGAAGATCTGATGAGCTTGCTTGATGAGTTGGATCATCCGCCTTTCTTGCTCGTCCTTGATGGCGTGACTGACCCACATAACTTAGGTGCCTGTCTGCGTTCTGCCAATGCCGCCGGTGTCGATGCGGTGATTGTTCCCAAGGATAATGCTGTCGGTATGACGCCGGTGGTGCGTAAGGTGGCCTGTGGTGCGGCTGAGGTAACGCCGTTTTATCAGGTGACCAATTTGGCCCGTACTCTGCGTGAGTTGCAGCAAGCCGGTGTGTGGTTGATCGGTGCTGCGGGTGAAGCTGACGATAATATCTATCAGGCTGACCTGAAAGGCCCGTTGGCCCTGGTGATGGGGGCCGAGGGCAAGGGGATGCGTCGTCTAACTCGTGAGCACTGTGATTTGCTGGTCAAAATACCCATGGTCGGCACCGTCGAGAGTCTGAATGTGTCGGTGGCCACCGGGGTTTGTCTGTTTGAAGCCTTGAGGCAACGGCGAGCGTAGGTGGTATGTCGGTCGCCGTCCTTTGAACCCCCAAGCTGCGGGTGGATTCCCACTCTGCATTTATATTGAAGCCCCCTAATCAGCTCTTTGATTGCGTATTCTTTTAAATTCCAGTAGAATCGCGACCCTTATCGCCAGGGATCAGCCCTGATGGCGGTAACTCCTTGCCTTACCGCGCGCGGAAGGCTTTTTTTAATCCATAGGGAGTGTCTATGAGACATTATGAAGTTATATTTCTGGTTCATCCTGATCAGAGTGAACAGGTATCAGCGATGATTGAGCGTTACCGTTCAATCGTTGAATCGGATGGTGGTGAGATCCATCGTCTGGAAGACTGGGGTCGTCGTCAACTGGCATATCCAATTGCCAAAGCCCATAAAGCCCACTACGTACTGATGAACATCGAATGTTCGCAAAACAGCATCGATGAGCTGGATAGCGCATTCCGTTTCAACGACGCGGTGATCCGTAACATGATTATCCGTCGTGATGAGCCTGTGACTGAAATGTCTATTCTGCTGAAAAGCAAGGAAGATGAACGTCCTGCACGTCCTCCGCGTGATGGTCGCCCCGCATATGAAGATCGTTCTGCAGCTGCTGTTGATTCTGCTCCTGCAGCTGATTCTGCACCTGCTGCCGAGGCGTAATTACAAGTTTGGATAATCAACTGGTGCTAGCCGGTACAGTCTGCAAGGCACCAGAGACACGTTACAACCCAGCGGGTATTCCTCTAACACGGTTTTCGTTAGAGCACCGCTCTCGCCAAAAAGAGGCGGGGCTGGAGAGAGAGGCTTTTTGCCGAATCGTGGTAATTGCCACTGGCAGAGAGCTCTCTAGCAAGGCCAAGGCCTTGAGTGAAGGGCAGTCAGTCAGTATAAATGGTTTTATTGCCCGTGCTGACAACAGGCAGGGAGAAGCAAGAATTATCCTGCATGCTCAGAATATCCAGCAATTGTAACAATGGATCACGAATAAACTATTTTAGGAGATCAACATGGCTCGTTATTTTCGTCGTCGTAAGTTCTGCCGTTTTACTGCAGAAGGTACCAAAGAGATTGATTACAAAGATTTGAACACATTGAAAGCCTACGTTACTGAGACTGGCAAGATCGTTCCCAGTCGTATTACCGGTACCAAGGCTAAGTATCAGCGCCAGCTGTCTACTGCCATTAAGCGCGCTCGTTATGTTGCCTTGTTGCCATATAGCGACGCACACGAGAGCTAAGGTCTACGCCGGCCTTGGGCCGGCGTTTGTTTTGGCAGAAATGGGGCCTGGAGTACTGACATGCGTGCACTAGCTGCATACATTATGCGTGGGCCTGTTCAAGCGGTGCTGGTCACAGCAGCGCTGGCCCTGGTCTCGTTAATCCCTGTACTGGGGATGGTTAGTGTGTTGAGTGGGGCCGCCGTTGCCCTGGTGACGCTGCGCCATGGTGCCAGGCAGGGTTTGCTGGTTTTGCTGGGTGCCAGTTTGCTAGCCGGCATTTTTATGTACTTTGTCTTTGGCACGATGGTTCTAGGGTTGATGTTTGCCCTGTTGTTGTGGTTGCCGCTGCTGTGTCTGGCGCTGGTATTACGCAGTAGCGGCTCTTGGTCAATGGTGCTGGATGCCGCAGTAGCGTTGGGAATCACCGGAATTACAGTGTTTTACCTGTTGGTCGGTGATCCGCTGCAGTTTTGGCACATGGCTCTGGAGAAAATGCTGGAGTTGATGAGTTCACAGGGCGGCATGGCCGAAATGGGGCAGATTCAACAACAGATTCCAGTGATTGCCGAGTGGATGACGGGCATGCTGACAGCCGCGCTGGTAATGGGTTTGGTGTTGAGTATGATGCTGGCGCGATGGTGGCAGTCCTTGTTGTTTAACCCTGAAGGTTTTCAGCAGGAGTTTTACAGTCTGCGTCAGAGCAAAATTGCTACGCTCACTGTACTGGTGATTTTGCTGTTCAGTCTGTTCGATCTTGGAGTGATCAGTAATCTTGCTGGCGATATCATGATTACCGTGGTGGTGGTCTACAGTATTGTTGGCTTGGCCTTGACACATGCCCTGGTTGCGAGATTGGGGAAGCATAAAGCCTGGTTGGTGGGCATATATGTGTTGATATTTATCATGCCTCCACACATGATGTTGGCTTTGGCCAGCGCAGGTTTTGCTGATAGTTGGTTGGATTTTAGGAGACGTTTACCGGTTGCCAAGCAGTAAAATCGATAAACGCGTTTTTTAGTAAGTTAGCTTGAATAATTAAGCAGAGGTGTAAGATGCAAGTAATCTTGTTGGATAAGGTAACAAACTTGGGCGACCTGGGTGATCAGGTAAATGTTCGTCCTGGTTATGGTCGCAATTTCCTGATTCCTAACGGTAAAGCTGTAATGGCAACACCGGACAACAAGGCCCACTTTGAAGCACGTCGTGCAGAGCTTGAAAAAGCTGCAGCAGATGTTTTGGCTGCTGCCGAAGCGCGTGCGGAAAAGATCAACGGTAGTACCGTTGAAATCGCCAGTAAAGCTGGTGATGAAGGCAAATTGTTCGGTTCTGTCGGTACGGCTGATATCGCTGAAGCAGTTTCAGCAACGGGTACTGACGTTGCCAAGCAGGAAGTTCGTTTGCCTGAAGGAGCATTGCGTCATCTAGGTGAATTTGACGTTGAGCTGCAGTTGCATACAGATGTGAGTGCGACGGTTAAGGTCAATATCGTTGCTGCGGCTTAATATTTAGCCAAAGCAAGAGGTTTAAGGCCGGTGGACGTTTTGTCCACCGGCCTTTTTTTAGGCTTGTCTTTTTCCCTGACATGTCGCATTGTTATTGTGTTTTGATCACAGTTGTTAAATAGAAAAATGCCAGAATTTTCCCCAATGCCATACGCGCAAGACGAGGTCTTAGAGGCGCTAAAAGTCCCGCCCCATTCGATTGAGGCCGAGCAATCTTTGCTTGGTGGCCTGATGCTCGATAACAGCAGCTGGGATCAGGTCAGCGAAATTGTTGTTGAAGATGATTTTTATCGCAAGGATCACCGCCTGATCTTTCGTGCAATTCGACACTTGTCAGAAAGCAGCACGCCATTTGACGTGGTGACCCTGTCCGAGTGGTTAGAAAACAATAACGAGCTGGATAATGCCGGTGGCCTGTCTTATTTGGGTATGCTGGCCAATAACACTCCAAGCGCAGCCAACATCAAGGCTTATGCCAAGATTGTCAGTGAACGTTCGGTATTGCGTTCCTTGATTGGTGTTGGCACCAAGATCAGCGACAGTGGTTTTAATACTGAAGGGCGTAATAGTAATGAGTTGCTGGATGATGCCGAACGCATGGTATTTGAGATCGCCGAGAAGGGCGCAAATCAGAAGGGTGGTTTTGCGGCGATTAAGGATGTCTTAGTTAACGTGGTTGATCGTATTGATCAGTTGTTTAATCAAGATGGCTCAATTACCGGGCTGCCCACGGGATACCACGATCTGGATGATATGACCTCTGGCTTGCAGGAAGGTGATTTGATCATCGTCGCCGGCCGTCCATCAATGGGTAAGACCACCTTTTCCATGAACATTGCTGAGCATGCTGCCATGACTTGCGACAAACCGGTAGCAGTATTTAGCATGGAGATGCCGGCTGATTCACTGGCAATGCGTATGATCTCGTCGCTTGGTCGCATCGATCAGAATAAGGTGCGCAGCGGTAAACTGGGTGACGATGATTGGCCACGGCTGACCTCGGCGATTGGCCTGTTACAGGAAAAACCACTCTTTATAGATGATACCGGTGGTCTATCACCGAATGAGTTACGCGCCCGTTGCCGACGTCTGACGCGCGAACATGGTCAGCTTGGCCTAGTGGTTATCGATTATTTGCAGTTGATGCAGGTGCCTGGTTTTAAAGAGAACCGCACCGCCGAGATATCCGAAATTTCACGCTCACTGAAGGGGCTGGCCAAAGAGCTGAATGTGCCTGTGATAGCCTTGTCACAGCTCAATCGTAGCCTTGAGCAACGCCCGGACAAACGCCCGGTTATGTCGGATCTGCGTGAGTCGGGTGCGATTGAACAGGATGCCGACGTGATCATCTTTATTTATCGTGACGAGGTTTATAATGAAGAGAGTCCTGACAAGGGCACGGCCGAAATTCTGATTCGTAAGCAACGTAACGGTCCGATTGGTTCGGTGCGTTTGACCTTTCTGGGCAAATACACCCGCTTTGAAAATTTCACTTTTGATGCTGGCTATGGAGATGGGGGTTATGAATGATCGCTGCGGTTGAGGCGCATATCAACCTAACGGCCTTATCACATAATCTTGCACGGGTACGTAAGGCAGCACCCAACTCAAAAATCATGGCCGTGATCAAGGCCAATGCCTATGGTCATGGCATGGTACAAGTTGCCAAAGCCTTGGCCACTGCAGATGCCTTTGCCGTGGCACGTCTGCAAGAGGCGGTGCAACTGCGCCAGGCTGGAATCGAAAATGAGGTTGCGGTTCTGGAAGGGTTCCAGAATGCCGCAGAATTAAAAGAATGTTCTCGTTATGGCCTGCAGGCGGTGGTGCATCATCCAGCTCAGATTGAATTGCTGCGTCAGACTCAATTGCAAACGCCTATTCAGGTTTGGCTCAAGGTTGATTCTGGTATGCACCGGATGGGCGTTGCGCCCGAGACTGTGCAGGCGTGTTGGCAAGTGCTGCAGAAAATAGAATCTGTGTCGACTGTGCGTTTGATGACCCATCTGGCCAGTGCTGATGACCGACGTAGTGAGCAAACCCAACAGCAACTGGATGTCTTTAGACAAGCGACTGCGGGGATAAAGACTGAAACCAGTATTGCTAATTCGGCCGGTATTCTGGGTTGGCCGAAAACACACAGTGATTGGGTGCGCCCCGGCATTATGCTCTATGGTGTGTCGCCTTTCCTTGATGGTTGGGGAGTAGATGAGGGTCTTGAGCCGGTCATGTCGCTGACCTCACGTCTGATCGCCATCAAGTATTTTAAGAAAGGTGATGCTATTGGCTATGGTGCCAGCTGGATTTGTCCCGAGGATATGCCGATCGGGGTAGTCTCTTGTGGCTACGGTGATGGTTATCCACGTCATGCTGTGCCTGGTACATTGGTGATGGTTAATGGCATGCCAACACCGTTATTAGGTCGGGTATCGATGGATAGCATCTGTGTCGATTTGCGCCAGCAAGTCGATGCTGAGGTTGGCGACACAGCACTATTGTGGGGTGAGGGCATGCCGGTGGAGGAGATCGCCCAGTCAGCGACGACCCTTTCCTATGAAATTCTCTGCTCGGTGACTCAACGGGTTGAATTTAGGTACATTAGTTAGTTGTCCCCTGTTGGTAGGGGGTATTACCGAATCTGGTGTTTGAGCATTTGAAAAGAAGCAGCGTATCTGGTTGATTTGTTGTCGCGACTCATCAAGGCAGCCAAAGGTGATACGCCACTATGATTAAGAATAAGGTTGTTCTACTCGAAGCTCGAAAAGGGCCGACTGATCCGCTGTCAGACTTACTAGTTGCCAGCACTTGGCAATTGATCGCGTAGTCAGTAGAAGCGGAGTTTCAGGAACTGCTGGCCGAGTATGATGAACGGATAGGTTGGCTGGGATGCCGAGAAATCTTTTTTTTGCATGGCTATGCCGCACCAAGCCAGACAATAAAAAAGGCAGCTTTTAGCTGCCTTTTTTATTAAAAAATTCAAAGTTAAGCGGCAGACAAAATCTTCTCAGCTGCTTCGACGGCCTTTTCTATGCTTTCTAGTAATGACTCATCCATTGCCGCGATGTCAGAAATTTCTTCGCTCGCCTTTGCGTGTAGTTCACGGTATTGCTCAGCCAGTTTCTTGCCATTTTCGAGGGCATCTTTCATCTCGGAAATGCTTTTCTCCAGTGAACGTTTTTCTTTACGCAGCGATGTAACACTGGCTTCAACCAGCTTACGATTATTGGCTTCGTCATCTTTTTGCTTTTTAAGTGTCTTAAGCTTTTTAATGACATTCTCAGGGCTATCCCCCAGGGCTTTTTTGACAGCCTTAAGGGCGCTTTCTTTTTCAGAAATCTGAGCTTTAATTTTTTTCATTTCCTGAATATGGGCCGCACGTTCAACAGCCATATTTTGCTCTGAATTCTGTTGTGCAACCTGGGCACCTGTTTTGAGCGCCTCAGCAGCAGCAAGGGCCTTGTCATTGGCAGCCATTTTCTTTTCCATAACGGCAATTGCCAAGCTGGCTTGTTCGCGCGCCTTGCTGACAGTAACGTCGGCATTGATGCCTTGTTTGATAGTCTTATCAAGCGCTTCTTTGAGCTTTTCAGGACTGCAGTCAGGATCTAATCCAAGGGCATCAGTCGCGACACTCATTAAAATCTGTTTGCTTATTGCCAGGTCTTTCCAAACTTTTAACTGGAGCTCTAGTTCCGCTTGATCCACATATCTCTCCTATATTTTCGAGGGCATTTTTTGAGAGGGGAATTATATATTAAATTTGCGCTAGATTGATGCCTTCTTCGCTGATAATTGTCGAAAAACGCACCTGCTTGGGCCTGTTTTGTCAAAAATAGGCAGAAAATTCTTAAAAAAGTGGTCTTGGGGTGTGCGATTTTTAGCAGCGGTTCGGGTTTCCGGTCTGTCTTTAGCGAGTTCCAGAAATAGCTCGGTGCCGTTGTGTTCAATTGTATAACGAAATGCTTGCAGCTCTGTGCACGGGAACCGAGTAATGGTATGACGTATTTGCCGGCCTTGATGACGGCTTCCAGCTGTAGTGGAGATGGGACCTTCATTCATAACTTTCGTTATGAGTCACTCCAAACGGGCGTTGTTTATTTGAGCGTTTTATATGTTCAAACCTCGAGTACAGTGCGACCTGCCTTCACTTTGAATCATCTCTTCCTACTATTCTGCGTTTTTTACATGCTGACCCTTATGTGTGGTCGGCACGTGTTTTCACTATTCAAAGCGTATTGGCGTTAAGTTACTTAACCGCCTCAACCATGTAGGCAACGGCCTCTTTTACATCCTCATCACTGAGAGATTTTTTGCCGCCCTTAGGTTTCATCTTGCCGAAGCCATTGATGGCGTTGTCCTGTAGAGTATCCATGCCCTTGGCTATACGATCGGCCCATGCTGCTTTATCACCAAGCTTGGGAGCACCCATTATTCCTGAACCGTGACACATTTTGCATGTCTTCTTGTATGTTTTTTCACCATCGGCATTTGCGGACATGGAAATCATCAGTACTACCGCACCAACAACAGGTGTTGCATGTTTGATTAGTTGTTTTAATTTCATCTGTTACCTCTGAGGTTTAGTTGTTATCTGAAGTCCGCCGGGGGCTGGGTTTATGCCATACTTTCGTGCTTATGTTTTTTCTGGCAAATGACAGTCTTTTGCCCTTACGTAATGTTGATCTAAAAGTTCTTCAAAAACGCATGCATATATAATACAGGTTTTGAGTTATAACTGAATCTGGTGTTTGAATAGTTGAAAAAAAGCGGCGTATCTGGTTGATTTGTTATTGCGACACATCAAAACAACCATTGGATATACGCCACCATGAGTAAGAATAACGTTGTTAAGCTGGCAGGTTGAGACCTCCAAGGTTCGAGCGAAGACCGGCGAGCCGGTGACGTTCCGATCAGCTCTGGTGCCGCCGTATGTACGCAAGACGAAGTCACTGGAAGCGGAGCTGCCGTGGCTGTACCTGAAGGGGGTTTCCAGTGGTGAGATGGGTGAAGCCCTGAAAGTGCTGGTGGGTCCGGATGCAGAAGGCTTGTCAGCAAGTACGGTATCGCGTCTGAAGCAGGTCTGGGCAGAAGAATATCGGAGCTGGTGCGAGGAGCGCCTGGATAAGGACCGTTGGGTGTATGTGTGGGCAGACGGTGTCTACAGCGGACTGAGAGCAGAGCAGACGAAGCTATTGCCCTGGTGGTGATCGGCGTGAATGAGCGTGGTGAGAAGCATTTTCTGGCCATTGAGGATGGTGTGCGGGAGTCCACACAGAGCTGGCGGGAGATACTGTTGAAGCTGAAGTCACGCAGACTGAACCCACCTAAATTGGCGATCGGTGACGGTGCCATCGGCTTCTGGGCTGCGCTGGAGGAAGTGTATCCAGAGACGCGTCAGCAGCGCTGCTGGATGCACAAGACCATGAACGTGCTGAACTGCCTGCCGAAATCAGCTCAGCCGAAAGCGAAGCAGGCACTGCATAACATCTGGCAGGCGGAGACCCAGGCCGATGCGGAAAAGGCCTTTGATCTGTTTATCAAAACGTATGAGCCGAAGTATCCGAAGGCTGCCATCTGTCTGCACAAAGACCGAGAGGAACTGATGGCTTTAAATATCGACAAAGAACAGGCAAACCGGATCCTCGTGGGCAAATCCGCAATCGCGTCAGCATTGACGAACGACCGGACATTGTTGACCAAAAAAAGCGTATCGGTGACTGGGAGGCTGATACCGTTATCGGCAAAGATCACAAAGGCGTTCTGGTAACGCTCACTGAGCGGGTCAGCAAACTAAATCTGATTGCTCATGTTCCAACCAAACATGCTGAGGTGGTGACGCAGGCGATGATTGAAATGCTCACCCCGTATCAGGATGACCTGCATACAATCACATTTGATAACGGAAAAGAGTTTGCCTTTCATGAGCGAATTGCTCAAGCACTTGATGTGAATGCCTATTTTGCCAGACCTTACCACTCATGGGAGAGAGGATTGAATGAAAATCATAATGGACTCATTCGTCAGTACTTGCCTAAGGGTCAACCGCTGGATAAAGTGACGCAAAAACAGGTGATAGATATTCAAACTCGTCTGAATCGAAGGCCTCGTAAATCACTAGACTTTAGAACGCCTGAAGAGGTTTATGCTGAAATGGCGTTGGTAGCATAAACAGGCGTGGCGCACTTGTGACTAAAATCCGCGCCATTATTTCTCAGAGGGATAGCGTTTTCTTCCTTTCGCCATACATTCCAGACAAACGAGACACTTATATTTAGTCTAAATTATGTGGCCAACGTCTGCTTTCAGATGGGTTTTGAGGGGGCTTAATTACGACCACGCTTCTAAATGCCGCATTAATCTGATTACTTACTGGTATCAATAAAAGACCGCCTTGGGCACAAAGCAGCCTTACAGAGAAGCTCTCCCGGTCAAATTATGCTTTCACTGAACAGCCACGTTATAACCTTCGTGCACACAAACATTCTGCTTTTGCTTGTGTGTTTAAGTTGAACAAACTGTTTTGAACTGTTTGCTCTTGAATCAATCATTGATTGAAGATTAGGGACTCGCGGTTTATATCATGCTTGCTATACTGAAATAGTAATTATATTCCTAACAGGTGAGGGATTTGATGGAACGGTCTAACGAGATTAAGCCATCCTCTGATTCAGATCTATTTCCTGCGCTGGAAGTGTTAAATCGCCTGGCGGTGAGTGAAAGTGGCTTTGTTTTTGATCCCGCCAGTGGGCATAACTTTACCGTTAATGAAACCGGCCTGGTGCTGTTACGCCTGTTGCTGAAAGAACAACGCCTTGATCAAATACTGGAAACACTAAGTAAGGAATTTGATGCTGAGCCGCGGGAAATTGAGCGTGATGTGATCGAGTTTATCAGCACGCTGAGGGAGAACGTGAGGGTCTGATGGCGGTTATTAATTCCACGGTTGCCATCACTGGTATGAATGCCAAACCGGATAACCCTGGTCCCGGCCTGGCAGTGGCCCGATGTCTGCGTGAGTCAGCAGATTTTCAGGGACGTATCATTGGCCTCGGCTACGATGCCCTGGACCCAGGCCTGTATTTGGATGATTATTGTGATGCCTCCTATCTTTTACCTTATCCGTCTGCCGGTAACGATGCCTTGCTGGGTCAGTTGCAGCTAATTCAGCAGAGAGAGCAGATCGATATTTTGTTGCCCTGTCTGGATGCCGAGCTGCCTGGCATGGTGCGCCTGCTTCCGGCATTAAATGAGATGGGTTTTAAGACCTTTCTTCCCACATCTGAACAGTTACGCCTGCGCAATAAGGATCGTCTGCCAGAATTGGCGAAGATAGCGGGTATTAATTGTCCGCAGATCACGCCCATTACTCAGGCCGGGTTTTTGTATAAATGTCAGGATGAGGGTTGGTCATATCCGTTGGTGGTAAAGGGACTATTTTATGGTGCCTATGTTATCCATAGTGCTGACGAGGCCGCTGATGCTTTTCGTAAGATTGCTGCCGAATGGGGGTTTCCTGTGTTGGTGCAACAGATGGTCAAGGGTGAGGAATACAATCTCACTGCTGTGGGTGACGGCGAGGGCAACTTGCTCGGCCCGGTAATGATGAGAAAGATGGCTGTCACGGACAAGGGCAAGGCCTGGTCAGGTATTAGTATTGATGATCAAACCCTGTTAGATGCCAGCACTGCACTTGCCAGGGCTATTTGCTGGCGTGGTCCGTTGGAGGTGGAGGTAATTCGTGATCAACAGGGACATTATCAGTTGATCGAAATCAATCCGCGCTTCCCGGCCTGGATTTACCTGTCGGTAGGTGTTGGACGCAACCTGCCGCTTACCTTGTTGCAATTAGCAAATGGTCAAATGCCTGCTGCCTTTCCTGCAACCAAAGCTGGTGTGTTGTTCATTCGTTATGCGCTGGAGAAGAATGTACCCATCGCTGAATTCGAGTCTATTGTTATGCAGGGTCGGAGGCATACTTTTGATCATTCATCGACACAAAGTGAAGTGTCGGCCAATGAACCTGGTAATGAAGAGTGATTTGATAGCAGTCGTAACAAAACAATGGTTGTGAAAAGGATTCTGCCATGAATGAAGATGATAGCCAGGACATAAGCAAGGCTCAAACTCAGGCTGAAGATAACAAGAAAGTTTGGGTAAAACCGACTATTACTGCATTGCATACCGGCACCATCAACAAGTTTGGCGCATTGCGGCACCAACAGTGGCGCGACAATATCGATGGTGTGCCGATAAAGGATCTGTTGCAAAAATTTGCTTCACCCCTGTTTGTGATCTCTGAAAGACGCCTGCGTGACAATGCGCGTCGATTTCAGCGCGCCTTTAAATCACGCTATCCACATGTTCTGTTTGGTTGGTCATACAAGACCAATTATCTGGGTGCCGTATGTAATGTGTTTCATCAGGAAGGCGCCTGTGCCGAAGTGGTTTCAGCCTTTGAATATCAACGTGCGCGTAGTCTCGGTGTGCCCGGTCACTGTATCCTTTTTAATGGGCCGCATAAATCACGGCAGATATTGGAACAGGCAGTAAAAGAGGGCGCCCATATCCATATCGACCATCTTGATGAACTGTATATGTTAGAAGATGTTGCGCATGAGGCAGGCAAACAGGTGTCAGTAACAATTCGCCTTAATTTTGATACCGGTTATACCGAACCCTGGAGTCGTTTTGGTTTTAATGTGGAATCCGGTCAAGCCATGGATGTGGCGTGGCGTATTTTCTCAAGTCGTTCGCTGAAACTAACCGGCCTGCATAGCCATATCGGTACCTTCGTCATCGAGCCAGAGGCCTATCGGGCTCAAGTGCGCATTATGTGTGAGTTTATGCAGGCGGTGGAAAACAAAACCCAATGTGAAATTGAATATCTTGATATTGGCGGTGGTTTTGCCTCGCTCAATTCTTTGCAAGGAATTTATCAACCGCCAGAACAAGTGGTGCCGAGTATTGAACAGTACGCAGAGGCGATCTGTAACACCTTGCTGGAGTTGACTCACGAACGTGTTGCACAAGGGCGTAATCGGCCGACACTGGTGCTGGAGACAGGTCGTGCCATGGTGGATGATGCTGAGTGCTTGCTTAGCTCTGTTGTGGCCAACAAACATTTACCTGATGGCCGTCGTGGCGTGGTGATGGATGCCGGTGTGAATTTGCTGTTTACCGCCTTTTGGTATAACCACGAAGTGATCGCCACCCGTCAACTCAGCGGCAAGCCGGAAGAGACGGTATTGTATGGCCCCTTGTGTATGAATATTGATGTATTGCGCGGCAGTATTGTCATCCCGCCACTCAATGTTGGCGATGCGCTGGTGTTCAGTCCGGTGGGCGCATACAACAACACTCAGTGGTTGCAGTTTATAGAATATAGGCCCAATGTCGTGATGATTGATACTAATGGCAAGGTGTCATTGGTGAGGGCTAAGGAAAACCTGGATGTAATCACTGCCCAGGAGCAACTGCCGGACCATTTGAAAGCTGCCTTTCCTGAGGGTGCACCTGGCAATGTGTTTTCGAAACAGGCTGAATAAACTCGCATGAAACTTGACCGACTGATAGCACTGCCCCGTGCCTATGCAAATGTCCTGTTTGTGGATCACGTGTGGGTAGGGCTGCTGATCGTTGTCGCGACATGCTGGTATCCCAATATTGGCATCGCTGGTTTGCTGGGTGCCATTACCGGCTTGCTAACTGCTCAGCTTTTCAAGTTTCCGGATTCGAGTGCTGGGCTGCAAATTTACAATAGTCTGTTGGTCGGTTTATCGCTGGGGGCATTCTATGAACTGAATCTCTATGTTGCCGCACTGATTGTTCTGGGTGCGGTGTTTGCGGTACTCATTAGTGTTGTTATTGCCAATGGTTTGTGGCGCCTTGATCGTCTACCTGCCTTGAGTATTCCATTTATTATCGTTGTATTGTTTACTACGCCTGTGGCCAGGCGGTATGCGCCATTGAGTGATTTTATGGGGCTTGCTGAGCCACAACACAGCTTGTTTACCCCCTGGTTCGATGGCTTTTTCAGTAGCCTGGGGTCCATCTTTTTTTCACCTCAACCCATTGTGGGTCTGCTGTTGTTTGCAGCTATCTTTTGGCGTTCACGTTATCTTGCGCTACTGGCGTTTGTTGGCTACGGCTTTGGCTATATTGTTTTTGATCTGATCACGGATAACCCGCATCCCAGTCTAGTTGTATGGACGGGATTTAATTTTTCGCTCACAGCGATGGCCATCGCCGGATTTTATACCGTGCCCAGTTTGGCAGGCGCCGCACTGGCATTATTGGCGGTTGCCATTAGTGCCTTGCTGGTGGTGGCAACACAGGACTTGCTGATGGTTTATGGGCTACCCATCATGGCTATTGCTTTTGTTTTTACTACGCTAATTGTTCTTAGTGCACTGAAAAGGCGTAACGGATTGGCCCAACCCTGGATCGCCCCGCAACCTGGGTTGCCGGAAATAAATTATGATCGTGCACGGCTGGCCCAGGTGCGTAACGGCGAACTTAACAGTGTGCCCTTACTTCCCCCTTTTTATGGCGCATGGGATATTTACCAGGGTTTTAATGGTTTGCATACACACAAGGGACAGTGGCGTCATGCGCTGGACTTTTACATGACGGAGCAGGGCCGGAGCTTCAAGGGGCGTGGCCTAGAATTAGAAGATTATTTTTGCTTTGGTCTGCCGTTGATTTCACCTGTCCATGGTCAGGTAGTGCGCACCTTTGACAAGCTTCCTGACAACACTCCAGGTGATGTGGACGTCAAAAACAACTGGGGCAATTTTATTCTCATTCGCCTGCAAAACGGCTTGCATGTGTTGTTGGCACATCTACATCAGCACAGTATTAAGGTGGCAGAAGGTGATTATGTTACCCCGGGTACACAGTTGGCAGCGTGTGGTAATTCGGGCCGTTCTCCCCAGCCGCATGTGCATTTACAAGTACAACAAGATGCTGGTTTAGGCAGCCCTACACAGCCATTTCATCTCACTAGTGTTTTGGTTCGTGATGAGACAGATCAATTGGAATATCAGTTGGTGGCTCGGCCAGAGGAAGGCCATAATGTGCAGGCTGCAGAGCCGGGCGAGCAGCTGTCAGCCCAATTGCATCTGCCTGTGGGGCGAATATTACGCTACAGAATTGTTTCTTCAGAAGAAGAAAGAGAGGTTGAGTTGCATGTCGCGCTGACACTGCTTGGCCAATTTCGGCTCGTTAGTGACAGTGGTGCCAGTGTCGCATTTGAAGAAACCAATGGTGTACTTGCCTTCTATGATCGCCACGGCCCCAGGGATATGTTGTTGGATTGTTGGATGTTGGCCAATGGGCTGACCCCCCTGACTGATCAAGCCCATCGTTGGCGCGATGCGCCGTCTGCCAGTTTGTTGCCTCTGACGATTTTTCAGCGTAGCTGGCTTTGGTTGTGGCGACCATTGGGTTGCGGCCTAAAGACAGTTTATCAACGACAGAGAGATGAAGAGAGTGGTCGATGGTCACAAAATGGACTTCACGTACTGCAATTAGGGCGACGCCAATTATCGGCAACGACTGTATCAACTCTTGACCCATTCTTCGGCTTTGTGCAAATCAAGCTGCAGGTGGGCGCGCAACAATGGCTGGCAACGTTAGTGGATACCGGTCAGGTGGCTGATCAAGGTGTGCCAGGCTGGAGTCAGGGAGCAGCACTACAAATAGAGGTTCAGCACAAGAGTGATTCTTCCACAGAGTATAAAAGTCATCAAAAAACTGTGAATGGATAAACAGGATGAAAATATCGCCCATCATATTCATTTGTTGTTTTTGGCTACTAGCCGGTCAGGCCAGGTCTGCAGAAAACTGGTATTGGCAGAGCAGTGGTCAATTGCTGTTAAAAAACTACAGTGGCAGTGCTCAGTCTGACAATCTATCCGCCTTTGGTGTCTTTTTGTCCGGAGATTATTTGGAACAGGCCGGTTTTACAATTGGCTATAACAATAACTATACCAACTATAAATCGGCTTTGGACAGTGGTTTGCAAGGAAATGATGAAAACATCCTCTTCCTCAGTGGTCATAGAAACTACTATCCCGATAAGTTGCCCGGTACATTAATGCTGCGACTAGACGGCTATGTTGGTAATGATGAAACCTCTTTTCAAACTGCTACCTCTGGTCCACCTATGGGGAATGGATTTTCACAGCAGATTGTTACCGAGACTGTGAAAGATAAGTTCTTCGTTGTCTATCCAACGGTCTCATTTTTAAATTACGCCAAAACTGTTTATGCGGATTTGGGTTACGCCTTTTCAAGCTATCATTCTAATGACAATGGCACTGACGATATCGACATTGTCCAATGGACACCCACGGTGGGCTTTGGTTTTAATCGTGGTTATGACTGGTTGCAGCTACGTGCTTTCTTCATCAGCCTGTCTGCCAGTAATCGGGTAGAAGACAAAGACGGGACCACCGCATTGGAGGCCAAGTGGACACATTGGTTTACAGCGAATGCGCCACTAAACTTACATAGTGTACGCCTGTCCTTGCTTGCTGGGGAGCGTATCTATGCCGTCGATAGTGATGCCTGTTCTTTGTGTAACGTTGCAGACGTACAAACTGGCCTGGTTGCCATTGGTGCGGAGTGGAAGCTAAGTGAAAAAACAAGTCTGTTACTGCAGAGTGGTAATGAGGCTTATGAAAGTTTGTTGCTGAATGATGATTACAGCAGCACCTACATATATGTTTACCTGTCACAGAACTGGTGAGGAGATATTATTGTGCCAAAATTATTTATAGTTTTTTTAGCTGTGGTGAGCATTTTTATTCTGCCCAAGCATTCATGGTCTGCGGTTGATCCATGGGAGGAAAGTTATCGCCTGGAGGCGCTGGGCCAATATGAAAGCGCTGCGGAATCATTGGATAAGATTATCAAAGTCAATCCGCGACATGAATTTTCAATCTTGAGACATGGTTGGTTGAACTATCTGCATGGCGCCCACAATGAAGCCCTACGAGATTATCAAAGGGCACTGGAGATCAATCCGGAATCATTAGATGCACGCCTCGGACTGATGTTGCCGTTGATTGCTCAACAGCGTTGGCGGGAAGTTGCCTCTCATGCCAATAAAGTACTGGAAGTGGCACCTTGGAATTATTATGCTCATATACGCCTGATGATGAGTGAGGAGGGTGAGAGAAAATGGCAAACCTTAGCGAAACATGCCAAAAGAGTTAGTCAGCGCTACCCCAGTGATGCCAGCGTATTTGTTTATCTGGCACGCGCTAATATCTGGTTAAAAAATGATAAGGCGGCCCGGCATGCCTATGAGCAGGTTCTGGAACGTATTCCCGGTCATATAGAGGCCAGACAATATTTGAGTGGTGCAGCTAGTTAATAATCAACGCATTTACTTACGTGTTGATTTTTCGCCTGACGTTTCATCTAACGCCAGCGCTTGCCAGAGCTCGTTGGAGCTGTCTGGTTGATTCCTGCAAGCCTAACACTGCTGTAGCATGGTCGCCTTTACGTGCAATATCCTGTGCTTCTGAAGAAATCTGTTTACCCTTTTTGAGATAGCCATTGATTAATTTAATGGCGCCTTCACTAGGTCGGCGTAGCTCAATGGCCAATGGAACCAGCTGCTCGAAATTCTGATTGCGAGCGAGTTCATATTCAAATTCTTGCTTTGCTGTTTCGAAGTTTTTATCATAAACAATCTCTTTACCATCAAATGCGCTGGTTAATGCAGCTATTACCTTCTCTTGGGCCTGCGCAAGAATTTTGTTTGCTTCTGCATATTGACCATTAGTTGACAGCTTAACCGCATCATCATCCATCTTTTGAAATGCTTTTGGGCTTAAATGTGATTCAAATGATGAATCACCTTGTTTTTTTGCCTGAGAGTATTGCTGTTCGTAAGAGTCTTTGTAAACCCTAAAACTATCAACTAGCCTGGCATGCCTGGCGCTGTGGTCAATTATTGAGCCTTGCTCTGGAACCATGTTAATAGCCGCATTTGCATGATTCAGTGCTGTTGTCACTATTTTAAGGGCTTCACGGTTATTGCCTGTTTTTAAGGCAGACTCAGATGCAGATATATTGAATTTTGCCTTATTCATTAAGCCTTTTGCCGATGAATCACTACTGTTTTCGACTCTCTGCGCTGCTGAGCCCATAACCATTATTTTGGCGATTGCAATTTTTTGTTTGACCTCGTCTTCTGAAACAGTGTTTGAGGCAGTCTGGATAGCTATGTTTAGATTGGCACCTTCCATGACTACAGTTTCGCCTTTGTTAATAACATGGACCAGACCGCCCATATATTTATGGTTTCGACAGGCATAAAAGATACGTTCAGGAACTAATTCATTAGGCGAAAATGCAATCTTACCCTTGTAAATAAACTGACCAGTTCACTGCTGTCCCGTTAACTTTCACAGCAAAGCCATCTGATTGATATTCGGTTGTCTACCGCATGGTGGATCACCTCTCAGCAAGGCCATCATGTCCCGTTTTTCAAATAAATTCAGCTGTAATAGC
>Ga0316208_1000953_pt1 | contig 30080 bp, 28 predicted proteins | sample 3monopyrite_MG_FD_204944 | JGI IMG/M metagenome (GOLD analysis project Ga0316208, IMG submission 204944) | Microbial mat bacterial communities from mineral coupon in-situ incubated in ocean water Damariscotta River, Maine, United States -... | ecosystem: Environmental > Aquatic > Marine >... | reverse complement strand
CGGGCACATCGATTTTGAAATAACTATAACGACTCTAAAATGTGAGCTAAGACGACTCCACACTAAGCTCACATTTTTATTATTTATCAGTATTTTAGCTTGATTGTATGATTCGTTCATGACATGATTCGATTCATGAAACGAGTCGGTCGCATATCACGCAGTTTAGCGCAAGCATGGATAACCGGAGTATGGTTTTTCCTTGTGGCGTACTTTGCTGTTCATGCATTTCAAGGCGATAGCAGCTTGAGCGCCTTAAAGGCGTTAGAACGTCAGCACCAGCGCCTGCAAGTTGAAGCGGCAGAGACTAGGGTGTTGCGTTCTACATTGGAGCGCCGTATTCTCAAGCTTAGTGGCACAATGGTTGATCCGGATATGCTTGAAGAACAAGTCCGGAATCGTCTTGGTTTTACCCACCCTGATGAAATTGTTCTTTTTTTGCAATGAATGGCAATATTTGAAGTTAACTAAAAGTAAGTTAATATTAAATATACCTTTATTTTCAATTAGTTAATCCCTATTGCAAAAAAGTGAAATGCCGAGTATTTCTAGTAGACAATAGACTTATGTTTTATTTCTCCCCCTTTGTATCGTAGGAAGGCGGCTATGACTGCTAAAAAACCGACTAAGGCTGCGGCATCCCCCAGGCGGCGCACCACCAAGCCTGCATTATATAATGCCTCTAAAGACGAGCTTGTTTCATTCTACCGTGAAATGCTGATGATCCGGCGATTTGAAGAAAAAGCTGGGCAAATGTATGGCATGGGCCTAATTGGTGGCTTCTGTCACCTTTATATTGGGCAGGAGGCTGTTGTGGTCGGCATTCAAACTGCCCTCAAGGATGGTGACAAAGTTATAACAGGTTACCGCGAGCACGGGCATATGATTGCTGCTGGCACTGATCCAAAAGCTGTTATGGCTGAACTTACAGGCCGCAGTGGAGGGTGTTCAGGTGGTAAGGGTGGCTCTATGCACATGTTTGACCCCGCGGGTGGTTTTTTCGGGGGGCATGGTATTGTCGGCGCACAAGTTTCTCTGGGAACGGGCCTTGCGTTTGCCAATAAATACCGCAAAACAGATAATGTATCTGTTGCATACTTTGGTGATGGTGCTGCTAACCAAGGCCAAGTATACGAAAGCTTTAACATGGCACGTATTTGGAACTTGCCGGTTATTTATATTATTGAAAACAATCAGTATGCGATGGGAACCAGTGTTAGCCGTGCAAGTTCAGAAATTGAATTATCGCGCCGCGGGGAAAGTTTTCGTATTCCGGGCGAGCAAGTTGACGGCATGAATGTGCTTGCAGTACGTTCGGCAATGGACAAAGCCGTGAAACATTGTCGTGAAGGCAAGGGGCCGTTCATTCTTGAGATGAAAACATACAGATACCGCGGTCATTCAATGTCGGACCCTGCAAAATATCGCTCGAAAGAAGAAGTAAAGAAAATGCGCTCTGATCATGATCCAATTGATCAGGTCAAAGAACTGCTTTTAAGCAAGAAAATTATGGATGAGGCTGCTTTGAAGGAATTGGACAAAGAATTAAAAGCAATGGTGGCAGATGCCGCAGCTTTTGCTCAGGAATGTCCAGAACCTGCTGCCTCTGAACTGTATACTGATGTGCTTGCGTAAGGGATATTATTGAAATGGCTATAGAAATTAACATGCCTGCCCTGTCCCCAACGATGGAAAAAGGCACACTGGCTAAATGGCTTGTGAAAGAGGGTGATACCGTCGAGAGCGGCGATGTAATCGCTGAAATTGAAACGGATAAAGCCACAATGGAAGTGGAAGCCGTAGACGAAGGCACAATTGCTAAAATTCTCGTGGAAGAAGGCGCCGAAGATGTGCCTGTTGGTCAGGTTATTGCAATTCTTGTGGAAGAAGGCGAGGACGCTTCAAATGTTGACGTTTCTGCGGCTTCTGCGTCTGCGCCAGCAGCTGCTCCCGTTGTTGAAACAGTGATGGAACCTGCACCTGCACCGTCTCGTGCCACCGCAGACGTATTTGTGCCTGCCGACCCTGAGCTACCAGAAGGCACGCAAATGGTTACACAGACAGTACGGGAAGCGCTCCGTGATGCTATGGCCGAAGAAATGCGCAAAGACCCCGACGTTTTTATTATGGGTGAGGAAGTTGCTGAGTACCAAGGTGCCTACAAGGTAACGCAGGGCCTGCTGGATGAGTTTGGCCCAGAGCGCGTGATTGATACACCAATCACCGAGCACGGCTTTGCTGGTCTCGGTGTTGGTGCAGCCTTCACAGGCCTCAAGCCTGTGATTGAGTTTATGACGTTTAACTTCGCCATGCAGGCGATTGATCATATCATCAACTCAGCGGCCAAAACACGGTATATGTCTGGCGGTCTTGTGCAGTGCCCGATCGTATTCCGCGGCCCGAACGGCGCGGCGTCACGCGTGGGTGCGCAGCACAGCCAAAACTATGCGTCATGGTACGCAAATGTGCCGGGGCTCAAGGTGATTGCTCCTTATGACGCTGCTGACTGTAAAGGCCTCTTGAAAGCTGCGATCCTTGACCCGAACCCAGTTGTGTTCCTTGAGAATGAGCTGATGTACGGTGAAAGCTTTGAGGTACCTGATCTTGATGATCATGTGCTGTCCATTGGCAAGGCCCGTATTTTCCGTGAAGGCGCTGATGTAACCATCGTTTCTTACTCCATCACAGTGGGTGAAGCGCTTAAGGCTGCTGATCAACTGGCGGAAGAGGGTATTAATGCTGAGGTAATTGACCTCCGCACAATTCGCCCCCTTGATATGGAAACTATTATTGAGAGCGTGAAGAAAACCAACCGTGTTGTGGTTGCAGAAGAGGGATGGCCGCAGTGTAGCGTTGCAAGCGATGTGTCCGCTCAGCTGATGGAACAGGCGTTTGACTATCTGGACGCGCCGGTTACGCGTGTAAACAGCGTTGATGTACCGCTGCCATATGCCAACAACCTAGAAAAAGCAGCTGTTGTGAATGCAGCCAAAATCGTAAAAGCGGCCAAAGCAGTTTGTTACGCGGAGTAATTAGGGGCAGATATAAGACGAAGAAAATGGCGGCGGCTTACAAACCATACGGAATGAAGTCGAAGCATCAATCAACCAAAGTTAAACTAGACTACCGTGAACTATCTGTTGGAGGTGGCTGGGGTGAGGATAGTGAAACCAATGTCTTCGGACTATTAGCTTTAGGCGTTTATTTTTCTTTGTTTTAGCTGCCGTATACGGACTTAAGTAGTTATCAATTTGAGGACATTACAATGTCTATCGAGATTTTTATGCCAGCTCTTTCGCCCACTATGGAAAAGGGCACACTTGCCAAGTGGCTTGTGAAAGAAGGCGACACAGTTGAAAGCGGCGATGTAATCGCCGAGATTGAAACCGATAAAGCCACGATGGAAGTTGAAAGCATCGATGATGGCACAGTCGCGAAAATCCTTGTGGATGAAGGCACAGACGATGTGCCTGTTGGCCAGATTATTGCTGTACTCGCAGAAGAGGGCGAAGACGTGGCTGATATCAAAGTGCCTGTCGCTACCGCCGCACCTGCACAAGAAACAGAAGAAAAACTAGTGCCAGCACGGGTCTCGGCTGAAACTGCGGATAGTCAGAAGCCTGCGCCTATATCTCAGCCTGCCTCTGCCACAGCCACAGCTGCGCCTACGGTGTCTGGTGAGCGGGTAAAAGCATCGCCCCTTGCACGCCGTCTTGCTGAACAAAAAGGCCTTGATCTAGCTGCCGTTAGTGGAACAGGCCCTTATGGCCGCATCGTGAAGCGGGATGTGGAGAATGCTAAAGCAAGTGTATCTGCACAATCAGCAGCTTCTGCGCAGACCGTTCCGGCACCGACTTACGGCCCGAATGACATTCCGTTCCGTGAAGAGAAACTTTCGGGCATGCGCAAAGTAATTGCGAAGCGCCTGACTGAATCGAAGCAAACTGTGCCGCATTTCTATCTGACTATTGAGTGTGAGATTGATACACTTCTTGAGCAACGCAAAGTGTTGAATGTGCAGGGCGAAAAAGACGGCATTAAAATCAGTGTGAATGATTTTATCATCCGTGCGGCGGCACTTGCTCTCAAAAAAGTGCCAGCGGCCAACGTTCAGTATGCTGGCGATAAAATGTATTGGTACGAGCGCGCAGATGTTTCTGTTGCGGTTGCTATTGAAGGCGGTTTGGTGACACCTGTTGTGCGCGGCGCGTGCGAAAAAGGCCTGGCAGCGATTTCAGCAGATATGAAAGAACTGGCTGGTAAAGCCCGTGATGGTAAACTCATGCCTGAAGAATACGCCGGTGGCACAATCTCTATTTCTAACCTTGGCATGTATGGGATCAAAGAATTCAGCGCGGTGATTAATCCGCCGCAAGGTTCAATCCTTGCGATTGGTGCTGGAGTGCAAAAGCCGATTGTTAAAAACGGTGACCTTGCGGTCGGTACTGTTATGAGTGTGACAATGTCCTGTGATCACCGTGCAATCGACGGCGCCGTAGGGGCTGAGTACCTAGCGGCTTTCAAGGCTTACATTGAAAACCCCATTATAATGCTGCTTTAGGAGCCGGGCCATGCAAGCGATTAATCTGAAACAAAAACTTGAGCTTTTCACTGACCAGTGGACACCTAAAATTATTGCTAATGTCGATGACAACCATATTTATGTTGCGAAATTGGAAGGTGATTTTATTTGGCATTCGCACGATGATCAAGACGAGATGTTTTTGGTCGTTGAAGGGCGTCTGCGGCTTGATTTTCGTGACAAGCAAGTTTGGGTTGAAGAGGGCGAAGTCATTGTTGTGCCTAAAGGCGTTGAGCATAAGCCGTACGCACCTGATGTGTGCAGCGTGTTAATAATTGAAAATGCAGGCACCGAACACACGGGGGGGATTGATAATCCGCTCCGTAAAGAAAATCACGAACGGATTTAGAGTATGAGTGAATCGTCAAGCCCTTCAATATTTGATCTTGTGGTAATTGGTGGTGGCCCAGGTGGTTATGTGGCAGCTATTCGCGCAGCACAGCTTGGTATGACAGTGGCCTGCGTTGAACGTGAACACCTGGGCGGGATTTGCCTTAACTGGGGGTGTATCCCGACTAAGGCGCTGCTGCGCTCGGCGGAAGTGTATCACCTTGCGAAGAATGCATCGGAATTTGGCCTTAAAATTGATAAGGTTGAATTTGACCTTGATGCAATTGTAAAGCGTAGTCGCGGTGTTGCTAGCCAAATGAACAGCGGTATCGGCATGCTGCTTAAGAAAAACAAGGTCACGCACATTGAAGGTGAAGCCAAAGTTTTGGCAAAAGGAAAAATGAGCATTACTGGCAAAAATGGTAAAGTTACTGAAGTAACAGCGAAGAATACCATCATTGCAACAGGGGCCCGTGCCCGCGAACTGCCACACCTAAAGGCTGACGGTAAACTTGTTTGGACCTACAAGCATGCGCTTGCACCGAATACAATGCCCAAGAAACTGCTGGTGATTGGCTCAGGCGCGATTGGGATTGAGTTCGCAAGCTTCTTTAACGAGCTAGGCTCGGACGTAACCGTTGTTGAGATGATGGACCGTGTTTTACCGGTTGAAGATGCTGAGATCTCAAAATTTGCTGAAAAGTCTTTCAAGAAACAGGGTATGACGATCAAAACAAATGCGTCGGTGACCGAGCTTAAAAAAGGCAAAGATACCGTTACATGTGTTGTTGAGCAAAAAGGCAAAAAGGAAGAAATCACCGTTGACCGTGTGATCCTTGCGATTGGTATTACGGGCAATGTTGAAAACCTCGGTTTAGAGGGTGTGGGCATTAAAACAGACCGCGGTCATATTGTAGCCGACGAATGGGGTTTCACGGGTGTTCCGGGCATGTGGGCAATAGGTGACGTAACAGGTGCGCCGTGGCTTGCACACAAAGCCTCGCATGAGGGTGTTATCGTTGCCGAGAAGATCGCAGGCATTAAAGACCTGCATCCGATCGACAAAAGCAACATTCCGGGCTGTACCTATTGCAGACCGCAAGTGGCATCAGTTGGCATGACCGAAGCGAAAGCGAAAGAGCAGGGCTATGACGTAAATGTGGGCAGTTTCCCGTTTATTGGGAATGGCAAAGCCGTTGCACTCGGTGAGCCAGAAGGCATTGTTAAAACTATTTTTGACAAGAAAACTGGCGAGCTGCTGGGCGCACATATGGTCGGTGCTGAAGTAACGGAAATGATCCAAGGGTATGTGATTGGCCGAACGCTTGAGACAACTGAGCAAGAGCTTATGCATACTATCTTCCCGCACCCAACGCTTTCAGAAATGATGCACGAGAGTGTACTTGCGGCGTATGGACGTCCTATCCATATATAACCAATATATCATTCCACGACTTGATCGTGGAATCCATGTGAAAGCCATGCTTAATTTTTAAGGCGGATTACCCGGTCAGGCTGGGTAATGACGAGGAAGGAGGATAGAATGGTTATAGCGAAGCATATTGGCATTGTTGGATGTTCGGCAGAAGGTGCTGCGCTTTGTTATAAAACCATTTGCACGGAAGGGGCAGAATATCTTGGCCCCCACGCACATCCAGAAATTTCCATGCATACGCCGTCGCTTGCGGACTATAACGCCTGCATATACCGGGATGACTGGCAGGGTGTCGGTGAGTTGATGCTTGCATCAGCTGAAAAGCTTGCTTCGCTTGGTGCCGACTTTGTTATTTGCCCAGACAATACCATTCATCAGGCTTTGCCCCATGTGATTGACCGCTTACCTCTACCTTGGCTCCATATAGCTGAAGTGGTAGCTAAAGAAGCGAAAGCGCATGGGTATAAACGGGTTGGCATAACTGGCACTAAGTGGCTTGTTGAAAGTAATGTATACCCTGAGAAGTTAACAGAACAGGGCGTTGATTTTCTTTTGCCGAGTGACACGGAAGTAGAAAAGCTCAACAGCATCATTATGGATCAGTTGGTTATGGGTATCTTTGAGACTGAGGCTGTAGCTTATTTCCAACAGGTTATCTCAGGCATGAAGGAGCAGGCTTGCGATGCAGTAGTACTTGGGTGCACAGAAATACCGCTTATCCTCAATGATAATAATTCACCACTGCCCACACTTGATTCAACACGGTTACTTGCTCGTGCGGCATTAAAGCAAGCAGTGACATAATAAGAATAGACCTAAGTCGTGGGCAAAATGGTTTCATGTGGAATTTGGTCGTTTTGTTAGCTTTTATGGACAAAACCTAGTCACTACGGTAAAAGCAGCCACGCAAAGCTTGTGGGTTTCTTGATGGTATAGTCAGCCTGCAAACAGGATATGCTTTGGTGGGCGTGTTAAATGGATACAAAACGGTTCTTGTTTGTATCAGTTTATGAGTTGGATGCGAGTATGAACAAACCTGAAGAGAATAAACAGTTTCAGAGGAAACCTAGCTGGATACGGGTGAAAGCCCCTGTCAGCAAGGAATACCATAACACGCGAAAACTCATGCGGGAAAAGAACCTTCACACGGTTTGCGAAGAAGCGGCATGCCCTAATATTGGTGAATGCTGGGCTAAAAAACACGCAACAGTAATGATTTTGGGCGATACATGCACGCGGGCGTGTGCGTTTTGTAATGTAAAAACGGGTCGACCAATGGCCGTTGACCCAATGGAGCCGCAGAATACAGCAAATGCCTGTGCCACTATGGGGCTTTCCCATATTGTCATTACTTCTGTTGACCGTGATGACCTGATAGACGGTGGGGCAGATCAGTTTGTAAAAGTAATAAAAGCCCTTAGAGCGACTAGTCCACAAACAACCATTGAAATTCTGACCCCTGATTTTCGCAATAAACCGGGTGCGCTAGAAAAGGTTGTGGAAGCCAAGCCTGATGTATTTAATCATAACTTAGAGACAGTGCCGCGTCTTTACCCCAAAATACGCCCGGGCGCGCGCTTTTACCACTCCTTGAAATTACTGGATACAGTCAAACAACTTGACCCCTCTATTTTTACTAAATCAGGTATTATGGTTGGTCTGGGTGAAGAACGCCTTGAAGTCAGTCAGGTGATGGATGATATGCGTGTCGCCGATATTGATTTCATGACCATTGGACAGTATTTACAGCCAACCCCACGCCATGCAAAGCTCGACCGTTTTGTAACGCCGGATGAATTTAAAAGTTACGAACAAATGGGTAAAGGTAAGGGGTTTTTACAGATTTCATCGACGCCGCTTACACGGTCGAGTTATCACGCAGGTGATGACTTTGTGAAGCTGCGTGCAGCACGCGAGAGAAAATTGGCAGCGCGGTAAAACTATGCCATGAAGTCTGCCTAGACTAGGAGTGCTTGTGGTTTCTAATGATAGTGTGCAAGAGCAAACTGAAATACAAAAATTACAATCAGATCCAAGGTGCTTGAACTGCAATGAAGTGCTTCAAGGCTATTTTTGTCATGCTTGTGGCCAAAAAGATATTGGTGAACGGCTGAATAGTCGCCTGATGGTCCATAATCTTTTTGAATCATTGACAGATTTGAACTCAAAACCTTGGCATACCCTTATTGGACTGGTGAAAAACCCAGGGCAAGTGGCTCTGGCGTATATTAATGGTGCAAGGTCTAGCTACATAAATCCCATACGATTTATAATAACTACTTTTGCTATTTTCATCGGATTTTTAGCCGCCAATGGTTGGTTAGACGTGGGTGCAACTGAAACCATAGATATTGCGGAAATTGCTACAAAAGACCCTGATGAAGTGGTCTTGATGGCTGTCATAAAAAAATATATTGATGAGATTAATAATATTGTCACGTATCAACGGGATTTACTCACCTTTATTGTTGTACCTATATTTGCTCTTGTCGTCCGGTGGGTTTTCTTTAAATCGGGCCGTAATTTTGCAGAAACACTCACACTAGTTTGTTATGTCCTAGGGCAGGTCCAATTATATGCCTTTCTGGTTGCGTTGGTACCTTTTGTTATAGACATTGAGTATAAGGGTACACCTGGGATCATTCTTTTTATTGTGTTTTGGCAAGGTATGGCAGGGTTCTATCAAAAGAAACGATTGAAAACTTTTTTTATGACGATTGTATTTTATTTAGTATTTAACTTCGTGGATGGGCTGGTTGCCATTAGCCTTGCGGCACTGAATGTTCAATTTGGATAGTTGCTTGCCATTGCGTTTCAGCTGCTTTGCTTGTGGAAAGTATATATGTGAGAGTTTAATGCCCAAGTTTACTGAAGAAAAATTTTTACCCTATACACCGAAACAAATGTTCAAATTAGTAGCAGACGTTGCTTTATATCCAGAGTTTTTACCCTGGTGCGTAGGCTCTCGTGTTTATAATCAACAAGCGAACCAGTTTGACGCAGACGTAATTATTGGGTTTAAACTTTTTCGGGAACGATTCACATCGCGTGTTACTTTTATAGAAAACCAAAAAGTTGATGTAGATTATATTCGTGGCCCTATGAAACAACTCTATAACCATTGGCGGTTTCACCCACAGGATGATGGGTGTCTTGTTGAGTTTTCTGTGGAATTTGAGTTCAAGAATAAAATACTTGATGATTTGATAGGCGGACTTTTTGGTGCTGCATGTCAACGAATGGTTACGGCTTTTGAAGAAAGAGCTGCGGCACTCTATGGGGCTGCTAAGACACAATAGAATCCAGCATGAGTGATAATGCAACAAGAACAGCTTGGCGCCTAATTTCATTCCGGCCCAAATCTCCAAAACTTCTTTTTTCAGCACGAGGGGTTTCACCAAGCTGAGAAACCCCAAAATATACAGTACCTACAGGTTTGTCCTTTGTGCCGCCACTGGGCCCTGCAATGCCGGATATGGAAAGGGAAAGGTCAGCCATGGAATTTGCAAGAGCACCGTAAGCCATTTCCTTGACAACAACCTCGGAAACAGCGCCGTAGCGGTCAAGACTTTTGGCATTCACACCCAGCATTTGTTGTTTTGCTTCATTTGTATAGGTAACAAAAGCGCGGTCTATAACATCTGATGAGCCAGCAATACTTGTGAGAGCAGCAGATAATAACCCGCCAGTGCAAGATTCTGCTGTGGCAATGAGCAAGCCCCTTTGGCGCGCAGCTTCAAGTAAATTATCCGCAAGCAGGGTTATGTCTTTATCAAATTCCATAAGCGAAACATTAGGGTTAATGCCCCTAGTGTTGCAAGTGTAATTCTATATAGGCAGAAGATCATAGAAAAGCAGTGCCCAAAGTATCACAGCGGAAAAAGCACCAGCAATAAGATCATCAACCATGACACCAAAACCGCCATTGACATGTTTATCAACAGGACCAATGGGCCAAGGCTTCCAAATATCGAAGAGTCGGAAAAGAAAAAAAGCAATGAAATATGCTACGTACCCGCCGGAGAAGAAACATAAAGGGGAAAGAGCTAGCCACTGCCCGGCAACTTCGTCAATGACAATTTCTCCGGCATCATGAATGCCAGATTTTTTTTCAATCGTGTTTATTGCCCAAATTGATATGAAGGTAAGCATGGTAATTAGGGTAACTAGAGACAGAAAACTAAGCCCGTGCGCGATCATAAAATAACCACTCACCAACGCGGCAAATGAACCCCATGTTCCGGGAGCAGGTTTTAGTAAACCAATACCAATGGCAGTTGACCACCAAAAGCTAAGGTGTCTGTATCTGCCTGGCCACTCTGTAATGGGTTGCTTTGCCATTAATCTGCCCCAACAGGCAAGCGAATAGTTGCAGTTGCTTGGGCTGCAATACCTTCTTCACGGCCCGTAAAGCCAAGCTTTTCTGTTGTGGTTGCTTGTACACTTACACGGTTGACTGCAATATTTAGTATCTCTGCAATACGGGCGCGCATAGCATCTTTATGGGGACTAATTTTTGGTTTTTCACATATAAGGCAAACAGCGACATGAGCAATAAAACCGCCCTTAGCCTGTAAAAGAGAGGCTGCATGTTTTAGAAAAACTGTACTATCAACACCACGCCATTTTTTGTCGGACGGAGGGAAATGGGAGCCAATATCGCCCTCTGCAATTGCCGCAAGAATAGCGTCGGTAAGCGCATGTAGGCCAACATCTGCGTCTGAGTGCCCCTTGAGTGATTTTGAATACGGCACTTTAATGCCGCACAGCCAGGGGCCATCGCCTTCTTCAAAACAGTGAACATCATATCCAGAGCCAACCCTTACATCAGCACATGCATTCATGATGTGGGTCTCAGCTTTTTTGAAATCGTCGAAGCGAGTAATTTTGAAGTTTGTATCGTCACCTGTACAAATATGAACTTTGTGGCCCGCTGCTTCGAACACAGCAGCATCATCTGTCAAATTTTTATGAGGAGCAGTAGTATGGGCATCCATGAGCATTTGATACTTGAACGCCTGGGGTGTCTGTACCGCAAACATGTTTGTGCGGTCTATAGTGCCCTCAATAGATGAAGATGCAACACGTTTCAGGGTATCAGTAACGGCGAGGGCAGGCACAACTGCCTTTGCACCGCTTTGCAGGTTTTGTAAAATAGATTCTATCAGAACTGGTGTTACAAAAGGACGCGCTGCATCATGTACCAACACATAGTCTGGAGCATCACCCTTCAAAGAAGACAAGCCATTCATGACACTTTCTTGGCGCGTACCACCACCAAACACATGGGTAATATTTTCAAAACAAGATGTTGCTTTTTCAAAAATATATTGGTCATCTGGGTGTATAACTGTGACAATTCTAGTTTTTGGTAGGGCCGTTTGTATAGCCTCAATTGTCCATGTTAACAATGGCTTACCTAAAAGGGGGGCATATTGTTTAGGAAGCTCTGTTTGTGCACGGCTTCCGCGGCCAGCAGCAACAATAAGTATGGCAAAAGAGGCTTTAAACATAGGTTTAATCTTACTCTGGCTTTTTCAAATAACTTCTGGCATAAGCAGTGCCTAATAAATAGGCAGTTTTTGTTTTTTGTAGGTTATCACTATGGCTCTTAACATTGGTCCGGTCGAAATTAAAGACCCAGTATTTCTTGCGCCCATGTGCGGTGTAACAGATATGCCCTTTCGCCGGCTTGTAAAAAGTTTTGGTGTTGGGTTAGTTGTATCAGAAATGATTGCTTCAGAAGCCATGATACGGGCAAGTGAAAAATGCCAAAAAATGGCAACTAACTGTAAAGATGAATTTCCTATGTCTGTGCAGCTCGCGGGGTGTGAAGCGGCAAAAATGTCTGAAGCGGCTAAGCTTAATGAGGGCAGAGGCGCGGCCATCATTGATATTAACATGGGGTGCCCCGTTAAAAAGGTTGTGAGTGGACACTCAGGCTCAGCTTTGATGCGGGACCTTGAGCATGCGGGGGACTTGATCCGTGCGACTGTAGATGCTGTATCGTTGCCAGTTACTCTTAAGATGCGTCTCGGTTGGGACGATAATAGCTTGAATTCTCCAGAACTTGCTAAAATAGCAGAGCAGGCTGGTGTAAAAATGATTGTAGTGCATGGCCGTACACGCTGCCAAATGTATAAAGGCCACGCAGACTGGAAAAAGGTTGGTCTGGTTAAGCAAGCTGTGAATATTCCAGTTATTGTGAATGGCGACATTAATACAATGGAAGATGTGGAGGCTGCACTCGCAGATTCTGGTGCGAATGGTGTCATGATTGGCCGCGGCACATATGGGAAACCTTGGTTCCCTTCCCACGTTATTCATTATTTAAAGACAGGCGAACGTCTTGCTGACCCTGACCTCGAAACGCAACTTGATATTATTCTTGGTCACTATGAATCTATGATTGAACATTACGGTGTTACAACGGCGGTTCGCATGGCTCGTAAACACCTTGGCTGGTATACTAAAGGCTTACATGGTTCAGCAGAGTTTCGTCAATCTATAAACCGCCTTGATGACCCAGAGGGTGTTAAGGAAGCGCTCCGATCTTTTTATCTACCGCTTTGTGAGGAAATGGCTGCTTAATGCCCAAGGGTATATCACGTGAACTAAATAGCTTACCCTCCGGAATTGCGGACGATTTATCATACGCTCTTTCTAATGAAATACTGGATAGCCTTTATCAATCAGTAATTTTGATCGATAAAGATAATGTAATTAAAGCGATTTTTGCCCATACAGAAACTGTATTTGAACAAAGTAGTGATGTGCTTGTTTCTTCATCTATCAAAGTCCTCCGTGGTGTTGGCTATGCTGTTGAAAACTTGATTAATAGGTCACGCCGCGACTTCAGCCCTTTAAATAGTTACGATGTTCCTTGTTTGCCTGCGATCGGTGATGTGGAATTAATGGATTTACACGCTCACCCTTTTGGGGAAACGGGTGATATTTTACTTACTGTACAGCCTCGGCGTATTACAGTTTTCTTGGATAAAAAAGATGAGATGGAGGCTGCGGCACGATCTGTAAGTGGCCTTGCTTCGATGCTTGCTCATGAAATAAAGAATCCACTGTCTGGTATACGAGGGGCCGCCCAGCTTATGGGGCGTGCGCTTGGCGACAAAAATACACAGTTAACTGACTTGATATGCAAAGAAGTTGATCGCATTAAAAATCTTGTTGATGAGCTTGAGACCTTTAGCACGCCAACAATTCAAGAGTTAGAACCGGTCAATATTCACCAAGTTTTGGATCATGTATTGAATATTGTGGTCGCAGGGTTTGGTTCGAAAGCCATTATAAGACCAAGGTTTGATCCCTCTTTACCAGATATCGAAGGCCATTATGATAGGCTTATTCAGGTATTTTTAAACCTAGTAAAAAATGCCATTGAAGCAACAGGCCCCGAAGGTGAACTTACTATTACGACCGCATATAAGCATGGTATTTGGCTGCGGAGTGGGGCGACTGAGCGTATTCGGCTGCCTGTTGAAATAACAATACACGATAACGGCCCTGGAATTCCTGAAAGTCTTAAAGGGCATCTTTTTGATCCGTTTGTGAGCAGTAAAGAGGGTGGCTCAGGCCTTGGTTTGGCTTTGGTCGCTCGGTATATTAGTGAAATGGGTGGAACGGTCACCTGTGATACTCATCCTGAGGGGGGTGCTATTTTTAAAGTTCAGCTTGCACTTTATGGGGACATGAAAAATGAGAAGTAACAAGCCGAGCATCATAGTTGCAGATGATGATCTGACTATACGTGTTGTTGTAGGAGAGGCGCTACGACAAGAAGGCTGGCTGGTTCTTGAGGCAGAAGATTTGCCTGAACTTGAAAGAATGGTTTCTGCAGGACAGGGTGATGTGGTTGTTTCTGATGTAATGATGCCCGGGGGTAGTGGCCTTGAGGCTTTACCACGTATAGTGATGATGCGTCCCGAGCTGCCTGTTATTATTATGAGTGCTCAAAACACACTGTCTACTGCAATGGCTGCGGCGAATAAAGGTGCTTTTGAATATTTACCAAAACCTTTTGATTTAGATGAGTTAGTAGCAACCATTAAGAAAGCACTTAAGAAAACTTCCGCACCAATAGAACTTGCTGATACGGAGGAGGAAAACAGCCTCATTGGTCGTTCGGCTGTTATGCAAGATATTTACCGCGCAATGGCCCGTGTTGTACAAACAGACTTGACGGTTTTGATTATTGGCGAAAGCGGGACAGGAAAAGAGCTTGTTGCCCGCGCTGTACATAACCACAGCGCCCGAAAAGATAACCCCTTTGTTGCAGTTAATATGGCTGCCATTCCAAAAGAGCTCATTGAAAGTGAATTGTTTGGGCATGAGCGCGGGGCGTTCACAGGAGCTGAAACACGAACAACTGGGCGCTTTGGGCAAGCAAAAGGGGGAACTCTCTTTTTGGATGAGATTGGTGATATGCCGCTTGAAGCTCAAACACGTTTATTACGTGTTTTGCAAGAAGGGGAATATCGTACAGTTGGCGGGCAAGCTAGTATCAAAACGAATGTGCGAATTATTGCTGCAACCAACAAAAACCTTAATTCAATGGTTAGATCGGGAGACTTTCGAGAGGATTTATTTTTTCGGTTAAATGTTGTGCCCTTGTCTATCCCCCCTCTTAGGCAACGGCCAGAAGATATCCCTGACCTCGCGGAACATTTTTTGAAAAAAGCTTCTGCATTAGGACTGCCCTATAAGACATTGAGTAATAGCGGTAAAAAAATGCTTCAATCTTTTGACTGGCCGGGCAATGTTAGGGAACTCGAGAATTTATTGCACAGGATATGTGCCTTGCATGCGGGAAACCAAATAACCGCCCAAGTTGTTAAGGGGGAGATTGACCGTTCCACCTCAGACCTTGCTGGTGGCCCTATGAGTATAATGGCAACAGTTTCTGGCGGTAACCTTTCGCAAACAGTGCGTTTACATCTTGATCAGTATTTTGATTTTCATGATGACGGCCTACCACCTCCGGGTTTGTACGACCGTATTCTCCGTGAAATTGAACGTCCTCTAATTCAAAAGGTTTTGAAGGAAACCGCAGGAAACCAGGTGAAGGCCTCAGAGCTCCTTGGATTAAACAGAAATACATTACGCAAAAAAATCAGGGAACTTGACATTAGTTTGCCACCCAAAACTTCCTGAGTTTTTTTGATGTATTCTGTTAGTAAATGGTACGCCATTAGGCCTTTTAGTTTCTGCGCTCGTGTGAAACTCAATTTTTTATGTGATATTTCTGGAACATTTGTTGTAAATATGCATCATGACTGACATGAGTGAAAATAACCTCTCTGATGATACTGGTGTAGTAGCAAGCCCGCCTAAACTTCCAAGTAGAAGATGGGCGCGATTTATGCTTTGGGCACGCCGTTTAAAACTTGCGGGGCGTATAGAGATTGTTCTTGCCATTTTAGCTGTTATGTCGGCTATTGCTACTTACATTGCTATGTCGCAGAAGGCCGCCCCATTTGATGTCACATCTGGCCGGACAATGCGAGTTTTGCTGGGTATCAACCTTGCGCTTCTTTTGGCTCTGGGCGTTGCTATTGGGCGTTGGTTTGTACGTCTGTGGCTTTCAAGGAAAGGTATGGCAGCAGGGTCACGGCTCCATACAAAGGTTACGGGTTTTTTCATAATTATTGCCATTGTGCCCCCTATAATTATGACAGTATTTTCAGCTCTATTTTTGGAGTTTGGGCTCCAGTCATGGTTTAGTGAAAAGATACGGTTCACATTAAATAATTCGCTTGAAGTAGCAGAAACCTACATGGTTGAGCACCGTTCAAATATTCAAAAAGATATGCTTTCAATTGCGCAAGCATATGGGCGTTTAAATAGTTTTCAACAACGAGATCAACTTGCGTTGCAACGCGTTGCTGATACGGCTCTTCACACGCGACTACTATCAGAAATCATCGTTATTGAAGAACGAGATGGGGCAGGTGAAATTTTAGCGCTTGCAAGTAACCGGCTTGAGTTGCAGACATCATCACTTGACCCTGACTTGATTGATAGGGTCCGCTCTGGCCAAAATGTTGTTGCCTCGGACACAGATAACAACCGTGTTATTGGCATGATAAGATTAACATCATATTTTCAGCCAACTTACCTTTATGTGTCGCGTGATCTTAGCCCAAATGTTCTTGGGTACCTTAATGCAACGCGCTCTGCTGTTGCAGATTATGAGAACCTGGAAGGACAACGGAGCGATATTCAATTACAGTTTAATGTTGTTTTCATTATCATTGCTCTTTTGATCTTGCTTGCGGCTATTTGGATTGGTCTTTGGTTTTCAAGCCGGCTTGTAACGCCGCTCTCTAACTTAGTTGATGCTGCAGAACGTGTTGGACGAGGTGACCTCACAGCACGGGTACCAAGCCTACCCACAAGCGATGAGGTTGGTACATTAAGCCGTGCATTTAACCGCATGACCGACCAGCTCTCCCGGAATCAAGATGATCTGATCGCGGCCAATGCTGAGCTAGAGGAGCGCCGCAGGTTCCTTGAAGAAGTACTTGAGGGTGTTTCTGCTGGCGTTATGGGCCTTCAGCAAGATGGCACTATCTTTTTGCCTAATCGATCAGCGGCAAGCCTTATTGGTATGCAACATGATGAACTGGTTGGGCATAAACTTGAAGAAATAGTGCCCGAATTTGCAAAGTTACTCCGAAAGGGAGAACAAACAGACGAGGGAGAAGCCAAAGGCGAAGTTCAGGTGGATGTGGGCGGAGAAACCAGAACTTTGATGGTGCGTGTGTTTGTTGAACGGGAAGAAGACCAAGGCATAGGGGGGTATGTGGTGACGTTTGACGACCTCACAGAGCAACTTGCCGACCAGCGTACAGCTGCATGGGCAGATGTTGCTCGCCGTATTGCACATGAAATAAAAAATCCACTTACACCTATTCAGCTTTCTGCAGAGCGGTTAAAACGCAAATATTTGAAACAAATTGAAGTTGATGCGCCTATTTTTAGTCAGTGTACGGATACAATTATCCGACAGGTTGGTGACTTGAGACGAATGGTGGATGAATTTTCATCGTTTGCTCGCATGCCAGCGCCAATGTTAAAAGACACCGATCTTAGGGATGTTGTTAAACAATCAGTCTTCTTGCAGGATGTTGCAGCAACAAAAATACGGTTTTCTACGGCAATATGTGATGACTTTAAGCCTATCTTGTGTGATGGGCGGCTTGTGGGGCAAGCTGTTACCAATATTTTGAAAAACGCCGTGGAGTCAGTAACTAGCCGCCTAGAACGCGATGAAGAAGCCGGTATACTAAGCCCTGAAACTGGTTTTGTTGCTGTTGAAATGTCCCAATATAAGGATAAGACGGCGATTTCGGTTGAGGACAATGGCCTTGGTTTACCACAGGACCATAAAGACCGCTTGATGGAACCATACGTAACGACGCGTGCAAAAGGAACGGGACTTGGCCTTGCGATCGTTCGGCGCATTATGGAAGAACATGGCGGTACAGTAAGAATCGCAGACAGACATCCGTCTGGGGCAAAGGTGATTCTAAGCTTTTCACATAGTGCCCTTGAGAAGCGCGTTGAAAAAGCCAAGTCTGATCAGGCTTTTTCAACTGATGAAGAACACAAACAAAAAACGATTAGACCAACTGGGGAACCATCTGCCAGCGCGGCAGAATAACACTAGGGAGTTTGCCAGTTATGGCGCTTGATATTCTTATTGTGGATGATGAAGCTGATATTAGGGAACTTGTTGCCGGTATTCTGGAAGATGAGTCATATGGTACTCGTACCGCTCATGATAGTGACAGTTGTTTGGCACAAATAGAAGCGCGACTGCCCTCTTTATTGATTTTGGACATCTGGCTTCAAGGTAGCAAACTAGATGGCCTAGAAATTTTAGAGCTTGTAAAATCTCGCCATAAAGACTTGCCAGTGGTTGTTATTTCAGGCCACGGGAATATTGAAACTGCTGTAGCAGCAATAAAAAAGGGGGCGTATGACTTTATTGAAAAGCCTTTTGAAGCTGATCAGCTTTTAATTACTGTTCGTCGTGCAACCGAAGCAGAGAGGCTGCGCCGTGAAAATGAAGAATTAAAGCGTAAGGCTGCCATCAGTATTGATATTACAGGCAAATCAACAGCTATTAATAACATTCGGCAAAATATTGAAAAAGTTGCAGCAACTAATAGCCGGGTTCTCATTCAAGGGCCTTCTGGGTCAGGTAAAGAAGTAGCGGCACGACAAATTCATGCACGGTCAAAACGTGCGGATAGTTCATTTATTGTCGTTAGTGCAGCCTCTATGGAGCCACAGCGGATGGAGCAGGAGCTTTTTGGTATTGAGCAGAATGGGGGTGTTGTAAAAACAGGCGTCTTTGAACGGGCCCACGGTGGTACCCTCTTCGTTGATGAAGTAAGTGATATGCCATTGCCTACACAGGCAAAAATACTCCGTGTTTTAACCGAGCAATCGTTTGAACGTGTTGGAGGAAACACAAGTGTGAATGTTGATGTTCGAGTGATTTCTGCTACGAGCAAGAACTTGCTGGTTGAGATTGAAGAGGGCCGGTTTAGAGAAGATTTATACCACCGGCTTAATGTTGTGCCTCTTCGTATGGCAGCGCTATCTGACCGTCGGGAAGATATTCCTTTGCTTGCGCGAGACTTTCTGGATTCGCTAGTACGTGCTGTTGGTCGGCACAAAATGAAGTTAACTACTGATGCAATTGCAGCGTTACAATCTTATGATTGGCCAGGGAATGTACGCCAATTGAAGAATATTATGGAACGTGTTGTGATTATGGGTGTTGATGATAATGACGGCGAGATTTCTGCCGCGCAACTGCCTCAGGAAATTAGGCTGGGTACAGATGATTTATTGCACTCAGAATCTGAGAATGGGATTATGACAACGCCTTTACGGGAAGCCAGGGAATCTTTTGAAAGGGAGTATCTGAAAATACAGATTAATCGTTTCAGTGGAAATATATCTAGAACGGCAGCTTTTATCGGTATGGAACGTTCTGCACTCCATAGAAAACTCAAATCTCTTGGCCTCACAGGTTCAACGAAATCAACGCCTTCTGCATAATGATATGTGGTAAAATTTCAGGAATTTTGGTGCTTATATGAAAGTAATTGTCTGTGGCGCAGGTCAAGTCGGCTTTAACATAGCTAAACATCTTGCGGGCCAAAATAATGATGTAACGGTTATTGATACGTCTAGAAGTTTGATCCGTAAACTTAGCGAATCCCTTGATGTACAAGCCCTTGTTGGTAATGCTTCTGACCCCGATATGTTGGACAAGGCAGGGGCAAGTGACGCGGATTTGCTTATTGCTGTTACACTATCGGATGAAGTCAATATGGTTGCGTGTCAGGTTGGGCATTCCTTGTTTAGTGTACCCACCAAAGTTGCCCGTATTCGTAATCAGGCATATTTAAAGTCAAGTTGGAGAGACCTTTTCTCCCGAGATAACATGCCTATTGATGTGATTATTTCACCTGAACTTGAGGTGGCTACTGCATTGAGGCGACGCCTTGAGGTGCCAGGCGCTTTTAATATGGTACCATTTGTTGATGGCAAAGTACGTATGATAGGGCTCACCTTAGAAGATGACTGCCCTGTTGTTGATACACCCCTTCGACAGCTAACAGAGCTTTTCCCTAATTTACACACAATTGTTGCGGCTGTGTATAGAGGCGGACGGCTTTTTGTCCCTAGAAGCGATGACCAATTACAAGTAGGGGACACCATTTATATTGCGGTTGAGGCGGGCACAACTGAACGTGCGATGGCTGTCTTTGGTCATGAGGAAAAAAGGGCCAGCCGCATTGTTATTGTTGGTGGTGGCAACATTGGGTATTTTCTAGCGAAACATCTAGAGGAAAGTAGCAAAGCAACGAATATTAAAATCATTGAACTCAATACAAGTCGGGCAAATTGGCTTGCTGAACGCCTTAAGCATGTTGTTGTCATCAATGGTGATGCCCTAGACCGTGAAATTTTGAGCGAAGCAAATATATCGGAAGCTGACACCTTAGTTTCCGTTGCGGATGATGATGAAGTGAATATTCTTTCGTCGCTACTTGCGAAACAACAAGGTTGTAAACGGGCAATAACGCTTATGAACAACCCAATTTACGGAAGTTTAGTCGGTTCCATTGGAATTGATGTAGCCCTTGATCCACGAGAAACGACAGTTTCGTCTATTTTACGGCATATAAGGCGTGGTCGAATTAGGGATCTTTATAGTTTGTTTGAAGGACAAGCCGAAATTATAGAAGCGGAAATTCTTGAGGGGTCCGATGTTGCCGGGAAGACAATTGGCGAACTTAGGCTCCATGGTGACGTTAAATTCTGTATGATTGTTAGAGAAGATGAAACAATTCTACCTCAAGCGGAGACACTCTTATTAAGCGATGACAGAGTTGTCATTCTTGCAATGAGTGGTGCAGTTAAAAAAATTGAAAACTTATTCTCCGCAAGAGCGGATATTTTCTAGGTTTAAAAAATGTGGAAAAGCCGGCTATTTTATTTATTAGGCAGTTGGGTTCTTATTGTCTGTGCATTTCAGCTTATTCCCCTTTTTGTAGCTATATGGCTAGGCGAAAAAGCATCATTTCATAGCCTTTTCTCCTCAGTCCTGGTTTCAAGTTTGTTGGGCGGGTCTTTAGTGCTTGGGTTCCGTTCTACGGAAAAAATTAGAGTGCCGCGCTTAACATTATTCTTACCTATTTGGGGGGCTATCTGTTTATCGCTTGTGGCAGGCTTGCCTTTTTTCTTCCTTTTCCCTGAGGTTGGGTTCATTGCTGCTTTTTACGAAGGTGTATCACTAATAACAACAAATGGTTCAAGCGCTTACGAGGGGGCACTCGGTTCTCTTGTCGCAATTGAGCTATGGCGTGCAATGGCCGCTTGGATTGGTGGGTATCTTGCAATTTGTATCACATTATCACTCATGACAGCTATGAATATTGGGGGACTTCAGCTTCATCATTCTCCTATGCCATACGGTGATAGTGAAGCTGGTTATCCAAGACTAAAAGCGACAGCACTTGCACTGTATCCTGTGTATTTAAGTGTTACACTTGCATGTCTTATATTGCTTTGGTTAGGAGGAGGTGATTTTTTTAATAGTCTCCTCTTGGCGATGGCAACAATCAGCACGACAGGGCTTTCCGGTGTGTCCCAGTCTCAGATTTCCAATTTTTGGCCGCAATTGGTTCTGACCGTTTTCATGCTTATTAGTATGTCTAATTGGGATGTGCATTATGTAACTTTTAAAAAGCGAGCTTTTCAAAAGGGTATTAACTATGAGTTGCGGTCTTCTCTTATCTTGATTGGCATAGCAATCATATTTTTGACCCTCCATGAGGGTAGTTTTGACATTACATACCTTTGGCATACAATTTTTGCTGCGGTTTCGGCTATATCAACAACAGGTATTATGCCTGACAGCTTCCTATCTATTGGTGAAGAGAGTTTGACGATAGCAATTACCCTGATGATTCTTGCGGGTATAGGTGGGGCAACTATTAGCGCAACAGGTGGACTAAAACAATTGCGTATGATTGTCGTATATAGTGCAGGTCGCTCTGAACTCGACCGGCTTGCTCATCCTCACGGTGTAAAGGGCCTTCATTATTTTGGCAATAAAATTCATCGCTCTGACATGGAAGCTATTTGGCTTTTACTGGGAAGTTATGTGCTTGTGATCATACTTGGCGCCCTTTCTTTTGCTATCCTCGGCGTGCATTTTCAGGACGCGTTTTCAATGTCATTCACGGCAGTGACTTTGTCTGGCCCGCTCATAGCCCTTGCAGACCCGTATTTTGGTGGCTATGCCGGGTTAAAAGACATTGATTATATCATTCTCACGATACTCATGTTGATTGGCCGTGTAGAGGCATCTTTGTTCTTCGCATTGTTCGCTAAATCACTCTGGCGAGGATAAAGAGTTGACCGATGGTAATGTCCTCTGACATATAGAATAGACGCGTATGATGGCTGGGGGAGTATCCGGCTTTTAGACACATACATATTCAGTATTTGGCTATTCAACGTGTTGAATAATTAACAAATTAAAAAGAGAAGCACGGACAGTCCATGTCAGAAAAAAATCAAAACCTTCAGGACGTCTTTTTAAATGCCGTTCGTAAAACCAAAACACCAGTCACAGTATTTCTTGTAAATGGTGTTAAACTTCAGGGTGTTATTACCTGGTTCGATAACTTTTGTGTATTGTTACGCCGTGATGGTCAGTCACAACTTGTATATAAGCATGCCATTTCTACAGTCATGCCTGCGGGTCCTGTTCAGCTCTTTGAGCCTGAAAAGGAAGGCCTTGAGGATTAAAATATTTTGACGGACCGAATTAATCACAGTCGCCCTGCTGAAAAGCAGGGGGGTGGGTGGTCAACGGATGGACTGGGTTATTTACAAGATAAAATAGCTCGGCAACGTGTGTTTGTGATCCACCCTTATTTGAAAAACCAAAAACAGGAAGGGCTTTCACGAAGTCCTGATGCTCGTCTTGAAGAGGCGATAGGGCTTGCTATTGCCATTGATATCGAGCTTGTTGGGGGCGAAGCTGTCGCGCTTCGTGATATAAAGCCATCCAGTTATATCGGGCAAGGTAAACTTGATGAAATTAAAACTCAGGTTAAAGCAGAAGAGCTTGATTTAATTGTTTTTGACTGTGAGCTTAGCCCAATTCAACAAAGGAACTTAGAGCGCGCATTAGAGGTTAAGGTAATTGACCGAACAGCTCTTATCCTTGAAATTTTTGGAGCCCGCGCCAGCACTAAGGAAGGCGAGCTTCAAGTTGAGCTTGCACATCTAACGTACCAGAAAAGCCGGTTGGTACGCTCATGGACACATTTGGAGCGCCAACGAGGCGGCGGCGGGTTCCTTGGGGGGCCTGGTGAAACCCAAATTGAATCTGATAGACGCATTATTGCCGACAGAATAAGTAAAATTAGAAAACAGTTAGAAGCAGTAACACGGACACGGACATTACACCGGTCAAGGAGGCAAAAGGCCCCATACCCAGTTATTGCCCTTGTTGGCTACACAAATGCAGGAAAATCAACGCTTTTTAATCGTTTAACAAAAGCCGAAGTGCTGGCTGAGGATATGCTTTTTGCAACACTTGACCCAACGCTTAGGTCAATTGATCTACCAAGTGGTCGTAAGGTGATTATCTCGGATACTGTGGGGTTCATATCTGAGTTGCCTACAATGTTAGTTGCAGCGTTTAGAGCCACACTCGAAGAGGTATTAGAGGCTGATATAATTGTGCATGTTCGAGATGCGGCACACACAGACAGCAACGTTCAGAAACAGGACGTTCTTTCCGTATTAGTCGAGCTTGGTGTTAACTTGGAAGATACAGAAAACGGAACACCAATGTTAGAGGCACTGAACAAGGTGGATCTAGTATCTGAGGATGCAAAAAACGCTCTATTTGCTTATGCAGAACGTCACACGGAGGCCGTGCCACTCTCAGGCATGACAGGTGAAGGCAATGACCGTTTGATTGAGATGATTGATAGTATATTGAGTAAGCAAGACTTTTATATCGAACAAACTATTGCCTATTCTGATGGTGCGACACAAGCTTGGCTGCATGCAAATGCAAAGATTTTATCAGAAGAGCATGGTGAAAAAGGTGTCACATATAATTTTACTGTTGACCCTATTGCGTGGGCTAAGTTTAATAGAAGTTAATCATTTTAAACTGTCTGTTTTTTTTCTGCTTTTTTGACTGTGTTCCAGAGGGCATCCATCTCTTCAAGGTTTGAGAGTTCTGGGGTTAGCCCCTTTGAGGCAAGTAGGCGTTCAACACTCTTGAAACGGCGTTCAAACTTTGCATTTGCTTCCCGTAAACATTCCTCAGAATCAAGTTTAAAGTGGCGCCCTAAATTTACTAAAACAAACAATAAATCGCCAAATTCTTCCTTAACACTTTCTACGCTATTTCCGTTCCTCACTTCAAAAAGTAATTCTTCTGTTTCTTCCTGTATTTTATCAAGAACCATTTCAGGTTCAGGCCAATCAAACCCAACACGTGCTGCCCGTTTTTGTAACTTTACAGCCCTTGACAGAGCAGGGAGAGCTGAAGTGACGCCATCAAGGGCGGAAGGGACAGACCCAGATGTCGTTGCTTTTGCTGCGCGTTCTTCAGCTTTCTGTTTTTCCCATGAGGCAGTCTGAGCATCGGCGCCCTCAATAGAGGTGCCCGAAAACACATGGGGGTGGCGTTTGATCATCTTTTTACTTATGGCATTAACGATATCTTCAAATGAAAAAAGCCCATTGTCTTTAGCAATTTGGCCATGAAAAACCACCTGAAGTAATAAGTCGCCTAGTTCATCGATAAGGGCAGACATGTCGCCAGCTCGAATAGCGTCATCTACTTCATATGCTTCTTCAATTGTATAGGGTGCTATGCTCTCAAAATTTTGTTTTATATCCCACGGGCATCCTGTTTCTGGGTCACGAAGTTTAGCCATAATTATGAGCAAATCATCGATAGTATGCTTTTCTGTCACTAAATTTCCCCATGATATTTTGATAAATACCCACTCTAATAATGGAAGGAGTAAGGTCAAGCGTGCTTGTGGTTTCTGTGCACGGCTTATCATAGCAGGCTTGAGACATCATTGAGATATTTCTGAGACATCCCTGAGACATCCCTGAGACATCCCTGAGACATCCCTGAGACATCCCTGAGACATCGTTGGACATCCCTGGGACCCCTATATGCCATAAACCCATATACCATAAATGTCTCAAGCGGAGATTGTGCTAAAACTGAACCCCAATTGAAAGCTTCAAGTTCCTACCGGGCAGCGGAACCCTGTCTTTGAGAAAACTTGTATGCTGTCTCGCATCCTTATTGCCAAGATTCGTACCCCGTATTTCAAGCGTGATACGTTCATCATTGAAAGGTCGAATGGTTACATAGGCGTTCACTAAAAAATAGTCATCTGTTGGTATTTCATATTGAGTGACACGGGTTTGAGCACCGGCATATTCAACCTCAGTTCTGATATCAAAGAGATCAGACCGGATCTCAGCGCCCAAAAGGGCTGATAGCGGGGGTATCCTTGGTAGATTTTTATCTTCCTCACGGCTAAGTTCAGCGCGGACTAAGTCAACTTGAGCATCAAAATGTAAATCGAGATCTCCAAAGCGTAAGCTACTGATAGAGCCAGCATGTACTTCTAACTTGCCCTCAAACCCATAAAGCTTTGCATCATGTGCAGTAAACTCAAAAACCTCGAGGCCGTCCTCCTGTGCGCCAATATCAGCTTCATAAATAAAATCATCATAAGAGGTTATGAAACCATTCAGTACAAAGCTTATTTCTGGCGTTGCATAGGAAAATGTTGTTTCTAGACCCAAGGCAGTCTCCAGACCAAGATTGGAATTTCCCTGCTCAAAGGCATTTGTTGCTAAATGAGGCCCATTTGAAAAAAGTTCTTCTGTAGAGGGTGCACGTTCAGTTCGAGAAACGGTAACACCCCAAAAAGCAACATCTGACAGATCATATCCAACACCTAAAGACGCACTAAAACCTGTGAAACTTTTGCCTGTTTGCGGTACGTCTAAATTATAGTCCGTATATTCAAAACGGGCGCCTGCGTCTATATGCCAACCACCCAAAGTGAGTTCCTTCACAGTATAAAGGCCATATTGCTTGCTTTTGGTTGGGGGAACAAAAGCTTCGTCTCCAATAGCAGAAAAATTCCTAGATTTTACATGAATGCCAGTGGCACCGTTCCAGTTTTCACCACCTTTTTCGGTAAAATCAAGGCGGCTTTCCCAGCCTTTATTCAAAAAAGATGTGCCTATATTATCGCCTTCAAGCTCTGTATGTTTATAGTCAGCATATCCAAACCGAAACTTTGCTTTTTTAAATAATAACCAATCAGATTTATACTCACCGTTAACATCAAACCGTACTTGGTTTAGATCAATTGTAACATTTTCCTCTTCCTCAACAGCAGTGTCTACTACACCGCCTGTGTTTTGGTCGGGGCTCTGTACATGGCCGCTCGGAACACCGTAATCGCTATTGTAAAATTTCAAATTAAAGCCCAAAAACCCAGATGGGAATAAGACAGAAAGGCCAGCAGAACCGCCTCTTGATTTGGTGGCAGAATTTTCTACAGTTCCAAAGGCCTCTTCGGCGTGTTCAGTCTCATTTTGTAATGGGCTATTAGCTTCTTCTAGGGCACGTAGTTTTTCTGATTCAGCATAACCTGGAATGCTGAAATCTTCAGTTTGGCGGTACATACCATCGGCATGAAAGAGAACTGTTGTATCCCCTAATTGACCAAGTTCAGTATTAAAAGCCCCGGTTAGCTCATTCCCGCCATTCACTGTAGTGTGGCCATACCTTAATGCTGCCTCTAATCCCTCTTCAGGCATTTTGCTGGGAATACGGCTATCAATAACGTTGACGACGCCGCCAGCGGCACTGCTGCCATACATGAGCATGGCTGTCCCGCGCAAAATTTCAATGCGCTCTGCAAGGGCAGGCTCGACAGCCGTAGCATGGTCAGGGCTGGTCGATGAGGCATCAATAGAGCCAATGCCATTATCAAGCACGCGTATTCTGTCGCCGCCAAGACCACGAATGATAGGTCTGCTAGCACCCGGACCAAAGAATGTGGATGAAATGCCGGGTTGGCGGCGCAGTGTTTCGCCAATTGAACCATCCAGCTGCCGGTGAATATCCTCCCGGTTTAAAATAGTTGTTCCGAGAATGGTTTGCCCAAGCTTTTTACCGTCATAAGCCCCAGAAATAATAATTTCTTCAAGGTGGCTATCTGGGGGCGGGGCTGCTGCTGCATGTATGGCAGATGAAAAGGGCGCTGTTATAATGAGTGTAGTAGCCAGTAAAGTGCTGCGGTTACGCAAATACATCACAAATTCCAATATCCTAAATTTAACCACGCAGAATGCCCTGTGGCATTAAGTACTGCGTAAAACTATTTTGATGCTGAGCTATGAGGTGACAGAGCACCTGATTACTTTGCAAAAGGATATTAAATAGAAGGAGGCCCTCTTAAAGTTAGTGTACTGTTTTTACTCTTTAAAAGAGGAATTTCAATCCGCGAAGGTATCTCTGTCTCAAGAATTTTTACGATCTCAATGCTTTGAGAGCGGGGTGTATCTAGCGAATGATTATTAGTGCTTTGGCAAAGAATGCAGGTGTCTTCCTGCACATCATGGCTAATATGGCTAGTTTGATGGGAAGCGGCTAAAGACTGAGCAAGAAGAAAGAGCCCAAGAAGCAGATACTTCCATGCATTTATGTTTTGCCGACATAGTAGGGCCACTGACTGCAAGTTGAAATCTTCCAATTTTCAAAAGGCGATGTGATAGTGTAACGTTTATGCTTTGATTTTCTCTAAATCAAGTATCTTTTTATTATTTAATGTTCTCTTCTGCTCTGTACTAAGGAAACTTTGTTGTATTCATAGGAAAAATTTCCTTTTTGAGTTTTTGGTAGCCGAAGAAAGAATGGATAATGGAAAAAAATAAGGATGTGGTCTTTTCTGTTGGCTTTGTTTTATTAGATGAATTTACATTATTCGCACTTTCCGGTTTTGTTGATGCCCTAAGGTTAGCTGGCAATCATTCAGATGATAGCCGCCAAAGAGATTTTAGTTGGACTATTGTTGCGCCGTCAATGGCGCCGGTTCGTTCAAATTCAGGTATTGAGGTATTACCATGGGAGCTATACACGCAGTGCTCTAAATTTGATTATTTAGTTATTGTGGGTGGGCGTGTGGAACCCCAACGAAACACTGACCAACGTATTATTCAGTATATTCAGGAATTTGCGGCAAGGGGCGGTGTTATTGTTGGGCTGTGTACCGCAACATTTGTATTAGCGCGCGCTGGTATTATGAATAACCGAAGATGCTGCATACATTGGCACCACCGAGACGAGTTTTCTGCGGAGTTTCCTGAGTTGGTTGCAACATGTGATACGGTTTTTGTAGATGATAAAAACCGTATCACATGCCCAGGTGGCCGGTCGGCTAATGATGTAGCACTTTATTTGATTGAAAAACATTGTGGCCCAGTAAAGGCCCGTAAGGCAGCAAGTGGCCTTGTTATAGAGGAAATTAGGGGGGCTAAAAGCCCACAACCCAATGTAGGCATCCATTGGTTCCGAAGTATTGATAATACGCTCTTAAGACGTGCCATATTAATTATGGATCAGTTTCTTTCCGTCGAGCTATCAATGCCGGATCTGGCAAATAGGTTGCAGGTTAGTGAAAATTCTTTGTTTAGGGCTTTCAAAACTCACTTGGGTATCAGTCCTGCAAAATTACTACGAATTTTGAGGGTGTCACATGCTCATTGGAGCCTGCACCATACCGCATTAACACTTTCACAAATTGCGCATATGTATCAATTTTCTGACGCGTCTCATTTTTCCAAAATACACCGTGAGTATTATGGCATAACCCCAGCCGGGGCGAGAGCTCATGGACCTTTTGCGCTGGACCGTAAGCCGGCAGAGATGATGGCGCAGAGCGCTATGATTAAATGTCTCTTGTTGGGGGAGTTATTTCTACTGGATAATAAATTATAGAAGCACTTGTAGCCCGTCGTGTGAGACATAGTAAGCCCCTGTGGGACAAATTTACTTAAGATAAGTAGTATTCTTCTAGTGCCGCGCATATTCCTTCTATAAGGAAGTATTGGCATGAAAAATCTAACCCAATATTTTTGAGGTACCCTGATGAGCACTTTGCTAAGTGTGGAACTTAGAGCCCCGTATTTAATTTTTATAGGGGACATTGAGTCTAAGCTCTATGCGAAAACTGGTCTTGGAATTGTAGAGTGGCGCCGAGAACTGGTTGCGGGTCAATTAGCTTTCGAGGGTAATGCTTTGGACCTTGGGGTGCCTTACATGAGCATTGAAAGCGCTGTTGCCGCGGGTGTAAAGTCGGTTGTTGTAGGTGTTGCCCCCGTCGGTGGTACAATCGGCCCTCAGTGGATAGACGTTCTAGTGAAGGCAGCGAAAGCAGACCTTGATATAGTAAGTGGGTTGCATTTTCGTCTTAGCGATTATCCTGAGTTAAAGGATGCTGCGGCTAAGTCTGGCGCCGCACTCATTGATGTAAGGGTACCTCCAAATGACATTCCTGTTGGTACGGGCAAAAAAAGAACAGGTAAGCGGTTGCTTATGGTTGGTACAGATTGTGCTGTTGGGAAAAAATATTCTGCCCTTAAAATAACTGAAACCATGAAGGCGTTTGGACTGAAGGCGACATTTAGAGCTTCTGGACAAACGGGTATTATGATTGCAGGCACTGGAATACCAATAGATTCTATTGTTGCAGACTTTGTCTCGGGTGCTGCGGAGCTATTATCACCTGATAATGATCCTGAACACTGGGATATTATTGAGGGGCAAGGCTCTTTGTTTAATGCCTCGTATGCTGGGGTTAGTCTTTCTTTGCTTCATGGTTCACAGCCAGACGCGATTATAGTGTGCCATGACCCAACAAGGTGTCATGTAAGCAGTTGCCCTGATATAATAATCCCAACAGTAGCAGAATGTATTGATCTAAATCTTCGCTGTGGGCGGCTAACCAACGCTGATATTAAGTGCGTTGGGGTTTGTATAAATACATCAGGCTTATCAAATGCTGAAAGAAAACCATATCTGCAAAAACTTTCAGAAGAGCTTGATTT
>Ga0316208_1000952_pt1 | contig 30080 bp, 27 predicted proteins | sample 3monopyrite_MG_FD_204944 | JGI IMG/M metagenome (GOLD analysis project Ga0316208, IMG submission 204944) | Microbial mat bacterial communities from mineral coupon in-situ incubated in ocean water Damariscotta River, Maine, United States -... | ecosystem: Environmental > Aquatic > Marine >... | reverse complement strand
CGACAGTCAGGCAATCGGCGGCCGGGTTATTGGCGACGAACCCCAAATCTCACTCGAGCACGCGCGGGAGTATCTCGATCGCGGCGAGCGGCTGGCCCTAAAGCGTATTGCCCGTATCGAGCGAATCGGTAAAATGAGCGCGAAGCAGCTCGCGGGCCTCGACTGGAGCGCGGTCGAACGTAAGTTCGCCGAGTTCATGGAGAGCCGCTACGAGACCGCCGGTGAAATTGACTTGATCGACGGCGTACCCCAGATCGTGCGGGCAGAACGCGGCTCGGTAGAAGAATCTGGAGACGCCAGTGGATTTACCGCATCCGGCGATTTCGCCTACCACACCCACCCCTATGCGCTGGTTGACGCGCGCAAACTTCACAGGTCGACCCGACACCTCCCTCCGTTTCTGCCGCCCTCACACATAGATCTGGAGTCCGCGTTTTCCAGCGTCGCAGAACATTCGTCCGCATGGAGCATTGTAGAGACACCCGAGGGGCGCTACTTTATTCGACCAGACGAAAAGTGGCTGAACAGCAAGTTTGGGCGCGCGGCGAAGAAGCAGAGCCTCGACCAAAAATACAACGAGGAGGCGTACCAGGATGGAATGGCCGATCTAAAAAATCGGGCCAGGTGGGCGGCCGCTATGCTCGTCGACACTCCAACCACTTTGCTGGAGCACAGTGAGCGCATGCGAGAGGCCGGGTTTGTGGTCCATTTCTTTCCCGCGGCCGCGTTCGTTGCCCGCTTCCCTCTCCAGACAAAGTGGATCCATCAGTTCATCACGCGACCGTATCGCTCGGGAACTTTGGGCTGCGAGGGCAAGCGAGGGCCTCGCCGAAAAGTGTTGCCAGCGGCAGGCGGAGTGACCGGTGGGATTGTCGAGTCACGCGCGCGGCTTCCTCACCGCCGCCGGTCCGACGCGTGGAAAACGACAAACATGGCGAGCTTCCTGAACCGGGTCGAGCGCTACGCCAAGATGTCGGCCAACCAGATCGACGCGCTCGATTGGGGTCCGACCAACGCCTTCCTCACCAGCGCGATGAACAGTCGCTACGAGACCGCGGGGATGATAGACCGGGTGCGGGGCAAGATGCACGTCGTTTCGGCCCACCGGGGAGAGATCGACGAGAGCGGGGAGGGCGGCAGCAGCACCGCCGACGTCCCGGGTATGTTCTACTACCACACCCACCCCCACGCGCTGCTCGACGCCGAAAAGCTGCACCACAGCACGCGGCATGTGCTTCCGTTCATGCACCCCTCGGCCCCGGACCTAATTGTGGCCGTTCAGGTCGCCGCCGATCCCCATCCTGTGCCTTGGATGATGCTCGAGGCGCCCGAGGGCCGCTACTTCTGGCGCCCCGGCCCGCGCATCACCAACAGCGCGATGTTCCGGTTTGTGGTTGACGCGCGGGCCGACGAGGACGAAGTTCCGGCCGAACCCACATATGACGTCGCGAAGGCGGAAGCGCGCTGGGACCGCTTTCAGGAGCGGGTGTGGGAGAAGCTGTATGGGGTGCGAAATCGCCGCTCGTTTACGCTGCACGACATTCACGAGGCGATCCGCAAGCTCGGCTTCACGCTGTACTTCTTTCCGGACCCCGGTTATGCCCGCCGCTTCCCGATCCGCTCTTTCCGCTGGGTCGGGACAACAATCTTCCGACCCGAAAAAAGAGAGTGAGCGTCGGGACACAAAGGCATCAGCGCGCCGTTTGAAGCCTCGGGTCACAAAGGCATCAGCGCGCCGTTTGAAGCGTCGGGACACAAAGGCGTTATGGACGACACTGACTTGAAGCAATACATCGCTCGCTTCTCAAAGGACGTCTCCACTACGGAGGCGTTCGTCAAGACGCTGACTCCCGAGCAGTACTCCCAGCTGGCGGGCTACTGCAAGGTCATGGCCGAACCCGAAAAGCCCGAAATTGTGCAATTGATGCGCGAGATGTTCCCTGACTCATAGGGCGCCTTCCGGGACCCACCTCAGAAGTTCGAGAATTTTCTCGTTTTTTGTCATTTCTGAGGGGCGCCGCCCGTGTCGGTCAAGAGCGTTCCGGTCGGCCCCATGCAAAACGAGCAGGCGAACGGACTCCTTGGTTTGCACAAGGCCTCTTCGTGGAGCGGCGACCGGCCGTCGCTCGCTGTTGTCGCATAACCGCGCTCCAACAAAAACTTTACCATTTCGGTGTTGTTGCTGTGACACGCGTCCACCAGCCTCGACTAATTTTCGGAATATGTCGCGTCTCGCGACAGAAGAAACTCAACCAGTGGCACGAAACCTGCGATGTCCAGAGGGGTGCGGCCGCGCGCGTCCTTCGCATTTGCGTCAGCGCCGCTGTCCAGAAGAATTTCGGCAACCTTGACGCTCCGGCGCCGGGCCGCAAAGTGCAAGGCGGTTTCTCCCTGGCGGGTTCGGGCGTTCACTTCGGCGCCCCTGTCAACAAGAAACTGGACTCTCGCGGGTTCCGCGGATGAGCACGCGAAGTGCAGCGGGGCCGCGTCGTAGTCGGTCCGGGCGTTCACTTCGGCGCCGGTCCGGGCGTTGACCTTGGCCCCATGCTCGACAAGAAGCCGCACGATCGCCTCCATTTGTTCGCTCGGCTCGTTCAGACAGGCGCTGTGAAGGACCGACCAGGTCTCGTCCGCCGGGGTCTCGGTCGTCGCATTGGGGTCCACCCCGATTTCCAGCAGCCGGCGGACCATGCCGACGTCTTTCCTGTCAATCGCCTCGTAGAGGGCCTCTCCGGGAGACTCCGAGGCCGCAATCAGCGCCTGGGGTACCCCGATTTCGAATGCTCGGTGCTGAGCGAACGGATCCATACAGACACGGTCGCAACCTCCAACCAAAAACGGCCAAGCCACTTACAGCGACTTGTAGTTGGTCATGCCCGCCGCTTCCCGATCCGCTCGTTCCGCTGGGTGGGCACCACAATCTTCCGCCCGGAAAAAGGGAGTGAGGCGGCACGTATCATCCCGTTTGAAGTGCCGCGTTTTGTCTGTGTATGGCGACGCCGACGGTAATTCGAATGTGGGGGTCTTTGCGCGACGGGGTCCGCGAGCCCACAGGAGAAGCTGAGGGCGCCCTGTACATCGGCCGGGCGATGTCGATGGCCGGTTGGCGACTTTCCGCGAGCAAGTGGGCCAACCCCTTCAAGGTCGGTCGCGATGGGACTCTGGAAGAAGTGCTTACCAAGTACCGCGCGCATGTTCTGGCTCGGCCGGAGCTGGTCGCCGCGCTCCCTGAGCTGGCCGGCCGGCGTCTCGCCTGCTGGTGCCGGGCCCCACCGGGCTCAAACAAAAAAAGCCACACTTGTCACGGGGACGTGCTCGTGGAACTGTTTACAGCACAATGAGGCGCTGGCCGAGCTATTTTTGGTCCACCTCCAAAATTCGCCAGTGCGGGTCGCAGGCCCAAGAGGCGTAAACCTAGCGGGGGTTCTAGGGGGACGCGGCCCAAGAGGCGTAAACCTAGCGGGGGTTCTAGGGGGGCGCGACCAAGAGGCGTAAACCTAGCGGGGGTTCTAGGGGGGCGCGACCAAGAGGCGTAAACCTAGCGGGGGTTCTAGGGGGGCGCAGCCCCCCTATTTACAGCGACTTGTAGTTGGTCACGCCCTCGCGGACGGTGCGGATCCGCAGGGGAATCTGGATGCGGCGCCAGGGAATGACGAGGGTTCCGCTCGCCGGAGAGATCGCCGCGGTCTCGTCGATGGGGATGAACGCCCCGACCGCGTCCTGGGTCTCCAGTGAAAAGGTGTTCGCGGTGAGCGGCACCACCCGCGCGTGGCGCTCGTTTCCAAGCGCAGTGTTAAGAGCGGAGCTGTTGGAACCGAAGCCCAGGAAGTGCACGAAATCGCCAGCCGCGAGGCCGTGGTTGTTGTACGTGAACACGACCGGCGCGCCGGGGGTGAACCGCACGTTGTAGTAGGTGTCCGGCACGAGGGGAATCGGCTGGTTGTTGTGCCCCCGAAGCACGAAGTTCAGGTTCTCCATCGAGGTGAGGGGTCGGGTGAAGCTGTAGGCCTGGCGCAACACCGGCTCGAGCAGATAGCGGATTCGGGAGCCGGCGAGCACCTCGGGGGTCATCCGAAACTCGATATTCGAGCGGCCGTTGTTTCCCAGGTGGACCGCCTGCTCGCTCGCGGACTCGATGTACAGCCGCGCGCGCTCATACAGAAACGCCTGCGCGGCTTCGGTCTGCTGGGCCGGAGAGAGAATGGGAGTCGAGCCCCCGGGCACATCCTGCGGACCGGGGATGTAGAAGGGCTCGGTCTCGATCGAGATGACATTGGTGAGCGTGTCGTGGACCCCAATGTTGTTGGGGGTCGTCTGCCCCTGGCTCGCGATATTGAAAACGTAGCGCCCCCGGGTAGTGTCTGAGCCGCCCGGGCCGGTCACCTTGTAGGGCGAGTCGAGCAGCACATACTGGTCGCTCGCCCCAAAGTGGGCGTCGGGACAGGGGGTGCTCTTGTTGGCGTGGTCGGCGCACGCCGGGGGGTAGCCCCCAAACATCGCCTCTTTTTGGAGCTCGTGGATGTCCGGGTCGCAGTCCCCGGTCACCCGAAACTGGCCAACCCGGCCGGGCCCGGGCTGGTAGCCGCCCATGCCGACCTTGTTGCGAAGCGGGTGGGCGCCCGCGGCGGCCTCGGGTCCACCGGCCGCGCCCGCGGCCTCCAGTGGCCCGCCGTATTCCGCGAGCTCCATCGCCCCAAAGCCCTCGCGGCGGCCGTAGCGGCTGGCGGTTCCGCGGGATGCGCTTTGGCGGGACGCGCTTTGGCGGGACGCCCGTGCGGCGACCTGGCGCGGGTCTCGGTATACTTGTCGGCCCGCCATGGATCAGCGCTATACAGGTCCAAGTGTGGCCCCGAGTGTGCCTCCGAGTGTGCCTCTGAGTGCCAAGCCGGCCTCGGCCGCCAAGCCGGCCCCGAGTGTGCCTCCGAGTGTGCCTCTGAGTGCCAAGCCGGCCTCGGCCGCCAAGCCGGCCCCGAGTGTGCCTCTGAGTGCCAAGCCGGCCCACTGGCGCTGGGTGGCCATCGCGATTGTGACGGTTATTGTGCTCGCGAGCGTGGTTGGCGTCCTTTGGTATGGGCGAGCGGTGAGCGGCGGCGCCAGCGACGTGCTCACGCGGCGGCTCTGCTCCGACACCTACTGTCACCCCGAGTTTCGGGGCTGGAGCTGGACCCACCTTCTTCTGTACACCGCCATCGGAATCGCGGCCCCCGACCACTACCTCGCCGCGCTGGGGGTCGGGGTCGCCTGGGAGGGCTGGGAGTATTTTCTCAGTGTCACTCGCTGCACCCCGTGGGACCCGTTTCCGGGTAAGTGCAAGCCGGGCCAGCAGCCGGGCGACTGGTGGTACGCCCGCGCTTCGGACATCCTTTTCAATATGCTTGGCTACACGATTGGCAGCGTCGGGGGCAATGCGATCCGGGGGCGCCCGCTTATTGGGGGGCGATAGACGCCGGCCCGCTATGCACTTTTTGAATGCCCCGTTCGTATACCATTGAGCTATGAGTTCTAGCGAAGACGAGCGCGAGCTTGTCATTGATCTGGAGCGCTCGAGCGATGGCTCTGACGCGGGCCCAGAATCCACTCAGCCCGTTGAGCAACGAGCCCTATTTATGGGACAAATGCTCGAAATATTCCAGGGGATGGGCAGTTTGCTGCAACAATGGGCTATATCTCTCGTTGTGAGACACGCTGTGGGAGTTCTGTTGGCCAACTTGGTCGGGACACAGCCCTATCAAGCTGGAGATCGGGGAACTATGCTCCAGCGCCACGGAGATCTGTGGAAAAAATATCCCACACACCAGTGGCGTATCTTGGGGGACCAGATTAACCGTCTCTCGATGCTGATAAGCCATGGCTGCTACCCACGGGACCACCCTGTCATCGAAGGCGTCTACCTGAAACTGCTGTCGGTCTTGTGTCCCGCGCTCGGCAAAAAACAGCCGTGTCCCGGGTTGACGTGCGCGGGGCTGAGAAAAGCCGACATATCTGATGTTCTCGAGGGAAAGACGCACAACCAGATAGTGTGTTTCGTTTTAAAGCTGGCCGCCAATCACCGCGCCACGGTCCACGGGCTAAGGACTGAATTGATCCAGACGAAGGCCCGCCTCCAGCTGTATGAACGGGCGGCCGGTTCGTCGGCCGGCCCGTCGGGAGGCGCCACCCCGGGACAAAAACGCCCAGCCAGCGCTCCGGCGGCCGCAACCCCGGGTCCAAAGCGCAGGAAGTGAAGCACCCGGTCGCGCAGCACTTTTTGAATACTCCGCGCGCTAAACATTGGTTTGCGAAACATGGCTTGCTGTGTATCCTACGGAACGTTTCTGTCTGACCCGCTCCCCCCACGAATCCGCCAAATGTTGCTGGAGCGCAAGAACCGGCTCGCTGCGTCGCGAATTTGGCGTCGCGATTTGCACAATCGGCTGGCCGCGCGGATAGTCGTCGCTCTTCGTCTGCAGAGACGCGAGAACGGTGGAGAACTCCCGGTGGTTATCATGGGCGGCAGCCCCCCGGACACGCTGAAGGCGATTGGCACGATCAATCTTTACATCGACTTGCTCCGAAATCGGAGATAGCGGCATGTTCGCCAAAAATGGGCTCGATCTTTTTTGGTCAAGCGAGTGAAGCGCGACTTAGTCTCCCCGGCCCCACCAGATCGAGTCTTCCTCTTCCGCGAGCTCCTCGGCGAGGTATTGGGCGAAGTAGTCCGCGTCGGCGCGAATGGCGCCGGTGATCGGGCGCTGGGGGTCGTTGCGCTGGAGTGCCTGGTTGGCTGCCTGCTCGTCCCCATCCAGCGCCCCCCGCTGGCCACCCGCGACCGCATCATCGTCAAAGCAGGGAGGGGCGCCCTCCGGCGAGTAGATCGGGTTCCAGTCGCGCGGGGCCCAGCCTGTGGGCGCGTTGGGGTCCTGCCCGCTGCGCTGGAGCCAGTGTTCGTCGTCGCGGCGGGCCAGACGGTGGCCGCCACGGCGGCCGAGAAGACGGGGGTCGGCCCACTCGCTGGTGCCATTTAGTCCGTTGCCGGACGTTCCGGTGAAAATGTCGCTTTCGTCCACTGCGCCGGGGTAGGAGTATTCGAATTCGGCGTCCGAAAGCTGGTACTTGTAGTCGGCGGCGAGCCGGTTCGCGCCGGTCGGCTCGCGGGAGCCACAGCGGGGAGCCCCGAAGCGGGGACCCCGGCTTGTGCAGGGGTTGTTGCAGCCACACGAGCTCGCGTCCGGGCACGCAGCACCGGGGCGGCTGTTTGCGCTCATTCGCTCTCGGGCGGCGGGCCGGCTGTTTGCGCTCATCCGCTCTTGGGCGGCGGGCCGGCGGTTTGCGCTCATTCGCGCGCGGGCGGGATCTGAAATGTTGCGATACATGGTGTGGAGCTGCGCGCTGATCACAACGATGTTGGTGAGAAGCGTGATAACGAGAACCGCGACAGTAAAGTCCTTTGCGAACGCCACAATAATCACGATGATCACAACAGTGAACGCGATGAAAAGCAGCTGCGGGCTTGTCTCCATCCCGCCTATACGGGGTCAGTGGGTTTTTGGCCCGCGGTAGGCCCGCGGTGAGCCCGCGGTAGGCCTGCGGTAAGCCCGCGGTTGGCCTGCGGTAGGCCTGCGGTAGGCCCGCGGTAGGCCCGCGTAGCCAAAAAGTGGCTGGCGCCGCCTCGCGACTTCACATGTTCTGCTGGTGTCGCGGTCCACTGTGGGGTTCGTCTTGGATAGTGCGCATGGTGATCGCGTCTGGGACGAGGCTCAACAGCGTCCCGGTCACGCCCAGAACGGTCACCTCGCCAGAAGGGGCCCAGCGATATGAACGCTGCTCGTCTGACCGCGCGTAACTGGTGTCGATGTTGAAGCCTGTCCTGTGAGTGACCATGAACGGTCGGTCCGAGACTAGGAGATCCTGCTCGCCAAGCATGAACGGGGCTGGAGGGATTGTCTTGTGGGGAGAGGCCGCCACCATGGCGGTCGGAAGCGGGCTCACATAAACCTCGATCGGGACAAAATCATTCTTGTGGAGGCCGAAAAGTCTGACACGTGTCGGGGTGGACGCAACCATCTCAAACCCGTCCTTTCCGGGCGCGGCGCGCCGCGCCTTCCGAGACTCGACCGTGACCGCCATGAATGGGTAATTTCCGCGGACTATCCCAACGCATGGGGCCGAGAAATATTCGTTACTTTCGCTGGGCTGCAGAAGCGCGGCGTCGCTCGGGCACTCCCATCTCTTCAGAAGGACCGGGACCCAATCGTGAATCGTAATAAGACTCTCGCGCGGGAACGTTTGACCTGCGAACCTCATTTCGGTGTCTGTCTCCGAGACCAAACGCTCAATCCACCGCCTGAAGTCAGGAACATGGCCGTTCCTCCACTTAGTGGAAGAGGGGTGGCCACATGTCTTGCTCGAACGGTAGCGGAGTCGCCCGCTTTCGGTGCAGAAGCGAATCTCAAGCGATTCGAGTTCGAGACTGCCAAAGTCGACCCCGGCCAAGATCTTTGACTCTGGGAGGGTGATGCTGATAAAGGGCATAGTGGCGCGAAAGTTCTACGTGGCGCGAAAGTTCTACGTGGGGGGTGTTAACGGCCCGGCCAATTCAAAAAGAATTGCGCCGGTTCAGCCTACTTCTTCGTTGAGCTGCCGGCGGAGGCGCTTGGCTCGAGTCTTTTGGGCCTTTGTGGGCTTGGCCGGCGGGGCCTCTGGCTCGACCGGCGCAGTGGGCTCGGCGGCGGGCTCTTCGACCGGCTTAATCTCGACCTCGGTTCCGCTGTCGGCCGTGAACTCCTTTTGCAGGTGGCCCAGGCCGCGGTCGGCCTTTTCGAGGAGATTGCGCATGCGGGGGTCGAGGTTTTGCTTCTCGCTCGCCATTCGGCGGTACTTGGCGACGATCTTCTTGAGCTGGACCGCCTCGCTGGGGTCGAGCCCCTCGTCGCTGTCGCTCTCCTTCTTCACAATGTCGACGATGAAGTTTTCCATCAGAAGCGAGGGGTTGCCGGACTCCTGGATGTCTTTGTAGTACTCGGAGAAGTTGCCGCGAAGCAGGTCCATCGAGTCGCGAATGCGCTTGAAGGCCTTGCCGCAGCGGTCCATGCCGGGCTGGCGGCTGACCTGGTCGAGGCTCGCCCCGATGACGTTCACAAACTGGTCCATGTCGATGTCCGGGCGGGAAAGAATCTCGTTCATGCGTTCGCCGATCTCCAGGGCCTTGTGGAGCCAGAAGAGGATGTAGTTTCGGTCGCTGGCGACCGCGTCGGGGTGGTTGTAGGCGGCCTTGAAGTTGACCAGGTCCCCGGGGGGCGGAAGGGGAGCGAACATCATTCCGGCGCTGTGGGAGAGGAAGCGACCCTTTAGGGCCGCGGCGTCCTTCAGCGCAGCAGAGTGGGCCTCGAGCTGGGCGCAGGCCACAATCGGCGCGCCGACCGGGGGGTACTGGCTCAGGGTTTCGTACGCCGCATAAAACTCTTCGACGGCCTCCTTTGTCACCCCCCGGAGGGGGTCGGCGTCGACGAGAAGGGCCTCGGGGAGGTCAACCGAACTGCGGGCTCCGTCGGTGGCGGCGGTTCCGGCGCGCGCGGCGGCGCGTTGGCCGGCGGCCACCTTTTCGAGATCGATCAGCCCGAAGAACGGGTGCTCGCGGAGGGTCCGCGTGAAGTCAATGATGCTCGTCGCGCAGCGCTCGAGCCCCGAGAGCTTCTTCCAGAGCGCGGACTCGGCGAGGTTGTTGCACAGCCGAACAAACCGCTCCGCCTGCGCGCGGGCGTCCTTCCACTTTCCCCACGCGACCGGGAGGGGCGGGGGGGCACCGTCCCCCATCATTTTGCTGAACATGTTCACGATGTCATCGTCCCCGGTGACCTCGTCGGCGAAGTCGCCAAGCCCGCCCTTGGGGCGGATGATCTTTACTCGTCCGCGTCCCATCGTGGCGCATGCGGAAGCGGCGAAGAAATCTAACCGCCAAGCGGGCGCCCGCCCAAAAATATGGCCCACCTAAATTAATGAGGTTGGCACGGACCGGCGCCCTTCACCGCCGGGTTAAGCAGGGCGATAATGTCGGGCCAGGTCGCCAAATCTATCGCTCTGTGTCCGTTTCGGTCAGCAAGCGCGAGGTTCGCCCCCGCGTTCACCAGCTTGAGAACAATCGACGTTTCGCCGCTGCTGCTGACAATGTGGAGGGGGGAGCGGCCTTCGCAATCAACGGCGTCAATGTTGGCCCCCGCGGCGAGCAATAAAGGCACCAACTCTCGGGGGTAGAGTCCATTGACGGTTGTGTGCCAGCATGCATTGTGCAGCGGCGTGGCGCGGAAGTTGTTTTCTGCGTTCACTGCCGCTCCCGCCTTCAGCAGTTCGCGCGCAACACGAACGTCGCGGCAACTGCAGGCGTTATGAAGCGGAGTGTCCCCGGTGTTGTCTTTGGCCCCAATGTCAGCCCCCTGGTCGAGCAGCATTTTCACGGCGTCAATGTTGGCCTCCCAGCAGGCGTTATGGAGCGGAGTGATGCCTTCGCGGCCTGTATCGGACACACTCACGCCGGCGTCCAGCATGGTGCGGCGCGGCGGACCGGTTGGTTGTTGTGGCTCCATCCGGCGATGCGTACAAAAAGCGCGCGTCATTCAAACGGGGCTCGGCACAGAACGGACGCGCACGCGCATCTTGGGGTCGAAGATCGCGAGGACGGGGGGGTCGCGCTTGGGAAGCGGCTTTCCGGTTTTGTCGATGACGAGGCACTCGAGATAGAGCCGGGTGAGCTCCTGCATCGCCGGATAGTACACCCTGAACTCATCGGGGGAGCAGATTTCCCACCACCCGACAACGCGGCGAAGCACATAGCCGGCGAGCTCGGTCTTCTCGCTGGGCTCCGCCTCGTCAACGCTTTTGGTGCTTTTCTGTGCGAGGGTCGCGAGCTGGGCGGGATCGTTGGACATGATCACGGCCCGGTGCTCATAAAGATAGGGCCCGGCGGTCTCGATCAAAATTGTTGGGAGCTCGCGCACGGCGACCCCGATCCGGTTTCGCACGCGATCAAGCGTGTCGTCGGCCGGGTCCCGGTCGCACATTTCCTGCAGCAGAATCGACAGAATCCGGTTGAAGCGCGCCACGCGGCCGGCGCGCTCCCGGCGGACCTTCATTGGGATCATCGCGTATATTGTTGTGGCGGGGTTTCTAACCAATTTACCTCTCACATCGAGGTTTCGTTGTTGTCGAGGAAGGCCGCGAGGAGGAGGTCGTCTTGGTTGCTGCCGGTGGGCATCCGGACCGGGACGTCGGTGACATCATTGGGCCCGCCGCTGCCCAGACCGCTGCCGGACCCGCCACCGGCCCCCTTAGGTGGCCGGCTGTGGGCGTGGCGCTTTTCCATCGCCACGTGCATGTGGGACCCAAAGTCGGGAACCGCGTCCAGCGCCTCGTCGTCCTCATCATTGTCGTCGGCGTCAAGCCCCTTCAGCATGTACTCGTGGAGCAGGTCGCCGCCGCCGGTGTCGGCGCGCTTTTGGCGTTGGGCGTCTTGCTGGGCCGCCTCCAGCCCGCGGATGTTCTTCGCGTAGATGTCGAAAATTTTGGCGGCGCCCAGGTGGACATCCGAGGGGGTCACGAGCGCAGGCAGCTCGTCCGCCCCAATTTTACGGAGATAGTTCAGTATCTCTCTCGCGCCCTTGGCCCCGGGCCTGGGGACCTCTTCGGCCCGAAGCTGGACGTTCATCGCCCGGATCGTGCCAATGTTTTCCGCGATAAAGCGGAGCACCCGGGCGCTCGCCGGCTGGTGGTCGCGATAGTAGATCACGTGGGAAATGGCCGCCATGTGGTCCTATGTAGACTGCCGGCGAGCTTTAATGAAGGCGGGCCGGCGAGCTTTAATGAAGGCGGGCCGGCGAGCTTTAATGAAGACGCGGGCCGAGGTGTCCCGTTTTAAACGCCCGCGCCCTATATGCATACCCAAGCGATGACTGACACGCGCGTGGACTCTCTGCGAGTGTGGTGGGGCGGTCCCCAGCCCGCCCGCATTCCCCAGCAATACCACTCCCTGCTGCCCAAGGCGACTCGTCCGCTGTGGGTGGAGGTGGAGCTGGCCGCTCCCCTTGCATACGCGAGCGCGATCCGCCGGGTGGCGCTGGAGGAGCTGCCGGGCCTCGCGCTGGGAATCGCGACGGACTCTGAGTTCAAGACCAACGACCAGCACTACCGGGTGGACATCGACCGCAACCTCCGGCTGCTTCCCCTGGACCTCACCGGGCTCGACGCGCAGGAGGCCGCGGGGGTCCGCTATGAGCTCGCCGCCCAAAACGACTCCGCCGCGTGGGTGCCCCTCACCGCCGCCGCCCTCCGGCTCCGCAAGGACTCGCAGGGCGGCCAAAACCGCCCCCCCCTATTCAATTCTTCAGCGGTCATTGGACCCCCGCTCCAGCCCGGAGGCTACCTCGCGATCGACGACATCCGGGTGACCTCCGGGATTGGTCGGGTGATTGGAAACCCGGCCGCCGCCGCCGAGCTCGACCCCATCCGCGCCACCCTCGGACACCCCGGCTGGAGCGGGGCGTGCCGGGTCTCGCTTGTGCCCCTCGACATCGACCCCAACGCGGTCTCGTCCCTCGTCGGCAACCCCCGGCGCCACCGACTGCGTCTGAAGCTGAAGGCCGTTGGTGGGGCCGCCGACCCCGCCGCTGCCGCCCAGCGGTATTTGATCCGCGCCTGTGTGTCTTTGCGGGAGCGGCTCGCGGCGGTAGGCCGCTCGGTTCGGGCCGAGAGCGACACGGAGATCACCGGCGGGCCGGGGGCGCTTCGGGCGACCGGAAACGTGGCGGTCATCGAGATTCCCGGCGAGACCGACAGTGTCGGCCAGATTCTCGCCACCGCCATTCTGGAGGTCGAGCCCGGAGTCGAGTTTGCCGGCGCCGCCGCCATCATCCACGAGGGCCTCATCAAGGTGACCATCCGCCACGCCGAGCCGGACGAGCTCGCGAGCATCGCCGAGTCCGCGATTGAGCACGCGATCGCCACGATCGAACGCCTGGAACAGAATTTCCGCGGGGCTCGGGTCGAGATTCTCGGCGCCGCGCCGGCCTCAAAGGACTGGCCGATTCCCGAGCCCAAGGCGTTCGCGTGAGGGGCGTGCCGCCCGCCGGGTCCTGGCTGCTTCGCTTTTTGCGCCGGGTCCTGGCATTGAAGCGCCACCTACGACTCCAGAACAACATAAAGCCGAAACTCACACCGGGGGGCGCCGCGCTCGTCGATTCGCGGCCTGATTTCAAATACCCGGCCTGGGCGGATGCCCGCTGGCACGAGGGGGGGAGGCTCGACCAGGCCCACAAATATGTCGGCGACATCGAGTTCATGCTCGCAGTCGGCTCTTTTTTTGGAGTTCACGTGGGCGCACGCGGGCTGCTCGACTTCCCTCCACAGGCGCGCGACAAAGGGCCAGGACGCGCGGAGCGCGCGGGGCTCTCCGTACCGCGGGCGGTTTGCCCGGGGATCGATTAGGGCGAGGACCCGGGCGTGAATGGGCACGGGGGGCAGCTCGGCGGGCAGCTCGGCGGCGCCGGGACCACCCACACCCAGTCGTGTTTTTAGTTCTTGCACCAGCGCGTCTTCGGGGGCGAGCCCGGGGTCGGACCGCGACCGCGACCGCGTGTGGCCGCGAGGGGTGGCCCGAAACGACCGCTCGCGCAAAAAGTTGCGCATGTCTATGCGTCATCGGAGGTGACCGCGCTGAAGTGTGCCCTCGTCGAAGGGTGGGCGTCTTTTTGAATGCCAAGATCCACTAATGTACTGCTCGTTACACGAACACCATGGACTTCACCGACAACAAGGGAAACACCGATCTTCATCTCGCGAAGAGCGCCGCCGATGTAGAACGTCTGCTTGAGGCTGGATATCCCATCGACGCCCGCAACAAGGACGGTTGGACCCCGCTTCACCGGGCGTGCCGTCTGGGCAACGACAAGGCGACGGCCACGCTGCTCGCGCACTGCGCGCCGCTCAATGCAACCTCCAACAGCGGCGCGACTCCCCTCCACCTCGCCGCCCAGTATGGGAAGCTTGGCTCTGTCAAGCTGCTCCTCGCAAAGGGCGCGCCGGTGGGGGCCATCGACAGAAAGGGCGATACCCCCCTCATCCTCGCATGCCGTCATAACCATCCACTGGTTGTCGAGGCCCTGTTGGGCGGAAGCGTTTCTCCCGCGGAGATAAACTCCTCGCTGCATGTGGCGGCGGCGAGCGGGTCGCTGGGCGCGGTCAAGACGCTTCTCGCAAACGGGGCCTCCCCGGTGGCCGTCGACGACGGCGGCTGGATTCCCCTCCACAGCGCGTGCAAAAATGGGAACCCCGAGGTGGTCTGGGAGCTTCTGGCGAAGGGCGGTTTCCCGATGGTCAACACCGGGGACACGGGAGGCTGGACCCCCCTCCATCTCGCGGCCCGCTACAACCACCTGGCCGTCACAAAGATGCTTGTTTCCGCGGGAGCGTATGTCGAGGCGACAGACGGCGAGGAGTGGACTGCCTGCGACCGCGCGCGAAGGCACCGCCACACTGAGCTAGCCAACTATCTGACCGGTGTCCAGCACCCCTGCTCAAAGTAGCCGCCGCGGCGCTATTTTTTGGTGGGTCCTCCGCCTTAACATAGGAACGAGTGATGGCAAGTCCATATCCCTTCTTTAGCCCTGGCGGTGGCGTATTTGAGAACGTCGGTGGGGTTGTTGGGGCCCCCGCGCTCACGAACTACACCCGCCAGGACGCGTCCGCGGCCGGGTACGACGGCTTCGAGCACTATGTGTTTGGCAATCAGGCGCTCGAGGGCGCCACCGGCACCCGGATTATCTTTGACAAGGCAAAGGGGGCCTTTCGCGCCGGCACGACATCGGGCACCCAGTGGGACGACGCGTCCCGCGGAACGGGCTCGGTCGCGTTTGGCAACAGCACCGTGGCTTCTGGAAGCAACTCGGTCGTGAGCGGGGGGCTTAGCAACACCGCGTCCGGCCCGGACTCGACCGTGGGCGGGGGGGGGAGCAACACCGTGACCGCGCAGGCCTCGACTGTCGGCGGTGGGTTCAACAACTCCGCGTCCGGGTTTGGCGCCACCATTGGCGGCGGCGAAGGCAACACGGCCTCCAGCAACAGCGCGGCGGTTGGCGGTGGCGCCTCCAACACCGCGTCTGGTGGCTCGTCCACGGTCGCCGGGGGGGTGAGCAACACGGTCTCGGGCAACTCTTCGGCGATCGGCGGGGGGTCCAGCAACCTGATTGACGGACCCACCCCGGTCACCCGGTCGACAATCGGCGGGGGGTTCAGCAACGAAATCTCGACGACCACGGTCGCCACGGCGGACCACACGATCGGCGGTGGGGACACCAACGAAATTTCGGTCAGTGGGGCGGGGGGACTCGCGCACTGCACGATCGGCGGGGGGTCCAGCAACTCAATCACCAACCCGTCGGACGACCCCAGCGCCGCAAACACGATCGCGGGGGGGGTCGGTAATTCGGCGACCTCGGGCACAAACATGACGATCGGCGGGGGGTCCGGCAATTCGACCACCGGCACCGCGACAATCGCGGGCGGAACATCAAACACCGCAACGGGCGGGACCATTGGCGGTGGCTCGAACAACATCGCGGGCAGCACCTGCACGGTCAGCGGGGGTTCGAGCAACACCACCTCGGGACCCAACAACACGATCGGCGGGGGCTCGACCAACACCGCGGCGACGAGCTCTGGCACGGTCAGCGGTGGGTTTTCCAACGCGATCACCCAGACCGGCACCGGTTCCAGTTTCGGCACGATCGGCGGGGGGACAAACAACACGATCGCCCATGCGAGCGCGTCAACGCTGTCCCACGCGGTGATCGGCGGGGGGGGCAGCAACAACATCAGCACCGTCGCGACTACCGCGGCCCCGTGCACCCACAGCACGATCAGCGGAGGGTCGGCCAACTCAATTTCGGCGTCGGCCGTGGGGGCGGTCACCTACGGAACGATCGGCGGGGGGGACACCAACGACATCACCGCGACCGGGACCGGCGAGCTCCGCCACGCGACGATCGGCGGGGGGACCAACAACACGATCCTCAACAACACTCCGTCCCTGATAAGCGCGGCCACCATCAGCGGGGGCACCGGCCACACCATCATCGGCTCGTCTTGTACGATCGGCGGCGGAAACACCAACTCTGCGAACGGCACCGCCGGCACCGTCGCCGGAGGCACCACCAACTCCGCGGCCTCAAGCGGCTTTGTTGGCGGGGGCACGAGCAACAGCGCGTCGATCAGCGGGGTCGTTTGCGGAGGAACCAGCAACATGACGTCCGCAAGCGGCAGCGTGATTGTCGGCGGTACGAGCAACACGAACGGGGCTATCAGGGCCTTCATCGGCTGCGGGGAAACAAACACGCTCACGGCTGCGGCCCGCAGCGCGATCGTAGCCGGGAGCGACAATACGGTCTCGGCCAGCGGCGGCGCGCCCGCGGCGGTGGACAACATGATCGGCGGCGGCGACACCAACTCAATCACCGCGACCGGGGCCAACACGAACGCCACATACGACGTCATCGGCGGCGGACAGAACAACTCGATCAGCGGCACCGCCGCGGGCGCCGACATCACCCACTGCACGATTGCCGGTGGCTTTGGAAACTCGATCTCGAGCGCGGCCGGCGCACTGGACAGTTTGGCCAACGCGACGATCAGCGGCGGCCGACAGAACACCATCAGCGCCGCCGCGGCCACACTCGCGGAATCCCAAAACTCCACGATCAGCGGGGGGGTGGGCAACTCGATCTCTTCGACCGGAACCGCTCCCTGCACCAGCTGCGCGATCGGCGGGGGAATCTCCAACTCGATCACCACCGCCGGGGCCGGAGCGGTAATTACCGCGACAATCGGGGGCGGTAGCTCCAACTCGGCTCCCGCGAGCTACGCGACAGTGCCCGGTGGGCGCAACAACACGGCCGACGGGGAGGGGTCGTTCTGTGCCGGCCAAAATTCCGACGCCGCCGGGCTTGCTGGCTGCTTTGTCTTTAACGACGACAACGCCACCGCGCTCACCGCGACGGTCGCTCGGGAGTTCCTTGTTCGGTCCGCCGGCGGGGCCACCTTCTGGTCCAACAACGCCCAAACTTTGGGCGTGAATTTGGCCGCTGGAGCGGTGGCGTGGGCGGTCGTTTCGGACCGCAACAAGAAAGAAAACCTGGCGCCCCTCGACCCGACCGATGTGCTCGCTCGTGTCGAAGAGCTGCCCCTCTTTGCCTACAACTACATCGGCCAGGACGCCGGCACCGTCAGCCGCGGCCCGATGGCCCAGGACTGGCACGCCCTCTTCCCGTCCGGCAAGGACCCCCTGCGGATCGAGACGATGGATCTCGACGGAGTCGCGCTCGCCGCGATCCAGGGTCTGGCCGTCCGCAATGCCGGGCTCACCGCGACCGTCACCGAGCTCACCGCGACTGTCGCCGAGCTCGCCGCGACCGTCGCCGCACTCACCGCTCGGCTCGATAACTAGCCACCGGTCCCAACTTTTTGGTCCCAGTATAGTAGGATGGCGGGATACCCCGTGGTCTGGACGGGAGTCGACGGCGTTCTTGAAAATGTTGGCCCCCCTGGGCCCTCTCTGACGCACTACACGCGGCAGCTCGCGAGCGCGACCGACTACGACGGGACCGAGCACTTTGTGTTTGGTAATCAGGCACTCGAGGGCGCAACCGGTACCCGAATTCTCTTTGACAAGACAAAGGGGGCCTTCCGCGCCGGCGGCACCACTGGCGCCGAATGGGACGACGCCTCCCGTGGCGTCAGCTCGGTGGCTTTTGGCGACAGCAGCACAGCGTCGGGGCTCTATGCGGTGGCCTTCGGCGGCTTGAACTCGGCGACCGGGGCGGGCGCGGTCATCACCGGTGGCCTCTCCAACATCGCGGCCGGCGGCGGCTCGGTGGTTTGCGGCGGAAGCACAAACGTTTCGTCTGCCGACATCGGGTCGATCGGCGGGGGGTTCACCAACACGGCCTCTGGCACCGGCTCGACGGTTGGTGGGGGGGACCGCAACACGGCCTCGGGCCAAAACGCGACGATCGGCGGGGGGTCCCAGCACATCGCTGCCGGCGTCCGGTCATTTATTGGCGGGGGAGACAGCAACGGGGTCGGAAACACCCACGCGGTTATCTGCGGCGGCGCGAACAACAGCGCCTTTGCCGACGCCTCGGTCATCGGCGGGGGCACCGGAAACGTAACGATCGGCACAACGAGCACCGTTTCCGGAGGAACAGGAAACACCGCGTCCGGGACCAACTCGGTTATTAGCGGGGGGTCCGGAAACGACGCGACAAACACGAGCTCAGTGGCCGGCGGTGGGTCAGATAACCTCAGCAGCGGGCCCGGCTCCACCGTGAGCGGGGGCACCGACAATTCTTCGATCGGCGCGAACTCTACCGTTGGCGGCGGAGGCAAAAACTCGGCGACCGCCGACAGCTCCACGGTCGGCGGTGGCACTAACCACTCTTCAGGTGGCCCCTTTGGGACGATCGCCGGGGGGGATGGCTCCTCGATTGACGCCTCGGTTCGGGGCGGAACGATCAGCGGGGGACTTTCCAACAAGCTCGCGACCGGAAACTCGGCCACGATCAGTGGGGGAGAAGGCTGCTCGATCGAGGCGGACCACGCGACGGTTGGCGGGGGGCTGTCCAACTCCATCGGGCCGGCTGCGGTATTTTCAACGATCGGGGGCGGAACCTCTCAGTCAGTGAGCGGCCCAAACTCGGTGATCGCTGGGGGAACGATGAACTCGATCGGGACCGACGCAGATTCGTCGGCGATCGGCGGGGGGGTCGGAAACTCGATCTCATCCAAGGCCTCTGCAGTCGCCGGGGGGGAAAGCAACACGATCCCGATCAACTCGGCCGGCGCGACGATTGGCGGCGGAAGCGGCAACACCGCGTCCAACGAGTACGCCACCGCGGGTGGAGGAATCACAAACATAGCGTCCGGGAGGTTCTCCACCGTTGGCGGTGGCGAGAGCAACTCCGCGTCCAACGACTACACGACTGTGGGCGGGGGAAATACGAACACCGCGTCTGGCACGTTCTCCACCATCGGAGGCGGGGACAGTAATTCCATTGGAGCGGCTGCAAACTTCTCGGTCATCGGGGGGGGAAGAGACAACCAGGTCGAAGTTTTGCAATCCACGATTGCTGGGGGGACAAACAATGTTGTGCGGGGAAGACATTCGGCGATCGGAGGAGGAAGAGACAACCAGGCAGAAGCCTTTCTGTCCACGATTGCCGGGGGAGAAAATGGTGTCGCAAATGGCCGGTACACGGCGATTCCCGGCGGGCGCAATAATACGACCGACGGAGACGGTAGTTTCTGTGCTGGCCAAAACGCGAGCGACGGGGGTTTTCCCGGCTGCTTTGTCTTTAACGACGATAACGCCACCGCGCTCACCGCGACGGTCGCCCGGGAATTCCTTGTCCGGTCCGCCGGCGGAGCCACCTTCTGGTCCAATAACGCCCAAACTCTAGGCGTGAATTTGGCTGCTGGGGGCACCGCGTGGGCGGTCGTTTCGGATCGCAACAAGAAAGAAAACCTGGCGCCCCTCGACCCAACCGATGTGCTCGCTCGTGTCGAAGAGCTTCCGCTCTTCGCCTACAACTACATCGGCCAGGACGCCGACGTGGTCAGCCGCGGTCCGATGGCCCAGGACTGGCACGCCCTTTTCCCGTCCGGCAAGGACCCCCTGCGAATCGAGACGATGGATCTCGACGGCGTCGCGCTCGCCGCGATCCAGGGGCTGGCTGTCCGCAATGCCGAAACCAACCGCGCCCTCGCCGCGACTAACGCGGTGCTTGTCGACGCGACCGCCGCGCTGGCCAAACTTGCCGCCGAGGTCGCCGAACTTCGCTCGCGTCTCCGCTAGAGGGCGTCGCCCCTTTTATTTGGCCAAGTGCGTCACCCCTTTATTTATTTTGACCAAGCGCGACCACGCGGGGTTTCAAAAGGGGCGTGTTCCTTCTTGCCCCATCCGCCTGCTTCTCGCAGAAGACTGACCCCGCAAGCACTGTTTGAATCTCCAAACCGGCAACATACTACAGTGCACGATGGGGGCGGACGGAGGAATTTACCTTATCACGGCGGACCAAGCCGCCACGTGCCCCCACTGGGGTGCATGGATGGATCTTCCAGCCGCCTACAAGCAGACCGACCCCTTTGGAAACACGATCTACACCTTTTACAGCGACAACATGCATGAAGGCGGATTTGACGACCCGTGTTGGCCAGAAGCCGATGCCGAGGCTCTGATCGAATGGATCCAGAACAATGGTATCTATTGGGAAGTGTGGACATAAGGATGCCTGATTCTTTAAGGGCGCAGCCCGCGAGACTCACCGGGGCGTAGTCCTTTTATTTTTGGCTAAACGACCCGATGTGTTTTGGTTGACTGGAGGCTTAATTGTCCAAAAAGCAGCGCGCTGCATTAGCGCACAAACTCCTGAAGCGAGTCTCGGGCATACCTGGTTACGGGAGGCGTGGAAAGCATCGCCACAAAGCATAATTGTGCGATCCATGCGGGTCCCGCCACATGTAACACCAGAAACTGGAGGACCCATGCGGTTACGGCCGGAACCGCGCCGATCGCAAAGGAAAGGAGATCGATGTCGGTCAAAGGGGAGGGTCCGCCACACCAAATTAGGGCCCAGAAGAACCCAATAAGGGATTCAGCAATCAACACGAACACGGCACCCACGGGGTCCTGGGAAGCCACGGCGTTCTGTATCACCATGAGCATCGCCACAATGAGGCCGACTCCCAGCGCGAATCCAGCGAGGACAAACATGCCCACACACATCACCTGGACACCGCCCGCGGCAATGCTTATTATTTCGACGCGGGCTGAGCGGTCAAGCTCGGAAGTTTTCGCCATTTCGATACAGTCGATGATGTTAGTGGCCCGAGTCTTCAATCGGAACGCCCACAAGCCAAAAATAGTCAATCCTTCGGAGTGCCCACGGGGGGTCAAACCCTCATTCGGGCACCCAACCGCGAGCAATGCCGGCGGTCGCGATGCGCTCGAACTCGTCCAGCTCGGCGGCCCACACGCTCGCGCCCGCAAACGGCTTCTCCTTCAGCGCGGCCTCGGCGGCGGCGGCGGCGGCCTCAAACGCAACAGCTCGCTCGCGGCGGCGCTTGATGGCGTCGGCGTACAGATCGACGCCCCGGAGGTGCGTGATGTAGCTGAAGGACGCGTCGGTCGCGAGCGGTCCCCGGGCAGCGGCCTCAATTTCGGCGGCGGTGAGGTAGCCCGGCTTGTCGAGCACCGCCCGGTTCCAGAGCGCGAACTTTTCGGCGCGCAGGATCTTGTGGGCGGCGGACTCGGCCTTCTTCGCGAGCTCCAGCCGGTTGGCCATTCCGGCGTAGCGAAGGATCTCGCGCTCGAGAGCGGCCCGCAGGCGGGCGAGCACGGCCTCGCGGTCAAGCCGGACCCGGTACAGGTCCCGGCGGGGCCCAAACCAGTGGGCGAGGACCGACGCGTACTGGCTGCCGAGCTCGAGGACCGTGCGCCCCCCGGCGCCATCCGGCGCCATGTAGTTCAGGCGCGAGTCCGCGGAGGCCGAGAGGCACGCCCAGTCCTCGACCGGATCCAGCCAGCCGCTGCCGTGGTCCGCCTGGATCGTTTCCCACGCGCCCGGCTTGAGCCGGAGCCGAATCTCGACAATTTCGTCGCCGGCGTCGTAGGGGGGGGAGCGAAGAAGCCCCCCACGGGCTTGCGCGGTTTCGGCCCGGCCCGCGGCCCGCGCCGCGGCGGTTTTTGTGGTCGCCTTCTTCTTCTTGGTCGCGGTGGCAAAGTCGAAGGTGTCGGCGAGCCACTTGGCGGTCCAGACCCCCGGGGGAAGGTCGCGAACAACAATCTCGCCCCCGTTCGCGGCCGGGAAGTACTCGTAGGTGCCGACCCAGGTGAGGACTCCCTTCACCCAGCGGGTGTTCCGCCCCCCGACCGCCGGGGACTCGGGCAGCGCGAGCAGGCTCGGGGGAGGAAGCCGGCCGCACTCAATCGCGCAGCGGACGACCCGGCACACGACCGCGAGCTCGCGCGCAAACGACTGGTGATTCCAGCCGTGGCACAGGCCCGAGGTGCCGGTGAAGAGGGCGGCCGGCGCGACCCCGATGAAGTCCGCGGGCTCGGCCCGCTCGCCGTCCTCAAACTGGTACGCGAGAATCGGGAGGTCGGCGGGGGGGAAGAGGGCCCGGGTCACGTCGCGGTTGAGCGCGACCGAGGCGTAGCGGGCGCCGGCGTGGTCTTTGCCCCCGGCCTCCCGCGAGCCATAGTTGCCGCGACGCTCGAGATAGGGAATTTCGGAAAGGCCCACCGGCGCGCTCTTGCCCATCCCAAAGGTGGACTCCTGCAGCGAGGCGTCGCCGTGGTGGTACTTCGCGATCTTGGCCGCGTTTCCCGAGAACTGGTAGACCTTCATCGGGCGGTTGCTCGTGCTGAAGATCATGAGCGCCGCGTACAGGACCTTCTTTTGGCAGCGGGTGAGGCCGTCGAGGACCCCCGGAAGGTGCCGCTCGAGCCCGTCGGTCATGAAGCTGCGGGCGTCGCGGGCGAGAAGCAGCTCGATAGCGAGCCCCCCGTTGGGAAGCGGAGCGCCCGTGAAGTCGAGCTTGGCCAGCTCGGGAAGAGTGCCAAGGATCAGCTCGCGCCGGAGCTCGGGGTCGGTCCCAAAGCAGACCTCGAACAGCCGCGCGCACACCCGGGGGTTGGTGACGACGAGGGGCCGGATGATGTCGTGGAGCCCGGCGAAGATGTCGTTGCGTTCTTCGTCGTCGTGGGCGCCGAGGCCCTTGTAGTAGACGAGCTCGTGCTTGGCGGCCCGCGCGGGGTCCGCGGCGAGCCACGCCTGAAGCTCCGCGTCGTCGCGGAAGGACGGCACTCGGCCGCTCCGGATCGCGGCGCCCCGCTTGCCAACGCGGGGGTACGCGCGGACGAGGGGGGTCTCCAGCAGCGCGAGAAACCCGGCGCGGAGCAGGGCCGGCCAGAAGCGGTTGAAGAAGGCAAGGACGAGGGGGGCGATGTTTCCGAGCCCGTCGAGGTCCTGGTCGGTCGCGAGCACGACCTGGCCATAGCGGAGGGTCGCCCGCTCGTCCGCGGTCTCATAGGACCGGCCGCGCTCGAGGCCGAGCACCGCCTGAAGGGCCTGGATTTCTTTGTTGTTCTCCAGCTGCTCGTTCCAGACGAAATATGTTGTTCCGTCGCGGCGGCGGCACTCCCGCGATTTGCGGACCGCGTTGATCGGGACCCCCCGCAGCGGAAGCACGCCGTATCGCTTGAATCCGAGCGCGGTCTTGCCTTTTCGCCCGTCCCCCTGTGTCTTGACCGCGAGGCCCTTCTTGATCATTCCCCCGGCGCTGTCACCCTCGGCAACAAACAGGACGCACTCGGCGGAGTTGCGCCCCCCGGCCTCGTCGGCAGCGCGGTACTTGGCAACTCCCACCACATGGCGGGCTCGACGGGTGGACGCGACTGCAGCAGCGGCGGCGTCCGCGAGCCCGGCGGCGATGGCCCGGGCCGCGTTTGCACACAGCCCGGCGTCGAGCCGGTAGGTCGCGAGCCGGCCGGGGTTTTGCGCGGCGAGCTTGTCTTTGCGCTGGCCCCCGGCCCAGGACACTCCGGGGTAGGAGCCGACCACCGACAGGGCGACCCGACCGAGTATCCGGCCGGCGGTCGCGTCGGCGGGCAGCTCGGGGGCGGCCTTGCGGACCGCGGCCATGAGCTGGTCCTTGAGGAGCTTGATGTGGGCCCCGCCCCCGGCGAGGGGAACGCCGTTCACCGCGCTGAGCTGAGCGAACTTTTGGCGGCCGGCGGGGCGGACCGCAACGGCGACCGACCAAGGGTGGTCCCGACACGCCGGGTCCTTGGACTTGGCCGCGCCCGAGAACACCTGAATGGCGGCCGACTCCGCGGCCTTCGCGGCCATCACAAGCGGCCCACCGGCGAGAGCCCGGGCAAACGCGGTCGTGTCGATGGCGATCGGCGCGCCGTTGTAGGAAACTACGCAGTCGTCGCCAACATACGCGGCCAGCATGTACGCGTGGAGCCGCAGGATCCCATCGAGAGAGGCGGCGGGTCCCACATCGAGCGGCCGCTTTCCGGGGCCCGCGGGGTAGTCAAGTTCCGCGTAGTCGGGCAGGAAGCTAACGCAGGTGTGGGGCAGCCGGTCCGCTGGGGCCAGGCCGCACTTCTGCCCCTTATGGGGGCCGGTGACATACTTGCTGGTCTTCAGGTTCACGATTTCGGGCTCGCCGGTTTTCCGGTTGCCGTTGCTGAACTCCTGTGTGTAGTGGAGGTGGCGGGCGGCGTCGGTGGTCTCCACCCGAAACCAGACGGACTGCAGGTTTGCGATCTTCGCGCCAACGCCATTGACGCCGCCGCTGGTGCTCTCCGACCGGTCGCCGTGATTGGTGCCGCCAAAGACGACCCCAAACAGCACCTCGGGCACATAGACGTCCCGACCGCGGCGCTCGGACACGACCGGGTGCTTCACGACCTCGATTCCCGGGCCGTCGTTGCGGATGCTCACTTCGCCGATCTCCGGCTTAAACCCGATGTCGATGAACTGGACCCGGTCGGCCGCGCGCCGGTTTCCCCGGCACCGCTGCCAGTGGTCGCTCGCGTTCGTGAAGACCTCCTTGCACATCTGCTCGAGCACCGGGGTCTGGGGGACGTCGTCTTCGTACAGCGTGAGGTCGGGGGCGAGCGCGGGCCGCTTGCCCGGCTGGCGGGTACGGGCGCCCGCCCACATCTCTTTTCCCCGGACGTGGTCGTCGACATCGGGAACGAGGTACTTGGAAGAAACGGTATCGGCGGCGCGGGCCATTTCGGTCGGTTCTTTCGGCCCACTCGGCTTCAATCAATAAAGGGGTTTTGCACATGGATCGCGTGGCGCCAGAACGGCGCTTCTCTTTTTTTGTTTGAAGGCCGATACGCCGGATACACCAAGATGGGCTACGTTGCCACCGGTGCCTCCAGCGCGACTGCTGCTGAAACTAGCAGCACGGATATCGTCCCGGACGCGCCCACGCGTCAGTGGGTTGACTCGTTCAAGTACTCCACATCGTGGGGGCATGTCGTAACGTCGGCGGGGTGGTACCTCCCCGCCAGGTTCTATGTGCCGGCGGGCGCGACTGCGCTGGTAACCGACGAGACCCCGTTTCGCCTGGAGTTCCAAGACATTGACGTCCGCTCAGAGCAGCGCAAAGACGGGACTCACGCGATCGACCTAGCGTGTATCGGCAAAAAACGGGGTCCTGTTTGGTGCAGGCCTCTTGATCCGGTTGAGGGCGCCCGCTACGAGGGCCGCTGCATCCCATCCCAGCTATGGTGGATGAACTGCTTTGAAGGCTGGTTGTGCTGCCGCTACTACTACGGCGGGCGGGAAAAGATCCACCTGTATGCCGAAATCGACTGAGTGCCGTCTACGGTGGGCGCGCCATCGGCGCGCACTTTTTGAAATCGCCGCCCCGCTAGTATGGTATTCGTGAAGCGCACACATGAGGAAAAACTGCGCCGAGTGTGACAAAGTCGCGGTGTGCGCGTGTCCCGGCGAGATCCCACTTTGGTGCTGCAACCACGCCCCGGAGCACAACGCCGCTCCAGTCAAATTTTCCGCCAAATGTCAGGCGCCGGGGTGCAGCACGAGCTCAAGCTACGGGCACAAAAATGGGTTCAGGCTGTGGTGCGGACCACATGGCAAAGAGCGTGGCGCCGCTCGTTTAGGCCAACAACGGTCCAAATGTGGCGAGCCGGGGTGCCGCCGCTGGGCGGTGAAAGTCGGCCGCTGCACCAATCACCTCCCCGCGGGGACAAAAACATGCCGGTCCTGTAAAGCGCCCGGGTGCATGACATTGGGATCGATCGCCATTCCCGGAGTGAAGGGGATGTGGTGCAAAACTCACGGGCTTGAGCGCGGGGGACTGATGGTGCCTCTGTACCGGATGTGTGGCGAACCGGGCTGCACCAAACACTCAACAACATGCCTACCTGGGGGCGCACTGCGCTGGTGCGTTCCACACGGAAAAAAACATGGAGCGGCCAAGCGAAAGACCATAATTTGCAGTGAACCGGGTTGTACAAAGAACCGGAACTGCGGAAAATGGTGCCGTACCCATGGGGAGGCGCACGGGGCCACCGTCCGAGTCCGGTTCTGTGAGGAGCCGAAGTGCACAAAAAAGCGCGCTGTGCGCCAATGGTGCCGAGCTCACGCCAAAAAAAGGGGCGTGATTACTTCAACGCTCGGCCCATGCAACACTCCCGGGTGCAAAAATAGCCGCAGCGCCCGGGGGTACTGTCGACCCTGCAAAAAACGCCAAACCGCAGATACCGACAGCGAGGACGAGTATCTCGCGGACGCCGAAGAGCTCGACCAGCTCGAGACCGCCGAAGAGCTCGACCAGCTCGAGACCGCCGAAGAGCTCGACCAGTTCGAAACCGAAGAGCTCGACCAGCTCGAAACCGAAGAGTTTGGCCAGCTTGTTGACAGCGCGCTTGACCAGCTCGAGAACTCCACCGTTTCCAGGTGCCAATTCAAAAAGTAAACCACAAGTTGGCCACTTTTTGAATTGTGTGGGCCGCTTGTATCATCATGCCGGACCCTCCCAGGTGCAAAATCGAGGGGTGCCCCAAGATACGGAAACATCGCCAGATGTGTCGAGATCACGTCCGGCGGAGTGGCGTTCCGCTACCGAGCAGCTGGCTCTGTAGTGTACCCGGTTGCGAAAAATACCGACAGAAACGCGGCATGTGTTACAAACATGGCCGAACGTGGGGAATCCCCTACCACATATGCTCCGTTCGCGGGTGCGGAAGGTTTGTGCTCCCCCCGCACACCACGTGTGAGACTCATTCCACCGGTGGGAAAATGCGCGTACCTCGAATTCCTGGTTGTGCGCAAGCGGGTAACATGCACACCAGAGAGCGCATCTTGATCACGGTCACAGACCCCGCCATGTTCAACGTGCGCACTTCGATGTTGGCACTGCCTTTGTTGAGGCCCCATGCCCGTTCTCCGGCCCCATCCGCGTACGATCTTCACTTCCAGACGCTTTCGTTCGCGCGCAATTCCCGGCCACCGCAGCCCCATTGACAAGTCAGCAAACGTAGCGTTTTTGTCTGTATGGTCAAAAATAGCGGTGTTCTACGCGGCAGGAGCGGTGTGGTTCTGTGGCTCGTCTACTGCATCGCAGATGCTGACCGCGAACAACACGTTGGGCGAAGTCGGCCGCAGTGTGCGGCGAATCGGAATTAGTCCCTCCACCCCCTCCAGGTACACAGTGGGGCGATAGCGACGGTCCAATCCAAGCGCGTCGGCGCTGTAGCCGGAGCCGTCAAACGCGGTGGGATCTGGGCGTGGAAGGCCATCGGTGCGGTTAGCGAAGCGGGAGATCCAGGCGCTGACGCTCATTGTGTGTTGTATGTTACTGGTTTGGGCAATTCAAATGGTGCGCCTCAATAGTCGCCGGGCGCTCGGCGCCACTCGGGGACCTCAAAGACGTAGTATTTGTAGGGGGGCGGAGTGGAGCGACCGGTGGCCTTCACCGCAGCGATCGCAAGGGGATCGCGCTCGCGAAGTATCTCGAGGGGCACCCGCACCCAGTGCTCGGTCGCGTCGTCAAAGAAGGTCGCGGTTTCGGCGAGCTGGTTCAGGGCGAGAATGTCGGCGAGCTCGCGGGCTTCCGGCGACACAGGTTGGCGTCCCGGGGCGTCCACCGACGACAGCGAAAAAGGCCGGTCGCATCCCCGGTTCACAAGCACGGGACGTTCGTCGGCTCGATCGGCCGGCAGGGGGGCGAGCGAGACAGTCGAGTCCGGGCAGCGGTCCACTTCGACAGTTCCACAGCCGGCCCGCAGCGTTACGGTTGTCCCCTCGCAGCGAACGAGCTCAAGCGAGCCCATAATTTTGGCCTCGACTCGCACGTGGCATCGGCTGCAATTTACGAAGATCGCGCGGGCGAGGGCCGGGTGCTGCGGCGAGACGGTCCGCAGGGGCGGTCGAATTTGAATGGTGGCCCCGTCGCAGTCCTCAAAGCAGAGCGCCGGCCCGGTCGGGACAATTTCGATGTTGCCGGTGATCCCCTTCACAATCTGGGGAACTTTGCGCTGGCGGAGAATTCGCATCATTGTCGCGTCGGGGTCTTCGTCGCGCGCGGCGTCATCGGCGCGAAGACGGCCGAGAAGGGAAGAAAGGAAGGCGTCCCCGGGACTGCCGACATCGCTTTCGATATTCGCCATCGGAGCGCTATATTTGGGTGAGTGCCCCGTGGGCCCGATCTCTTTATTTGTGGTGGAGTTTCAAAGGGAGGCGGTCCATGTGGCGGGTAAAAATAAAAGGGCCTGGCCCTTTTGAAACCCCGCGTGTATTTCGCGGGGATAAAACTTTTTGAATACAAAACGCGACTCACCATTTGGTTGCACCGGCCTTAATCGTGTCGATTTCTCGCGCCGGCCGTAATTGGGTCGCGGCGGCGCCGGGAGGCGCGCAGTAGCCGGCTACCAGCCCCAGCCCCAGCGCTTGCGGCGGTCTCTTTTTCGGCTCACCGGGGTGTGGGTGCTCGGGGTGGCCGCGTACTCGGGGTCAAAGCGAATGGCGAGCGGCCGACGGCGGCCGCGGGGATCAACTACGCCCGCCGCCCTAAACGTGGTCTCGATTCGCCCAATCGCGGTGTCGATCGTGTCGCCATCGAGGCGCTCGGTGGTCCGGATAATTCGGATCGCTTCGCGCCCAATCCGGCGGGCAAAGCGGGTGGGGGCCACCGAGTTGGCGATCAGCGCGAGGCAGTCGCCCGCGTTCCACTCGGCGGCCTCTGCGGTGGCTTGCACGAGCTCCAAGGGGGTTAGCCCAGGAAGGTCCATTTTCAGTTTTTCGGCCTCGTCCCCGTAGACACAGGTGAGCCATTCGGGGGTGCCCGGGCGGCGCGGGGGAGAGGCGGGCGGGTCGCTGGGTGCCCGCGCCGCGTACATCGCGATGAGCAGCAGAACCACAACCACGGCCGCCACCACCGACACGAGCTGGCCAGTCGACATGCCTTGTATACTCGAGATGCAACCGGGGGGCGGCTGTGCAACGGCCGGCTGTGCAACGGCCGGCTGTGGGGTGTTTTGGTCCCCCCCGCCCCGCCCCAGCTTTTATGTGCTGAGCGGCCTGTCGGTCGTGCTCGTCACATTTTCGTTCGCTATCGTGTTCGTGACAAACCCCGACGGGCTCGAGCTCGGGACCTGGATCGGTCTCATTGGGCTCGCCTACAGCTACTGGACGCCCAGCGTGAAAGAAACCAAGACCGCAAAGAAAGCGGCAAAGCTGGCCGAAGATCTCGCCATGGAAGAGGCCGAGCGCGTTGCCGCCGGGGAGTCTCCGAGCCCCGGCTGTTGCTGCGGGCTCGTGTCGGGCCGGCCGCGGCCCCGCTTCTACACCGCGGCCATCCTGAGCGCCCTGATATTTGCTGGCGTGATCGCGCGCGTCTCCGAGCTCGCTGGGCGGGGCGACATCAACAGCAAAGAAACCGCGGCCTGGATCGCGATTCTCGTTCAGGTGTATGGGGCGTGGGGCCCGACCGCAAAGGACGGCAAAAAGAAAGATCACGCGAGCCCGGGCGCCCACGATCGCGATCTCGAGCCCGGCCTGGCCGCCGAACAGATGGAGGTTGCGGCCTAGAACGGGCGCGCCTCCGGGCCCCTGAGCGGCCGGCTGAGCGCGGAGCGGCGGCGCTTAAGCACGAGGCCGCGTCCGGCGGGCGGGCCATTGGCCCGCCGCTTGCGTCGCTCCGGGGCCCGGACAGCGGCCCACATGCGGGCAACTGGACCGTTGGGCGGTGCCCCCGGAAGATTCTTGGGCGCGTCTGCCCCGGCCCGAATCGATTCGGCGGCCTGGTAGAGATAGCCGGTGAGAGGGTGGTTCGCGGTGTCCCACGTGGGCACCCCCGCAATATCGAGAATCCGGTGGATCGCTTGGGCGCGGGTCTGGGTGTCTTCGGGCCGAGATAGCACAAAGCTGCGAAGCACGGGCTCGCCTTGGCGACCGTTTTGCCGCGCCAGTGCGCCGAAGATCTCGACAATCGATCGCCAGACATAGTCCTGG